>Ga0316206_1002500_pt1 | contig 12202 bp, 11 predicted proteins | sample 6monthpyrite_MG_FD_204942 | JGI IMG/M metagenome (GOLD analysis project Ga0316206, IMG submission 204942) | Microbial mat bacterial communities from mineral coupon in-situ incubated in ocean water Damariscotta River, Maine, United States -... | ecosystem: Environmental > Aquatic > Marine >...
TGAACTATCAAAATTAATTTCTCCAAACCCCTTTGATAAGTTTATCATTGAGCACAAAGCGCAAGTTGCGAAATTGCAAACTGAAGAACAACAAGAAACCTTGGATGCCAATATCTCGGTAGATAAATTTAAGACAGCACAAAGCTGCATAGGTTGTCACAAAGCACAGAGCGATCATTGGCAAAAAACGCCTCATGCTCTCGCCTATTCCACCTTAGTCAAAGTTGGAGAGCAAAATAATTTAACCTGTATTAAATGTCACTCATTGGGCCAGGGGCATATACAAGGCTTTCAAAAGGCCAAAGATATCGTTCAGTTTGCCAAACCCGTGGACAGCAAAGAACATGCGCAAAAATACTGGTCTCAAGTCAAGGCCGCCATGCGGCCCATAAAATCAGTTAGGCAACTACACGGCAATGAAATAAATGATTATAAAAACAAATGGATAAAAATAGATGAAAAAATGCAGGTGGTGCATAAATTTGCCAATGTCCAATGTCTCAATTGTCACGATAAAGAACAAGATCATCCTTTTGAAATTAATACCGTACAAATTGATGTCAGAGAAAGGTACGACAAAATTCAGCAGAAATGTTTAACCTGCCACGATCGAGATCAATCTCCTCGCTGGTATAAAAAAGATGCCCAAGGCTTTCCTAATAAATTGAATGAATTAAAATTTATCAAAAACTATAAATCGTTTTCCTGCCCAGAATATCAGCAATAGCTATTTTAATTGCAAATATTTTATGAATTTTTCTTTATAAACACCATTGTGGGAATAAAAAACATCAATATGTTTACCGCCAACTATGCGCCACATTTCTTTATTCCCAGCGGGTAAGGTTTCATAAATTTCTACACCAAATTTATAGGGAATAATAGGGTCCTGTTCACCATGAATAACCAAGGTCGGCAGCTGTGTGATGGCGGCATACTCGGCAGGAGAATATTCATTAGACACCAACACATAGGCCAGGGGACTAAAAGGCCAAGTCATCCAAAATGTCTGCAAACGGTCAAAAGCTATCGCCTTATACGATAGGAATGTTGAATCTAACACCACCAAGGAGATGTCTTTCTTAGCGGTAAAATCGGCCACCGCCCGCAAACCGATATTGGCACCTAAGCTCTGGCCATAAACAATGAATTTCTTAAGTTGGTTTTTTTTATAATAATCATGAGTGTAGTTTAACGCGGCCAGGGCATCATTATAGACACCTTTCTGATCGGGTGTACCAGTGGACAGACCGTAACCACGATAATCCACCACCACCACTTCGTAACCATGCTTGCTCATCCAGGCGATGGAAAAATAATGAGAAGATATATTTTGTGCATTTCCATGAAAAAATAAAACGATTCCCTGGGTTTTTTGTTTGGAGATATTTTTAAAATGCCAAGCGTGCAATTGCACACCATCCGTCGAGGGAATTTTGATATTATCAAATTCATATTTTAATTGATGGGGGTCGGAATACAGGAAGCTGTTCGGCTGATAAAATAAACGCCCACAAGAAGTCAGCAGTAAAATAAAAGACAGAACGAAGAGACGTGTTAGGAGCAATTTTCGCCCCAAATATATTGTGTTCACTTAAAAAAACCATCCTAATGACAATTCATGTTGATAAGTTTGTCGAGACCAGTCCCCGACCTTGGAGATCCAACCAGATTCTACACCTAATGTTAAGTTTTTCTTTAGAAAAAAATGATGTTTCATATATAACTTTGCATAAAATTGTTTGGCCAATGTTTCTTTAAAATTACTTTTGATCTGCTGACTTAAAACAAACTTATACTGCGGGATGGGAGCGCTAGCAATTTTCCACTCCAGCCACCCACCCAATGTATAACTCCCTCGATAATGCCGTGAAGCCTCACTATAAACCCCCATCATAATATACAGAACAGATTTTTTTTGTGACAAGAAAAATGAAAAACCGGTACCGCCCTCGCCGACAAATTTATGACAAGACTTGCAATCTAACTCTTGTAACGCAAGATAAGAAAAATTCACCCGCCAAGATAATTGCGGGTCGTAAAAACTATAATCGTGGAGCGAAGTAATCCCAATAATTTTTGCCTCGGCGATATCCATTTTTTTCTGCGCCCAAAAATAACGTGCTTTAACAGAGAGAAATTCGAATTGTGAAAAAGGCATAACCCCATCGTCTTGGTCAGACATATCTTGATAACCCATACGATAGGAAAAGCTTGTTATATGCTCACCATTTTCTCTGCCTTGGGCCAATTTAACCCGTCTCGGGGCGTGTGCCAAATCCGGACGATTGCTAACATAGTTTTGTGGGATGATATAGACTTGTTGATTTTTTTTTGCCATGGATGCCCTTTCCAGCAAAATTTTTCTCAGCAAAGTTTTTAGCCGATGAGTAACTTTTCCTTTATTTTTGAATTTTCTAAAATTTAACAATGTTGAAAGGGCATCTAAAATTTTTATCTTATGAGTAGTATCCTGCAGGATTTTAATCTGCTGAAAATCGACACGTCCTCGATAAATATTTTCCACTAGTCGCTGCTGTTTACTAGTCAAAGAATTGAAACGTGATTGAAATATTTTTTTAATCGATGGTCGATGCTGCGTTTTTTTGACTAAACCTGGCACAGCGCTTACCAATTGCACCAAATCATGGGGTAAATAAAAGGCCCTGCCAGTTTCAGAAAAATTCCAATTTGGATTGGCAATTTCCATGGTGGCGCCTAAAATTTTAGAACAATTTTCATCGAGAAAAAAATAATCAAAATGCGTAGTGGAATAAATTTCCCACATATGGTTGAGAATACGCTCCACTCCCTCTTGAGGAATATTTAAATCATACTCCCAGAGATCACGGCTTTCTGCGCTGACATACGTATTCACCAATTGATAATATTTAGAAAATTCAAAAAATCCTGGATAGCCACCAAATAATCCCTTATAAGCGTAAAAGGGTGCCCAGTCGTTGGGGTCCACCTCTGCAGAGTAGGCGGCACCGTAATCCAATAAATCATTTTGCTTTTTCGATTGATTAAAGCGCAGGAAGGTATGGCCAAAAATTGAAGCGGGGTTATTCGGATAAGAAGTCGAAAAAACCAATGTCATCGACTCCGCCGCAATACCCTTTTTCCAGCTCTGCAAAAGCTGACAAGGAGGTCGTTGCAAATTTTTTACAATATTGAGAGATTTTATAAAGCGATAACGCTCTGGAAAAGCACAGCCAACCGGTTGTTGATACTTCCCCCAGGGCCTATTTGGTGTTTCGGTGAGCATTTTAACAGTGGCAAAAAACTCTCCCTCGGGACTCGTTCTACCTGCGGGGTGGAGAAAAAAATTTTGGCCATCGGCAATACTTTTAAAACCGGAAAATGTTTTTTTATAATGCACTAATTTATGCCAATAAAGAATATTCTCCTCTCCAATAGTAAAAAAATCTTTTGGCGCCACAAATAAAGAGGCCGCTCTAGAAAGAGCGGCCCAAAAATAAATGGCATAAAAAAAGTACTTAAATAATTGCACAGGCCCTTGCTAAGTCTTGATCTGATACAACAATCTTTTTTAAATTTTGATACATTTCAGCTGCATTGGTCTCTGCAGAGGTGAAAATATGCTTATAATTTTTTTGAACAGCAGCGGCAAACGAGTCCCCCTGGCAGCCCAGAACGGCAGCAAAACTTACCACAAATTCCCCTTCTCCTTGCGCCATATCCAGCATCAATTGATGGTGGTTAGCTTCGGCAAAATGCATCCCCCGTGCCTCATTCTGCACAATATCGTGCTTGGTACACCCCGATGTTCCCAAAGTCATACCAATAGAATTTAAGGTAATGGTGTTAGTAGTCGCTCTCAAGGAAGAGGATACCAGAGTATTTTTTTGAAAGACTTGCCAGCCCAACCCGCAGCCCGAACTGCCATCCGCCGCATAGGTAGTAAAAATCAGTGACCCCAGCAAAAAAAGGGCAAACGCCCCTAGAAATTTCTTCATTAATCCCTCCTTGAATTGTAATTAATGGTCTAATTATGCTAGGAAAACCTCATGAATTCAATGTTAAAAAAAACAATACTCGTCCTCGGTATTGAGACCAGCTGTGACGATACCTCAATTGCTATCATTCGCGGCGAAGTGGGTGCCACTGATCGACGACCCACTATCCTGGCGGCGCAAAGTTTTTCACAGGAAACTTTACTAAGAAAATGGGGCGGTGTGGTACCAGAAATTGCGGCGCGCAATCACACCTTGAAATTGACCCCTTTATTAGAACAATGCTTTCAGGATAGCGCATTAAAACCCGCTCAGATCGACTTGATAGGGGTCACCACCCACCCGGGTCTATTGGGCCCGCTCTTAACCGGCCTCAATCACGCCAAAACGTTAGCGCTCTTCTTTGAGAAACCCATTTTGCCGGTCAATCATCTCTATGCCCATCTAGAGGCCATTCACCTCACAAACCCCATTTCCTATCCCTATTTAGGGCTTTTAGTCAGTGGGGGGCATAGTTTATTTACTTTGGTCACTTCAGCGCAAGAATTTAGCATCCTCGGCTCAACTCTCGACGATGCCGCCGGAGAGGCTTTCGATAAAGCTGGCAAGTTGATGGGTCTCGGCTACCCCGCTGGCAGGATCATTGACCAATTGGCAAAAGAGGGAGATCCCCATAAATATAAATTTCCCATCGGCTTACAAAGATCTGCAGATACCATGATGAGTTTTTCTGGAGTTAAAACTTCCATGAGAAGCTTTTTAGAAAAAAACCCAAGCTTTATTCACACGCGGGCGGAAAAGGCCCAAGACGAAAGTTTCTCACAAGAAATCAAAGACCTGTCGGCCTCATACCAACATGCCATCGTCTCGGCGCTCACTTTAAAAACCAAGTATGCCCTAAAAAAAGCGGCTGCCATGGGCCATGCCAATATTCCCATTGTCTTAGGTGGAGGGGTCGCCTGCAACTCGTATTTACGAAAAGAATTACAGCGTTTATTTCCCAGCGTGTATTGTGTAGAACCGCAGTTTTGCACCGACAATGGTGCCATGATTGCCAATTACGCTTTAAGAACGGCATCGCTAAAAGTTGATTTTCCTGGATGTCTAAAAATGGACGCACGAGGACGCTTCGTGGATAAGGCCTATGGGAGAAAAAGTGATAGACAATAAACTACCAATCGCTAATAAAAAGCTGGGTCAACATTATTTAGTAGATAAAAATATTATTAATTGTATTAGCAACGACTTTGCCAATGTCGCCGATGCCATTTTAGAGGTCGGCCCCGGTCCGGGAATTCTTACCCAAAAACTGGCGCAGAGAAACCTCCCCTATCACGTCATCGAAATGGATCAACGGTTTTTGCCCCATTTAAAAGAACTCCTGACCGATCGCCAAATTACCATGGCAGATGCTCTGCAAACTGATTTTAGCGCCTTGATTGAAAAATTGGGTTGGCAGGAAAAAAAACATATCTTGTTGATCTCTAACCTTCCCTACAATATAAGTGTTCCGTTAACTCTAAAATTTGTCCAGACCCCGGCCATCCAAATGATGACCTTGATGTACCAAAAGGAAGTCGCAGAGAGGATTTATTCCGACCGCAAAAAAAATAGCATGGGTTCGCTGATGGCGCTGACCCAAACCTATTTTAGCGTCTCCCCGCTCTGCCAAGTTTCCCCCGCCTGCTTTTTACCCTCCCCTAAGGTCGATTCCACAGTTTTAAGTTTCCAGCGCAGGCCCTCACCTGAACTCAGCTTAGCGGAATTTAAAAATTATGAGCGCTTTCTCAGATTGCTTTTCAGTATGAAGCGCAAGCAAGTGGGAACCATCCTAAAGTCCCAATTTCCCGCCGAAAAACTAGTGGTAGCTTTTTCACAGTGTGAAATTTCTCGCACCTTTCGTGCGGAAACTTTTAATCTTGAGCAAGTTCATATACTGTACAGATCCCTTATCAATACTCATAACCAGTAGAGAGAGTCATGACAAAAATTATACTTTTATTACTTATAGTTGCGCCGACAGCTTATGGAAATTTCGCCGAAATGTTTGGCAGCAGTGCCACCACATCCAGCATCGGCAATCAGGCCAATGGTGACGCCAGCGATCCCGGCAATGCCTTTTACCTACCAGCGCTGATGGCGATGCACGACAGGACCAGTTTTTCCATGGCCGCCGCCACTGTCAAAACAAATTTTCATGACATAAATAATATCATTACGGATAACGCTCGCACCAGCTCTGACCCTTCCGTGCCCATCTCGGGAGACGTCAACACAGATTATCCGGATGTCTATAACTCCGCCATCAACATCAACCTGCCCTTAGCGCGTAATACAGGCAATATTGCCCTCTCCATTTTTAACCCCATTGGCTCGCTGATGGAATTCAACTCTGGAGACTCCTTTCTACCAGAATATGTCATGCATAGGGCCCGTTATAAAAGAACTCTTATTTACGGAAATTATGCTAAAAAACTCTCTCCCGATATCGCTTGGTCTATCGGCTTTTTATTTGGCATTCAAAGTGGTGGCGACGCTGAAAACCAATCGGCCCTAAATGGCAGCTCTTATGGCAGTTCCGCTAGTATGAAAGTCAAGGCCAGACCCACTTTTGCCGGGGCCTTTTCTGTCCTCAAAAAATTCAAAAAGTCTCTGCTCTATTTTTCCTACCAACAGGAAATGAAATCCAATACCACCGTCAGAGCAAACGGCGTGGAAACTAACACCTCAATTCCCTACGATACGACTTTTGAGACCATGACTTATTTTGACCCGCATGTTTTTCGACTCGGCTATGTCGCAAAACAATTTTCTCATATTCATTTTTTCACATCCGTAGAATATCAAATGTGGGAAAATTATAAAACGCCAGTGATTCGCATCACCAAAAACTCTGGTTCGGCAATTATTGGCAGTGATAATGCGGAAAATATCAAAACAACCAATATTATCGTCCCTAAATTTGGCATGAATTTCTTAATCACCGACAAATTAACTTTCGCAGTGGGTGTAAATTATAGAAAATCTCCACTCGATAGTGATTTTTCAGGCGCTGGAAATTCACTAGATACGGACAGTCTAACTAGCACCACGGGTCTATCCTATGATCTTTCAATTTTTGGTTTAGACATTGAATTAGCGGGATCTTTCCAATATCATAAGCTGAAGGACAAAACCGTCAATAAATCGGCAAATATGGAAAATGGTTTGCCAGGACAAAAAGTTGGCGCAGGTGGATACAAAATAGGTGGAGACATATATGTCGCATCTCTCGGTGCCACCATTCAGTTTTAATAAATTATGGGCATAAAAATAATAGCAAAACATAAACGCGCCTCCTTCGATTATTTCTTAGAAGAAAGATTTGAAGTGGGCATCGTTTTAATGGGCACTGAAGTTAAATCCCTCAGGGCCGGCAAGGTTTCCATTGCCGAATCACATATCACCATCGACAACGGTGAAGCGTGGATTCATAATATGCTGATCCCACCCTACGCCTTCGGCAATATTAACAATCACCAAGAAAACAGAAAACGAAAGTTACTTTTACACAAAAAAGAAATTATAAAAATTGAGCACGAAATGCACGCACAAAGACTCACCCTCGTGCCCACCATCATCTATTTTAAACGCTCTACCATCAAACTTGAAATCGCCTTAGGCAAAGGCAAGAAAAAACACGACAAAAGGCAGGAAGAGGCAAAAAAGGATGTGGAACGAAAAATTCAACGAGGCCTTTACGACTAAAATGAGTAAATGTTAGAAAAAAAAGCTACTAAAATTGTTCCTGCAGGCTAAGCTTTTGCAATAATAACTTTGCCAAGGACGGCCCTTTTGAAATTCTTAATTTTTACCCTCCTTTTATCACTCCCCAGTACCTCTTTTTCCAGTGACTCATCTGAAGAAGTCATTCGCAGCTTTCAGGTATCCAAGCAAAATCAAAATTTGCCTAAAATTGCCAGGGATTTTGAAATTGTGAAAAGGAATAAAAAAGGTTTTGTGGTCTATGTATTAAAAGAAGAGGTGCCCAAATTTTTAAAACTCGCGACCCATGCTGTACTACTGGAAAAAGATATCAATAGTGCCCTTAAAAACAATAAAACATTGCTGGCGGGCTATAAAGACTTTTCACAGGTACAAAAAATAATAAAAGATTATCAGACTGATTTTCCAGCATTGGCCAAATTTGTCCCCTACGGAAAATCCAAAAAGGGGCAACCTCTTTTTGCTTTAAAGATTTCAGACAATGTACAGCGAGAAGAAAATGAACGAAAAATTATGCTGACCGCTGCCACCCACGGAGACGAACTCATCACAGTAGAAGTTTTAATGGCATTGACGAAAAAATTACTTTACGGTTATGCAAAAAATCCAAGATTTAAAGAAATAATAGACAACTCAGAAATATATATTATTCCCGTCGTTAATCCCGATGGCTTTACTCGCCGTTCGAGGTACGCGGGAAGATATGATCCCAATAGGCAATATCCATGGCCCGCACGGCCTAATGCCGGAGGAAAAGTTCCAAGTATCAATGCCATCATGAAATTTTACGAAAAGATTAATTTTTCCGGAAGTATTGATTTCCATGCATCGGGAAAAATGGTGATGTTCCCCTGGGGATACACGCGAGACAATATTAGAGCGGCAGAGTATAAAATATTTAATGACCTTACTAAGGCCATGTCCACCCAAAATAATTATCAATACGGCGCCATCTCAAGAGTCATCTATGTGGCGAAAGGATCCAGTGCCGATTATTATTATTGGAAAAATAACGGCCTCGCCTTAGGCGTTGAATTGGCCAGTCAGAAAGTTCCCAGCGCCTCCAAAATTCCTCGCATAGTCAAAGAAGCGGAAGAAATGACCTGGACTTTTCTCGAACATTTTCTCTAAGAAAATCATAATTTTGACAAATACTCATTTTACCCTAAAATTGTTCTTTGCTATGGAACGCAAACTTCTCCACCAAGCTTTCGGCGGGTCTAGTAGTTTACAATAAAAAGTGAAGAATTTATGACGGAAAAGATAGTCTTCTTACTCTTAAGGTTTATTAAAATTGTTCCGGAAACCTCCCCATATTCTATCTTTCTATTAATTTCTAATTCGATAGAAAAGCATATTGCGCCTACCCCTTCGGACTTTAAACACTCAATTTCATCACCAAGACCAAGCTGCAATACTTGAACTTTCGGTGGGGTACATTTTCCCGTTCCGCTAAAGCCTCTATTACACCAACCTTCACCTATATAATATTTTTTATAGGTTTTTGCTATATTCAATTCTTTAACTTCTGACCAACTTTCCGCTTCTTTATCGTATTCAACAAAATACAACTTATAAGAATCAATTAAGGACTTAAAATGGTAAGAATCCCACATAAAATCATAACTATCACTTTCTCCAAGCCAAGCAAAAACTGCTTTGACTTCTTCTCCGCCGCATCAGCGCTATGCGCTTGAGTGCCAAGGTTCCAACGGCAAAAAATAAAGCAGAACGGCCAGGCATAAAATTAAATGGTATCGGAAAAAGGCCTCAACAAAAAGCAAATATGGATGGAAGATTGGATGTTAAATCGGCAAGTTAATAAGTTTGCGTTCCTTAGTGTGAAAAAAATCGCCTTATATAGTATAGACATCCATTTTTAAACCCTTTATGCCGATTATCAAAGAGGGATTGTAAAACTCTCGTGCTATTATTATTTGCTTTTTCTTGAAGATACTTTTCAATGACAGATTGATTGGCCGCATTTTGAGAGAGGTGCTGAAAATATTTTACGATTCCTGAATTAAACAAATCCGATTGTTTAGAGAGCTGAGACAAAAAATCCAAGAGTTTATCATTGAGCACCAGGTTTTTAGAGTTTAAAATTTTTGAGAACAGGGCGGGATTTTCTAAAAAAATATCACTTATAATGGCAAGCGTATAATTATTTGATTGGTTGAATATGTTGGCAAAAGACTTGCGCAGCTCTGGGTGTTTTTTTGTTAAGATAATCATCGCAAATAATATTTTATGAATTAATTTATGATCATCTTCTTTTCGTAAAGCATGACGTAAATACTTCCATGTAAATCCAGCTTTAAGACGATTTAAATTTAGCAGATAATCTCTAAAAAACTGATCTTTTACTTGCAGATGAAGTAAGGCAGATATTGACAGCAGTGATTCTTCCTTTCGCGATATTTTTTTTTCTTTAACTTTTTCTAGCAGAGACCATATTTTTGTAAATTGAGAGCTTTCAAGCAGCTCTAAAAATAGAGCGCTAAAGTACTGCCATTTATATATTTTCAATTGATTCTTTTGATAGCTATCATGAATATCCAACTGGACAGCTAGCGAGAAGCTCTTACTCGGGTCAATACCTTGCACCAGACTCGTGTAGATATTGTCTAGGGGAGATTTTAAATCGCGGTCGAGCAGCCATTTAAAGCTAGATTTTTGAAGCTCATGAAGTATATCCTCAGATATTTCCTTTAATGCCGCTTTAGGGGGAAGGTTTAATAAATAAAAAACTCTAACAAGTGTTTTTTCGGGACTTTGCAAAAAAACCCTCAACTCTAAACGCCCTGGATTCACTAATCTTAAAAGACCTTTACTCTCAATATTCTTTCTATAGCGAACCTCGCCACTGGGTTTAATCGCCTCACTTCCCCAACCTTCGTTAATAAGTTGTAACAAGATAAGATTGTTTAGTGCGCGAATGACATTTCTGTCAAATTTTTTTTTATCAATTCTACTGACGTGAATATGCAATCCCATTTTGCTAGTTTCTAGTAAGGGTTGGTCGAGGAAGAGCTCTACTCCTGTATATTTTGCAAATTTTCTTACAGAGTTCATAAAATCTAGGATATTTTTAAATGGTTTTATATGGTTAAATTCAAGACTATTGTTATCGCGCAACCACTGTATATTACGGTAATACTTTTTCCTTTCGTGAGGCAGGTCAGCTCGTAACTTGAGTAAATTTTGTTTGATAATTCCAGTGCCATCGTGTGAGCTGATGGCCAATTGGGCGAGAAGAATTCTGGAAGCGTATTTTAATTTACCCATTCTGCGTTTTTCTTGCGTCGATAATGCGTTCCAACGTTGATTGAGAGTTCTCCACTCTAAAGCATTCGGTATGGCAAGGCCGCCCTTTGATTGTGCCCGATAATTTTTATCGCCTTGGTCGAGACTTTGCGGAGTAAATTGTTTTGACGACTGTGGGTTATTCAACAAAACAACCTCATTATTATCTTTTCTCTCATGCAGAGACCCTGAAAGAATAAGACCAGAAGCAGTCAGTTTATTGTCTAATGCAACCGCCGGTTCTTGATGAATCACCATCTCTTCCCCGGCCACAAGCTCAACAGGGTGAAGAGGCAGACAAAGTAGCAGAAGAGTTAGTTTTAACTTTTTACACATTCAAATATATCTGCAAAGGAAAAGCCAATTTTAAGCAGGCCATAAGTGATGAAATTCCAAGGACTTCTTGAAACCTCATGGGTTTAAACTATTGAAAATATGAGGTTCAAAACCTAGTTACAGCTTTATAAAAAAAGTCACTATTTGCAAAAAATAACTCGATTCATATTTTATGACGGGTTTTATGACGGGTGTCTTTAGTTTAGGCATATACCTAAAATAATTTTTCGAGGGAAAGAATTCCCCTTTTCATTCCATATGCAGCAAGAAGATTATCAATTAAGAATTTTCATTGAAACACAACCACAAAATGTCCAACCAGTCGGAGTTTCCCTCGTAGTGGGACCCGATAGAGCTGGCCAGCTTTAGCCCAACTTTTCAGAGTTCGCCCAATAATAGACAATAAAACAATAACAGGCCAAAAAGAGCCCACCACTAAAGCGGAAAAAATGAACTTTAAAATGACTTTTCAGCCATATTAAAACAGCGGCGCCTATTAAAAGTGAAAATTCTAAATAGTAATTACCATGAATTTTGACGTTGTAAAAACCTATGCTGCCCAGGACTAAGGCAATATTAAAAAAATTTGAGCCTAAGATATTTCCGGTTATAATATCCACATTTTTTTTGCGAAGACAGGCGACAATTGAAGTTACCAGCTCGGGAAATGAGGTGCCAAAGGCGACGAAAACGGCGGAGATGACATACTCTGAAATGCCTAACATTGGGCCTAAAGTTGTCCCCGCCTCTACTAAAACTTTTCCCGCATAATAAAGAAAGAAAAAACCAATAACCAGGTCGATAAATTCTTTGCAGGT
>Ga0316206_1002501_pt1 | contig 12201 bp, 10 predicted proteins | sample 6monthpyrite_MG_FD_204942 | JGI IMG/M metagenome (GOLD analysis project Ga0316206, IMG submission 204942) | Microbial mat bacterial communities from mineral coupon in-situ incubated in ocean water Damariscotta River, Maine, United States -... | ecosystem: Environmental > Aquatic > Marine >...
AGATATTGTGAAAATCGACATTCAGGACGGGATTGCCGAGGTTCAGCTGAATCGACCGGCCCGCAAGAATGCCTTGTCGATGGAGATGTTCGAGGTGCTTTCCGCAGTGGGCGAGCGGCTAAAGGTGGAACCCGGATTGCGGGCCGTTGTATTGAGCGGGGCCGGGGGCGATTTCTGTTCCGGGCTTGATCTGGAAGTGATGCAATCGCAATTCGGCAAGATCGATGAACTGCGCGAGCGTCTGTTGAACCCGCCCGATGGCGAGGCTGCGAATTGGTTCCAGAAGCCCTGTTATGTCTGGCAGGAACTTGCCGTGCCGGTGATTGCGGCCGTTGAGGGCGTATGTCTGGGCGGTGGGATGCAGCTGGCGCTGGCGGCGGATTTCCGGATTTGCAGCCCCGAGGCGCGATTGTCGGTGATGGAGGCGAAATGGGGTCTGATCCCCGACATGGGCATCACCCAGAACCTGCCGAAACTGTTGGCGGCAGATCGTGCAAAAGAGCTGATGATGACGGCACGGGTTTTGCATGGCCCCGAGGCCGAGGCGCTGGGGCTGGTCACACGGCTGGCTGACGACCCGCTGGCCGAGGCGCGCGCCCTGGCCCGCGACATCGCCGCGCGTTCACCAGAGGCGGTGAACGGCATCAAGCGGCTGGTCGACACCACATGGACTATGGCGCCGGGCGACGGCCTAGCGGTCGAGGCCTGCTTGCAGGCCCCGATCATTGGCGCACCCAATCAGATAGAGGCGGTCATGGCGAACATGCAGAAACGACCGCCCAAATTCGTCTGACGTCTTACGCCTGGTGCCTTACGGGCCGACCTTGGTGACAATCATGTAACCGGCACTGTCGTTATAGACATGCACCTGAAACGGCTGCCCGGTTTTGACCCAGTTCATCAGGGTCATGGCCTTTGACGATGGCGTGTTCACGCGACAATCCCCGGCGCGGCAGACGGTTTGCGTCCAAGCCACGGCGTTGTCGTCAAACAGCATTTTCGTTGGCTCACCGGCACGGAACCCCCGGTCGATCCATGTGCATTCCCCGGGCGAGGGCGCCTGAACCCCAGCACCGGCGCTGCCGGGCTTAAAGCTGATTTCGACGAAAACATGCGGGTTGCTGACACGCTGGCCTGCGACCGCCTGCATATCGCCGCCGCCACGGCAGGTCATGACATAACTGGTTTGCGCCACAGCGGGTGCTGCGGCCAGCAACAGGGCGGTGGTGACGAGTGTGGATTTAAGAAGTGACATCGGTAAAGCTCCATTTTCAAGAGGGCTGAATGTCTAGGGGCTGCATCAAGGCGACCCCAAGTCGATTATAGCCCTGAATCGGAAAACGCGCCTTGACCGGGATCAGGTTTCGCTTTTCCGGTGCCCGCCCCGTTTGCGTTCCTGTTCGCGTTCCTGTTCCAGAAACCGGGTCAGCGATTTGTCTGGCTCATCTCGAAAGGTGCCGCACGCGGTGGCCTGCTGAATCCGGTCAACGCGAAACATGCGGAAATCGGCGCGGACCTCGCACCAGGCCAGCAAGGTCCAGACCTTGCCCCAAAACCCCAGCCCCAACGGGCGCACCACACGGTCGGTCACATTGCCATCCGCATCGCAATAACCCAGCGCGATCTTTTCGCGCGCCTCTGACGCGGCCTCTAGCTGGTCAATCAGGGCGCGTGCCGTGTCATCAAGGCCGGACCCGCTGATGGCGTGGATATGAACCGCGCTGGCACGGGCGCGGTCGGCCTCTGGCAGGACCGCGTTGATCTTTATCAGCGCCTCTTCGGCGCCCTGCATCATCGACAACCCGCCCCAGGCGCGGATCAGCCGGGCCCCGGCGACAAGCGCCACGATTTCCGCGCGGGTGAACATCAGCGGCGGCAGGTCAAAGCCGTCCTGCATGACATAGCCATAACCGGCCTCGCCCTCGACCGGTACGCCGGTCGATTGCAGGTCAGTGATATCGCGATAGATGGTGCGTTCGCTGACCTCCAGTTTGTCGGCCAGTAAACGCGCCGTCACCAACCGTCCGCCCCGCAGGGCTTGCACGATTTGAAACAGGCGGTCGGCGCGGCGCATCTGGTTACTTTGTGCCCTGGAACAGGCCGATCGAGTTGCCGTCAGGGTCCATCGCATAGATGAAACGCCCCGCCGGGATCTCAATCGCGTCGCTCAGCACCTCGCCGCCTGCGGCCTTTACCCGTGCGGCGGCGTCTTCGGCGGTGTCAGGAACCGCCAGATGCACCGTTGGGCCGGTGCCTTTTGCGGGCGGTTTGCCGGGATATAAGTGCCCGGCGGTGGCTGGCACGGTCGGGTTGAACGGCAAAAACGCCATTGGGTTGGGGCCACTGTTGTCGATGCTCATCTCATAGTTGAATGCCGTGCTATAGAACGCGACTGCCTTGTCAAGATCGGTGACAGGAATTTCGCACCAGACAAGAGCGTTTTGCGGGGTGAATGCCATTGGTCTTTCTCCTTCATCCTGGCGGCCGGGGGTCGGCGCGCCGTTGGGGATGAGGCTGTCATGTCATACCCCTCCTGACAGCGTTCTGTCAGTATCTGTCAGGGCGTCAGGTTTTCTTGATCCAGTCCAGCCCGTCTGCGGTGCGCCCCTTGGGGTTATATTCGCCGCTGATGACCCCGTCATAGCCGCTGGCATCGACGGCGGCGAAGAATTTTGGATAGTCGATATCGCAATCTTGGGGTTCGTGCCGTCCAGGGTAACCGCCGATTTGAATATGGCGCACCAGATGGCGGTAGGTGTCCCAGGCCTTCAACGCATCGCCGGTGATGATTTGCGCATGATAGGCATCAAACTGCAGGCTTAGATTTGGGGCGTTGATTTCTGCCAGAACAACAGCGGCGAGTTCAAAATCATTCAGGAAATAACCCGGCATATCAACCGGGTTGATTGGCTCTATGGTCAGGCTTTGTTTCGGCGCCTCGGCGGCGGCCCAGGCGAGGTTGGCAATAAAGGTGTCGCGCGCGGCCGCCCCTTCGGCCTCGCCTGCCATGATGTGGATATGCTGCGGTTTTAACCGCTCGGCAAAGCGCAGGGCGCGTTTGAAATCACGGCGAAACCGGTCTTCGCCGCCGGGAATGGCGGCAAAGCCACGCGCGCCGCCGGTCCAGTTTGGTGGCGGCATGTTGATCAGCGCCAGCGGCAAACCGGTGCGGGCCAGCCGCCGGGTGATCTCGGTTGCGGCATCATCGTAGGGGAATAATACCTCAACCGCGTCAAACCCGGCGTCGGCGGCGGCCTGGAACCGGTCGAGAAACGGGTATTCCTTGAATAATAAGGTCAGGTTGGCGGCAAATCGAGGCATGGTCAATCCGGTTGGCTTTGGGCGTAATGTCAGGGCAGTGTGAATGCTTAGGGTTGTGTTGGCAACGGGTCAGGTCAACTCTGCCGTCGGGATGATCGCAAAGAACACGCCGCCGGACCAAAGCCCGAACCAATCGACACCATCGCGCGTCTCATTCGTGCCGATATCCACCAGCCGGTAAAAGCTTTTGCGGTCAATCAGTGCCTCAAGATTGGCGCGCACCAGCACATAGGGCGACGGCTCGCCTGTTTCGGGGTCCCGTTCCACCCGGATCGGGTGATCAGGCCCCGCTGCCACCTGATCGTCAACCTGGGTGGTAAATGTCAGCACCTGCTGCGCGCCGTCACCCTCAACCTCAAAATCAACGGCGACGAATGGCGCGTCGTCCACCGTGATGCCGACCTTTTCCACCGGCGTGACCAGGAAATAATCCTCGCCATCGCGGCGGATAATTGATGAAAACAGCTTTACCAGCCCTTTGCGCCCAATCGGTGTGCCCAGATAGAACCACGTCCCGTCGCGCGCGATCCGCATATCCAGATCGCCGCAAAACGGCGGATTCCACAGATGAACGGGGGGTGGCCCCTTTTTACCCGCCGCTTTTGCCGCGCTTGCGAGGTTTTCCGCCGAGGGTTTCACAATGTTTTGTGCAGACATGCGTTTTGCCATTTGTGCTTTGTGCAATACCTTCCGATACTGCACACAAGATACTGAGTGCCCGATATAGCATAAGCAGGAGCATTGTCATGGCCGAACCCGAAAACCTTGTCGCCGAGATCGAAGCGCTGGGCGCCAAGATGGTCGAGGCAGAGGCGTCCATCACCAAACGCTTCATCGGGCAAAAGCGCGTTGTCGATCTGGTGCTGTCGACGCTGGTCTGTGGCGGGCATGGCTTGCTGATCGGGTTGCCGGGGCTGGGCAAGACCCGGCTGGTGGAAACGCTGGGCACGGTGATGGGCCTGTCAGAGTCGCGCATTCAGTTCACGCCAGATCTGATGCCCGCCGATATTCTGGGCAGTGAAGTTCTGGAAACCGGCGCCGATGGCAGCCGCGCGTTCAAATTTATCGAGGGTCCGGTGTTCTGCCAGTTGCTGATGGCGGACGAAATCAACCGGGCCTCGCCGCGCACCCAATCGGCGCTGTTGCAGGCGATGCAGGAACACTCTGTCACCATCGCCGGTCAGCCGCACGCCTTGCCCGCGCCATTCCATGTGCTGGCGACGCAAAACCCCATCGAACAAGAGGGCACCTATCCGCTGCCAGAGGCGCAGCTTGACCGGTTCCTGGTGCAGATTGACGTCGAATATCCAGATCGGGATGCCGAACGTGATATCCTGCTGGCCACGACCGGCACCGAGGACGCACAGTCGCATCAGGTGTTCACCGCCGATGAACTGCTTGCCGCCCAGGCGCTGGTGCGCCGGATGCCGGTGGGCGACGCGGTGATGGATCTGATCCTTGATCTGGTGCGCGCCTGCCGTCCGGGCGAAGCGGACGCGCCCGAAATCGTCAACCAGTCTGTTGGTTGGGGGCCGGGGCCGCGTGCGGCGCAGGGCCTGATGCTGTCAGTGCGGGCGCGGGCCTTGTTGCAGGGCCGTCTGGCGCCCTCGGCAGAGGATGTACTGGCCATGGCGCGTCCTGTGCTAAGCCACCGTATGGCCCTGACCTTTGCGGCGCGCGCACGCGGTGAAAGCCTGGGGTCGCTGATCGATAGCGTCGCCGAACAAGTCACTCGGGTCGAGGTTGCTGCGTGACAAATCACGCCCAACTTCGCCAACGCGCCGAGGCGCTTGCCGCGCCCCTGCCGGACCTGCTGGCAGAGGCCGAGCATCTGGCGCAGGCCGTGCTGTTAGGGTCGCATGGGCGGCGTCGTGCGGGGATGGGCGATGAGTTTTGGCAATACCGGCCTGCCCGGGCGGGCGATGAGGCGCGGATGATCGACTGGCGCCGCTCTGCCCGATCGGACGCACATTTCGTGCGCGAACGTGAATGGCAAGCGGCGCAATCGGTGCTGTTGTGGGTTGATGACGCGCAATCGATGGCGTTTTCATCCGACAAGAACCACCCCACCAAGGCCGACCGCGCCCGGGTTCTGGCGATGGCGATCAGCGTGCTGTTGATCCGGGGCGGTGAACGGGTGGCACTGGCAGCCCTTGGTACACCGCCCCGGGCGTCACAATTGCAACTGCTGCGCATCGCGCAAAACCTGACAGAACAGGCCCAGACCGCCGATTACGGCGCGCCGGTGATCCGCATCATGCCGCCGCAATCGCGCGCGCTGTTCCTGTCGGATTTCATGGGCGATATCAACGCGGTCGAGGCACAGCTGACCCGCGCCGCCGACCGTGGTGTGCGTGGCGTTCTGTTCCAGATCCTTGACCCAGCAGAAGAGGCGTTTCCCTATGACGGGCGCACGATCTTTGAATCCATGGGCGGCACGGTGTCCCATGAAACCCTGAAGGCGTCTGACCTGCGGGATCGTTATCTTGACCGTCTGGCCGAACGCAAAGCCAAGCTTGCCGATCTGGCCCGCGCCACCGACTGGCAATATGCCTGCCATCACACCGGTGATACGGCGCAATCGTCCTTGTTGTGGCTTTACGGCGCGCTGGAGCGGCGGCGCTGATGTTTACGCTCGCAGGCATAGGGTTTACGGCGCCTTGGCTGCTGGTGGCGCTGGGCGCGCTGCCGATGCTGTGGCTGCTGTTGCGTGCGGTGCCGCCCGCACCGGTCAGGCGGCGGTTTCCCGGTGTGGCATTGCTGCTGGGGTTGACCGATGATGAAACCCAAACCGACAAGACGCCGTGGTGGCTGTTGCTGCTGCGGATGTTGGCGGTGGCGATGATTATCCTTGGCTTCGCCGGGCCGGTGCTGAACCCCAAACAGGACAGTGCGGGAACCGGGCCGCTGCTGATCCTGGTCGATGGCACCTGGGCCGACGCGCGCGATTGGCAACGCCGGGTTGAACGGATAGAGGCGGTGCTATCGGATGCCAGCCGCGCCGCACGACAGGTTGCGCTGGTGCGCCTGACGGATCTGCCGCAAGGCGATCTGCCGTTTCAGGCCGCCGGAAGCTGGGCCAGCCGCCTGCCAAACCTACAACCCGACCCATGGGCGCCAGATGCCGATACGGTGACGGAATGGGCGGGCGGGCTAAAGGGCAGCTTTGACACGTTCTGGCTGTCTGATGCACTGGCGCGTGACAGCCGCGAGGTTTTGCTGAGCGCCCTGGAAACCCACGGAAACGTCTCTGTCTTCGAAAGCCCACGTTCGGTGATCGCGCTGCGTCCGGCGCGGTTTGCCGATGGCGACATCGCCCTGTCTGCCACCCGCAGCCGCAGCGACGGGGTGCAAGACGTGACTGTCATCGCACGCGGGCTGGACCCGAACGGCATTGAACGTCAACTCGCCACCGCCGGGTTGAGTTTCGCCGCTGGCGAGGCTGACGCCGAAATGACCCTGTCGTTGCCGCCGGAACTGCGCAATCGGGTCACCCGGTTTGAACTGTCCGGCATCCGCTCTGCCGGGGCGGTAACCTTGACCGATGACGCGCTGAAGCGGCGCGAGGTGGCGCTGATCGCCGGGCGCGATGATCGCGAGGGGCTAGAGCTGCTGTCGCCGCTGCATTACCTGCAACAGGCGCTGGAACCCACCGCCGACCTGATAGAGGGCGATCTGCTGGATATTCTGCTGGCCAACCCCGATGTGCTGGTGCTGGCTGATGTTGCCACCGTCAGCACCGGAGAGGCGCAGCCGCTGCTTGAGTGGGTCGACGCCGGGGGCATGTTGCTGCGGTTTGCCGGGCCACGCCTGGCGGCCAGTGATATCAGCCGGGGCGAAGAGGACCCGCTGATGCCGGTGCGCCTGCGTGCCGGGGGCCGCAATATCGGTGGCGCGATGAGCTGGGGTGAACCCAAGGGCCTGCGCGCCTTCGCCGAGAGTTCGCCGTTTTACGGGTTGACGATTCCCGATGACGTGCAGGTCAGCAGCCAGGTGATGGCGCAACCTGACCCGACGCTGTCAGAGCGGGTGATTGCCACGCTGGCCGACGGCACGCCGCTGGTAACGCGCAAGCGGATCGGGCAGGGGCAGGTGGTGCTGTTCCACGTCACCGCCAACGCCGAATGGTCGACGCTGCCATTGTCGGGCTTGTTCGTGCAGATGCTGGAACGTCTGGCGGTTTCGACCCGCCCGGCACAGCCAACGGCCGAGGATTTGCAAGGCACGATCTGGGTGCCCGACACGGTGCTCGACGCCTTCGGCGCGGTGCAGGACGCCGGAGCTATGGCAGGGGTGGCGGGCGAACGGCTGGCGACAGCGGTGCCGGGGGCCGAGATGCCGCCGGGGCTGTATACCGGTGATGACAGGCGCATTGCGGTTAATGTGATCGGGCCAGAGACCGTGCTGACGGCCACCACATGGCCGGCCCGCATCGCGGTCGAAGGGCTGGCGGTGTTGCAGGAAACCGCGCTGAAAGGCTGGCTGCTGGCGGCGGCGCTGGGGCTGCTGTGCCTTGATATCCTTGCCTCGCTTTTGCTGACCGGGCGCCTTGGCCGGGTTGCACGCGCGGTCACCGTCGTTCTGGGCCTTGGGCTGGTGGCGACGGGCGGCCCTGCCGACGCGCAATCGGATGACGCCCTGGCGCTGCTTGCCACAGCCGAGGTGGTTCTGGCGCATGTCATCACTGGCGATGCGCGTGTCGATGCCGTGGCGCTGGCGGGAATGCGCGGGTTGTCCGATACGCTGTGGCGGCGCACCTCGATCGAACCAGCCAGCCCGATTTCGGTCAATCTGGAAACCGATGAGCTGTCGTTCTTCCCGTTCCTTTATTGGCCGATCACCCCGGATCAGCCGCTGCCATCGGTCGAGGCCTATGCCAAGTTGAATCGCTATCTGCGCCATGGCGGGATGATCCTGTTTGATACTCGCGACGCGGATATCGCGCGCTTTGGCCAGGCCAGCCCCAATGGGCGCAAGTTGCAGGCCCTGGCGCGTCAGTTGGACATTCCGCCGCTGGAACGCTTGCCGGAAGACCACGTTCTGACCCGCACCTTCTATCTGTTGCAGGATTTTCCCGGCCGCCATTCCAGCCGCGATGTCTGGGTCGAGGCCGCAGCAGGTGATGTCGAACAGGCCGAGGGCATGCCGTTTCGCAACCTCAATGACAATGTGACTCCGGTGGTGATTGGCGGCAACGACTGGGCGGCGGCCTGGGCGACGGACGAGGCCGGGAACCGCATGTTCCCCATCGGGCGCGGCTTTGCCGGGGAACGTCAGCGCGAGTTGGCGATGCGGTTCGGGGTGAATTTGATGATGCATGTGCTGACCGGGAATTATAAGTCGGATCAGGTGCATGTGCCGGCGCTGTTGGATCGGTTGGGGCAATGATGCGGGTGAGTTGTAATGTCCTTGCGGATTTGGGGCTCTGCCCGTCGTTCATTGGTCGCTCGGACCAATGGCGCAACCAGGGACGACCGCCCGAGGTATTTTTGGCCAGAAGAAGGGGCAAAAAGTGACCGGCTCAATTATCTTTGACCCGCTTTTGGTCTGGCCGCTGGTTTGGGCGGCTTTGGCTGTGGCAGTGCTGTTTGTGTCGGTCGCGGTCTGGCGTGGGCTTGCCGGGTGGTGGCTGCGCGGGCTGGCGGCGGCGGTGTTGCTGGTGGCGCTGTTCAACCCGTCGCTACAACAGGAAGACCGCGCCCCGCTGAGTGATATTGTGATCCTTGTGGTGGACGAAAGTGCCAGCCAGCGCATCGGCGACCGGCCCGATCAGGTGGCACAGGCGATTGCGGCGGTCGAGGCCGAGGTGGCCGCCCTGGGCAATACCGAGTTGCGCATGATAACGCTGGGTGACGGCGACGGCGATCAGGGCACCCTGCTGATGAGCGCCTTGGCTGAGGCGATGGCCGAAGAGCCGCGCGCGCGTTTGGCGGGGGCGATTTTGTTGTCTGACGGACAGCTGCATGATATCGACCGCGCCCCGGACCTGCCGGCGCCGCTGCATCTGTTGTTGACCGGGCAATCCGATGACTGGGACCGGCGGCTGACGATCACCAATGCCCCGGCCTTTGCTATTTTGGGAGAGCCCGTCACGCTAACCTTGCGGATCGACGATCAGGGGGCGGTACCTGATGGCGTGGGGGCCGAGGCAGAGTTGCAGATCGCAGTGGATGGCGGCGCGGCGCAGTCTTATCTGGTGCCCACAGGGCAGGATCTGGAATTGCCGGTGTCGCTGCCCCACGGCGGTGTGAATGTGATCCAGTTCACCCTGCCAGAAGCCCCGGATGAGTTGACCGACCGAAACAACTCTGCCGTGGTTCAAATCAACGGTGTGCGCGACCGGCTCAGTGTTTTGCTGGTCAGCGGAGAGCCGCATCCCGGAGAGCGCACCTGGCGTAACCTGTTGAAATCGGACAGTTCTGTCGATCTGGTACATTTCACCATCCTGCGCCCGCCGGAAAAGCAGGACGGGGTGCCGGTGAATGAATTATCGCTGATCGCCTTTCCGACACGAGAGCTGTTCATCGACAAGATCGACGAATTCGATCTGATCATTTTTGATCGCTACAAACGGCGCGGGATATTGCCGTCGCTCTACCTTGATAATGTGCGCAAATATGTCGAAGACGGCGGCGCGGTGCTGGTGGCGGCGGGGCCGGATTTTGCGCAGGCGTCGTCGCTATATCGCTCGCCTTTGGGCGAGATCCTGCCCGCCGCGCCGACCTCGATTGTGATCGAGCAGGGGTTCGTCCCTGAAATCACCGAATTGGGTCAGCGGCACCCGGTTACTGCAGGGCTGGAAGCCTTTGCACCAGAGGCCGAGGATGGGCCCGGGTGGGGGCGCTGGTTTCGGCTGATAGAGTTGGAAGAACAACGCGGCAGCACTGTCATGAGCGGCATTGATGGCCGCCCGCTGTTGGTGCTTGACAGGGTTGGCAAGGGCCGGATTGCGCTGTTGGCGTCCGACCATGCCTGGCTGTGGTCACGGGGCTTTGAAGGTGGCGGGCCGCAACTGGAATTACTGCGGCGGTTGGCGCATTGGATGATGAAAGAGCCAGAGTTGGAGGAAGAGGCGTTAAGCGCCATCGCCGAAGGTCAGACAATGACCGTAACCCGCAGAACTTTGGGCGAAAATCCGGGCGAGGTAGAAATCACCGGGCCGGATGGCGTGGTGGTGATGGTGCCGCTGGAAGAGGTCCGCCCGGGGCGGTTTGAGGCCGTGGTAGAGGGGCCAGAAATCGGGCTGTACCGGTTGCGTGAGGGCGACCAGGACGCGGTGATCGCCTTGGGGCCATCAGCGCCGAAGGAATTTGAACAAACCATTGCAAGTGCAGAGATTTTGGACCCAGCCATCAGCGCCACGCGGGGTGGTGTTCTACGCATTGAGGACGGCGTGCCGGACCTGCGTCGCGTGCGTGCCGGGCGACCTGCGGCCGGACGCGGCTGGCTGGGAATCACCCCGCGTGATGCCTATCTGACAGCGGATGTCACCGTGGTGCCGCTGGTGCAGGCCTGGCTGTTCTTGCTGCTGGGATCGCTGCTGATCGTCGGCGCCTGGCTGCGCGAAGGGCGGCGCTGACAGCCCTGAAATGGCTGTCAGATGTCCGTCGGATAAGTGTCGGACTTTTGTCGGGCATCTGTCTGGCATCTGTCGGGCACCCAGATCAGCGATCCCGGCCCAGCACCCGCCGCCAGGGCGATACGCCCACCTCTGCTCTGGGCATTCATGCTGGATGCCGTCAGACTGGTGCCGACAGCTTTGGGAGAGCCTTTAATGAAATTGAAACTGCATCATGTGAACCTGTCCACCGATGACGTGGACGGTATGAACCGGTTTTACCGCGATGTGCTGGGGCTGGCCGAAACGACCGGCGGTCTGCCGGTTCTGGAAAAGAAACAGGGTTACGCGGGCGACGTGGCCTTTGTCGATGACGGCGCCATCCAGATGCATCTGGCGCAGCGCGACATTCTGGCGGGGTTTGCCACCGGCCAGATCGTCAATCCGGTGGCCCGCGGCCATATCGCCTATCGCACCGACGATCTGGCGGGCTTCAAGGCGCATCTGGACGCGCAGGGCGTGCCTTATTCCGACTGGGGCAACAAGGCGGTCGCGGGCTGGCACCAGATCTTTTTCTATGACCCGGATGGCAATGTGATCGAGGTGCACGAAGTGCGCGATGAGGGCGGTGGCGATTAGACCACCAAGACAGGGTCAGGCAGTTTTCAGGTCGCCAAAATCGGCCACTTCAATCGCTATCCCCAACCGCGCCTTGATCGCATCGGGCACCAGGCGTTGTGCGGTGATGCGCGGGCGGGGCATCTCGGGTATCAGACGCTCGGCCCCGTAAAGGTCGAGGTATTCGGGGTGGTTGTCGAAGGCCTTGCGCCCGGCGGCATCCATGAAGGTCTCGGCCGGGGCGCCATTGGCGACGATCACGTCATGCGCGTCGGTCTCGATGTGGTAATAGGTGATCTGGTCTGGCAATTCGGACAGCGGCACGAAATCAATCGTCGCGTCGTTCACGAGCGCCGACGCGTTGATCACCAGCCCGTCAAGGATTATCCCGTGGTCGGCGGTGATGGTCAGATCGGTATGGGGCAGGTCGTTACCCAAAGCCCCGGCGCGGATGCGGACCGGCTGCATGTGCGGGCCCGCGAACAGGCTGTATACGATCTGGCGACCGACCCATTTGATGGGTACAAGATCACCGCTCGCCGCCAGCACCTGGTCGCCAATTTTCAGGGCCTCGATCTCGCGTTCCCCGTGCTCAACCGCAATCATTGTGCCCGTGGCAAAGCAGTAGACGTAAGGCAGGTTCGCATCAGTAACCGTGACCGTTGCTCCAAGCGCGGGATCGTTGCTTAATACCACCCTGCCGC
>Ga0316206_1002502_pt1 | contig 12198 bp, 8 predicted proteins | sample 6monthpyrite_MG_FD_204942 | JGI IMG/M metagenome (GOLD analysis project Ga0316206, IMG submission 204942) | Microbial mat bacterial communities from mineral coupon in-situ incubated in ocean water Damariscotta River, Maine, United States -... | ecosystem: Environmental > Aquatic > Marine >...
AAAGTAAAAAAGAAGTAATAGTAACTAGACCTGATGTTGTTGACATAAATGAGTGCATTGAAAACGAATCAAACAATGTTGACCAATTACCAGAATAATAATTCCATCCTATAACCGCCCCAGTTAAACCTGAAAATGAATAACAAATTATTTTGTCGTTCTTGATATCTTTACGCCATTCATTACATTCTGGACATTTTAAGGCTTCATCTGGTATTTCTGAAGCACACCACTCGCAGACTCTTGTGTGTGACATGACCTTTATCCTTCTTTAATTATTATATGACCTTATTCTTTTAAGTTCTTAAACCACTGTAACAAAAATTCCTTCAATGACTCAAGCAATTTAGGCTTATATTGAGTCATATCCTCGAATAAAACCTGATCGTCTCTATACATGCCTGATATATGTTAACGCTTAATACCTGATTTCAAAACCAAGAACCATTTGGTTGGCCTTTTACGGCATCAAGACGTTCCACCAATATTTCATCAAACTTACCGTAAATACCTTTTTTAACGGTCGCCTTCAAAACTGCGTGTAACTCATCACTGTTTATTTTTGAAATATCGTCCTCGTATGAATTTGCCATCTCTTTACCTAACGTTGCAAATTCTTCGATGGACATCGCTGCGAGATATATCTGCTCTGTTGACTTGATATCTTTCAGAAGTTCTTTCATCGTTTCTTTATTAACAACATGATCAAGAGAGCGCTCGTTAATCAATAGACAATAGACAGGTTCATCATAACCCGCTTCACGTATTAATCGCGCGTGCTTCAATGCCCCGTTTAATTGTTTTTTATAATCTCTCAATGAGGGCTGATACTTGGCACTGACTTCCAGGATTACCATAAAGTCCTCATAGTCAATTTCAACATCCGGCACGTTACCCTGTGCAAAAATACATGGCAAAACGAGGCCAAACATGTCGTCGATACTTCCTTGAGACTGACAGTGACTTACTAAACAGTTAGCATTCACCTCAGCCGGGTGATCAATATATCCGAACATGCCGCTGGCGAACAATTCCATTGTGAGCCCCTTGTTGATACTTCGTAAATTTCTGCGTTCGTTTACATTGGTTTTAAAGTCTATGGTATTGCCATACTTTTTCCGTGATGGTGCATCAAGACCCAGTATGTCAAAAATATAGTTTAGTTCTCGGCCTGCATTCGATCTGATGTACTCCAGATATATCGACATTTGTAACAAGTTCAACGGTAGCTCATACGGTTCTTTATTTTCACCGATACTGATGGTTTTGTTTTTATTATCCATTATGATGACTCGTATTGTGCCGTTGTGATGTACTGTACCAGACCGAAGATCTCATCAGGCATCGGGCCATAGATTAAGTCTCCAGCGTACATCATGAGCTGTAGTGTCGCCCTGGCTGGGTAATTGGCGGCATGGTAGTTGGATAAATCCTGACTCAATTGTTCCCATAGAAAGTCTGAATATTGTATGAGATCGATTCGAGGATCCCCAATTATGTGGGGATAATATTCTTTTCGTTGACTATGGATTATTTCAAAGGGGCTTGTTATTTGTCCATGTTGTTCGTTCAGCCTTAATAAAATAATCAGCACCTCTAGTAATAACAGCCCTCCACAAGGATACAGGTTGCACTGCTTTAATTCGGATGCGACATTTATGATTTCTGGATAAGGCCGGACACCTTGGTCATTTTTCCATTCAGGCAGTTTGAGCTGCATGAGTTCAGACATCGAAATATCCTGATTAAGCACCTGTATGCCAATATCTGTCGGTTCAAAAGAGTACTGATGGCTTGACTCCTCAAGGTGTAGATCAACCAATCCCAGATTGCATATAAGATCATGGTAACCGGAGGCCAGCCATTTGTATTCATCATTCTCATAGACTGCCGGAATGGTATCAGTGTCGATATGGTCGGTATTGAAATAGGCTTGCCGTAACAACGGGACTAGACGACTCTTATATTCATCGATAAATATATTTTCAGGGAATGATTTAGTCAGATCATATAACTTAAGTATCTCACTGATCGGTGAGAGGTCAGTGACAACCTCACTCAAGTACCAAGCCATTTGCTCATCCTTTTAGCGTAGGCAAACGTATATTTGCATTGAAAGACAGTACTGATCTTTGGTGAACCTGGTTTATTGGTTAGGCCATGCACATAGGCTATGCTTTCTTTTGGCACACTTCTAAATTTCAGGAAAAAATTCCAGAATGCCACGTTAATGGTGAAGTCTCCGATCAAGTTCACTGGCAGTTCAGGGTTACGGATGTAACTCTTGTGACCCGTTGCCGTAGATCTCGGGCGGGCTGCCAGTGAAGAACGGTTTCGAATGGCTGAAAATACATAATCAATGTAGAAAATAGAGCCATTCAAATACAAGTTCAGTTCATAATCGGTGTTCGAGCGTTCGGCCGTCCGGGTTAGCCACAGCATATGAGTATCCGAGCTATTTTTATCTGGGGCCAGGTTGGTTACCCAAAAGATTTTGCCATCACTATTGGGACGGTTGATCGCTGTTTTGTAAATCCTGGATAGGGGTTCCGTAAACAACACCCCGTTTTTATCAGTACCTTTTTCCTTGATGGCCTGATTGACTGTCTTCATCTCTTCGGTCAACAGGAATCGTCTCAATTCATTATAAGTTGGGGACTTCGAATTGGGGTTGGTTTCTCGATAGGCCTGCCTTGACTTCTCTCTCTCCCGATTGAATCTTTCGCTAAGGAACTTGGGCGTCCTGGACTTGCTGCCCTTTTTGGCCTTTTCCATTTTCCTAACGACAATATCACAATTTCTGGATTTAATTCGGTCGGAAAAGGCGTTCAAGGCGGCATTATATAATGATATTTCTCCATCCATATAGAACTGTATCGACTTCACCTGATCAAGCAGTTTTCTTAATACCAGAAAATGACCTACATAGGTGTAAAAGTCTCCCATTTGATAGCCACCAACCCCAAGCAGGGGTAACAGGTCTTTCTTGCCCCGGTTAAAGGGATGTTTCAGGTATTGAAAACGCCGTTGCTCAAATGGCAGTTTGCTGTCATTCATTAAAGTAGTGTTGTCAAAATATTGCTCATCGAACAACGGATGGAATGCCAGAATAAGTGAGCGATTGTTTTGAATACACGATGAAACAATGATTTTCATCTTTAGGTGCCGATCTTCTTTCCGGTGAGTCTTGATGCTACAGATGATGCAGTCTGTGTAAATCTGCATTTGCTCCGGAGCATAAGCGCTTTTCATAAGTTTACTGATATGAAGGTTGTTGTAGCTTAATAATGCGCTCGAAGCAGCTCTCAGCTGGGAGTAGTAAAGATCAGCATGGACCTGCATAATGTTCATCACTTTGGATGGCCCAGATTCATTGACAATCGCGTTAATGAAGGTTTCTATGTCTTTTTTCCAGAATCTTCGCTGTCTGATGTGCAGACGAAGTGGCTTTGATAGACGGAATGTATTATCGCAATTACGACACCGAGCCTGATAATACTGTTTTTTATCATCACTGACATTAATTCGATAAAGCTTTTCACGCTTGTCTCTCAGGTCGTCATGATAGTGTTCAAACAGGTTCACATAATGATTTTTGCAGTCCTGATTTGGACAACTTGCATAGGGTATCGAGTTCTGAAGACACCGATGAAATGCTTCAAGAACACTGACATTACTGTAGGCTACGTGGCTATGTTTACAGCGTTTGCAGTCATACTTTAAACCCTTATCGGTGTTTTTGTATTTATAGCCATATTTAGCTTGCTCGATGTCTTCTTCTGAAACACCAAAGTTTTCGCAGGCAGGATTTCGACAGACATTCGCATCAATTGAGAGACCAGGTAGGCTAGGACTCTTCACAGGTGGGATTTTGATGTGTTTCCTTACGCAATTCATAATAAAAAAAGAAGTTAAACCATTTTTAACGCATTAAAAAGGATTTTTTGATTCTAATTATTTCTCGCTTCCTGCGAATTAATATATTTTTTACATAAAAAACAACAGGATAAGGATTTTCTCCCTATCCTGTTATTTGTCGAAATTCTGTATTTTTATCACAAAATTCCGAACGCCTATGGCGGAGAGAGAGGGATTCGAACCCTCGGTACGGGGTTACCGTACACACACTTTCCAGGCGTGCTCCTTCGGCCACTCGGACACCTCTCCAGATATTAATCAGAAAATCCTTCTCTATACTACTTCCTCAGTCGCACGCTTTGTGCTCGTTATTCGGTGACTTCGTCACCTTCACCCCTTCGGGGCCATTGCCGCTTTGCGTCAATGTTGTCTCGGCTTCGCCTCGGCTCGGCCACTCGGACACCTCTCCAGATATTGATCAGAAAATCCTTCTCTATACTACTTCCTGAGTATTTCATGCATTAACAAGCGCGCAAGATTACCTTAGATAGAAGGCCTATGCAATATCAAGTATGGCGAATGGCAACTATTACCCGTGATACCAGAGAACATAGTTTTTTGAATTTTTCATAGCTATTGATATCAAGATGGATATCTTTATGCTGACGATCAGCATAAAAGATGCCTATTGGTTTGCCTTCAGCAAAAACAGACATGGCGTAAAACTCCTGAATATCAATCAACGCTCTGAATGCTTCCGGGACTAATGGCCATATTTTTTCATTATTCTCATCATTTACCCAGACACTACGTGGCTTTTGCATTAACTGGGTAAACAAATCCTTTTTCTTGATATTAATCTGTATGCTGAACTGGCTGAAATTTGGATCATTATTAGCACCGGCCATATAGCGGCCATCGAGTTTTGTTTTATCCTGAGTCAGCAATGCAAATACAACTCTGTTAAGACCCAGTCCATCATGCATACCCGCTATCGCAATTTCAATGACATCATTAATACCAACATCCTGCGTGACCATTGCCTTTAACGATGTTAAAGCAGCATCATACATATACTCTTGTGGCATTAAACAAAAATGTTTACCGTCATCTTTCTGTCTTTCAGTACCACCTACAGTCGGCCATGGTCCAGGCTCCATCAGTAGCAACATCGCAGAAGGTGATACACCATAAAATCCGGTTTCTCTTGCGACATTAAGCGCATTTTTGTGTGTAATTTTAACCACTTCATCAAAGGAGCGGTCCAGTAGCTCTGCTATGGACTCCTGACATTCAATCATTTCATCTGAATACCAGCTGGTTTCTGATAAATGCACCATTTGATTAGCTAACCTGACGGTCATCACTCTGGGGTTAAGGGTATCTTCTGATAACAGGCATTCATTGACCATTTCCGGTAATCGCCAGACTTCTGCCAGTCTTTTTCCCAGTTGTTCCTGACCGAACCCCAGAATGACGTATTGGGCTTCATCATCGGAAACCATTTGCTCCCATTTTAACTGATGAATCTCTTTCATTTTGTCTGGAGCATGTAACCACAGCGCCATCGCACCAATATCACGCAAAAATGCGGCTACAAATATTTCCTTGGGAGTCATATCACCGCGGATAATAGCCCAGTCGTATGCCTGATAAGCAACATGAAAAGCACGTGCCACGATGCGCATGTAACCTTTCTCGGAATCAGTGGTTCCGGGAGGCTCGATAAGAGGATGCTCATCCGTTAATTGGCGCATTGTGTTCAGGCCAATCATCATCGCAGCATTTTCTACGGTTGACACATTTGTGCCCAGGCGCCCTTTTCTGGCTCTGTTTGCCTTGTTCAGGATCGCAATAACGCCACCCGGGTCATACAATAAATTTTCGCAAAAACGATCAACTGAGCGATTTGTATCTTCATCACTGAGCTGATGCAACCCTTCTAAAGTTTCTGAAAATACAGGAAAAACAAAGGCTTCCAGTTTCTGGGCCCATTGTTCTATCTCATTCAAAGGTGTTGGTATTTCGCTCAATTTATCACCAGGCACTGAAAATCATCAGGTTTACGTAGTTATCTTCGGCGGTAATGTATAAAACTTGATAAATTTGATAGATTATTCATTCTCCATAAATTCATGTGCGTTTAACAACATTTCAGGTTGTTTTTTCAGGTAATTTTTTACTCAAGTTGATCATAATACGGTCGATAAATTCCACATGGTTTACTTGGAAAATTAAAGACGGAAAATTATGAATCTTATACTTGGTTCACTTATTGTTTTAGGTTGTGTCGGTGGTGGTTATGTACTGTCACACGGCAATTTGATGGCATTATGGCAACCTTTTGAAGTTCTTATCATTGCAGGTGCCGCTCTCGGAGCATTTGTTATCGCTAATCCGATGAAAGTTGTTACGGCTACTTTCAAAGCGGTACCCAGTTTATTCGGCGGCCCCAAGTTCAACAAAAGCAGCTACATGGATTTGCTCACACTCCTGTTCGGAATTTTCAACAAGGCTCGTAAGGAAGGACTGATGGCTATCGAAGATGATATTGAAGAGCCGGATAGCAGTCCATTATTCAGCGAGTATCCAAAAGTGACTAAAGACCATCATATTCGTGACTTCATGACAGATTATTTGCGTATTATCGTCGGTGGTAATATGAACCCATTTGAGCTGGAAAATCTGATGGATGTCGAAATGGCGACTCATCACCATGAACGCGAAGCAATATCGACAGCAATAACACGTGTTTCAGATGGCCTTCCCGGTTTCGGTATAGTTGCAGCGGTTTTAGGTATCGTAATCACCATGAGTTCATTGGGCGGCCCTGCTGAAGAAATCGGTGCACATGTAGGTGCTGCACTGGTGGGTACCCTGCTGGGTATCCTGATGGCTTACGGGTTTGTTGGGCCAATGGCGAATTCCTATGAAGCAAAGACAGCCGAAGAAGGAAAATTCTATGAAGTCATCAAGATTTGCCTGATGGCTAATGTAAATGGTTACAGCCCCCAGATCTGTATAGAATTTGGTCGTAAGGCAATGCCTACAGATATGCGCCCCAGTTTTGCAGATATGGAAGCACACCTGAAAGAACACAAGTAAACTGATCAGAACCTTATCGCATGGAAGATAAAAAACAACCGATAATCATTAAGAAGATCAATGTGGTACATGGTGCCCACGGTGGATCATGGAAAGTAGCATTTGCTGATTTCGCAACTGCAATGATGGCCTTTTTCATGGTGTTATGGCTGGTTGGTCAAACCGATGCGCAAAAACGTGGCGGTATTGCCGAGTACTTTCAAAACCCGAGTATGGTTAAAGGCCATAGTGAAGCGCCTACCGGTTCGATTGGACCCGGTGGTGCGAGTATGAGCCTGATCTCATTCGGTACCACTATGGAAGTTCGTAAACAACAAGCACCCGAGTTTTCCCGCGTACGTGATGGTGGTATGGCTTATGTTTCATACAATAAAGTCAGAGAACAACGAAGGCTGGAATCATTACTGAATGAACTGAAAGAAGAAGTGGGCCGAAGCCAGGCATTAAAACCTTTTAAAGACCAGCTGCTGCTTGAAATAATGCCGAATGGCTTGCGCATTCAGATCATTGATAAAGAAAACCGCCCCATGTTTAACAGTGGCAGCGCAACACTGAAATACCATGCTGAAATGATATTACACCAGTTAGCCAAGACCATTAATAATGTACCTAATAAAATAACCATCACCGGTCATACCGATGGCTCACCTATGTCGAAAAGAGCCGGAGCATATACCAACTGGGAGCTTTCATCTGATCGTGCCAATTCAGCTCGTCGTTCTTTGATGGAAGGTGGTCTGAAAAAAGATAAAATCGCACGTGTGATTGGTCTTGCTGATACGGTGCTGTTTGATAAAGAGCATCCTAGCGCTGTCATTAACCGTCGTATTTCTATTGTTATCATGAAGCGGGGTATCTCTGATCTGGCAAAACAGGATGAGCAATCCAAACTCGCCCCGAAAGTATTGATACAAAATGGTGGGCAGCAACTTGAAAAAGTCAAAAAAGTTTCACCTTCTCCACTTTCAAATGACAGTCTGGGAATTCAAAGCAACCCGAGAGTTTCTCCACTTTCTAATGACAGCCTGGAAATTCAAAGCAACCCGAGAGTTTCTCAAGTTAAAACCCGTACCAGCACCAGTGGTATGGAACTGAGGTTACATGGCTTGCATCAGAAAAAGAAAACACCAGGCCAGAAAGGCTCGGTCAATAAATCTCGTAAAAATAAAAATACACAAAAAAGAACACGCAAGCGCTCTGAACTGGATGTAGGTTCCCAAGATAGCGGTATTATAATACGTAATCGGGGACAGGCTAAATCATTTATTACCTTGCCTCCGATTATCAAGCCCAACCTGATACCCAAAATAAAGCCTGAAATGAAAAAATAGTCGTTCGACTTCAGTATTGGAATCTTTCTGTTATTATTAGAAAATCTGCCAATATCTGAGCTAAATGTTTTTTATGTCAAAACAATCTGAATCTGTTGTTAATATCTGGCGTATACCAACGACGGACAACCCCGTACAATTAGCCCATTATTGTGAATTGTTATCTGATGATGAAATCCAGCGCAGCAACAAAATTATGCACCCGGAAGCATGCAACACCTACGTTACTGTTCATGCAGTATTACGTTCCTTGTTGGGGCAGCAGTTAAATCTGGCCCCGAAATCCATACAATTCGATAACCCACCAAACAAAAAGCCTCGCATCAGCCATGCGGATAATATCTCTTTTAACCTTAGTCATAGCCAGTCAGTCAGTATAATCGCCGTCTCGAAACAACATGAGGTCGGGGTTGATATCGAAACCATGCAGACTAAAAGAAATATTAATGCTATCGCACAACGATTTTTCACAAAGAAAGAATCTGACTGGATAGCAGGCATGAACGAAAAAATGAAATCACCTGCTTTTCATCAGCTGTGGTGCCATAAAGAAGCATTACTGAAAGGACAGGGATCGGGATTGCAAGGGGGGCTGGATATAATCTGTCTGGCCGAACATGACCTGAATAAACCTTTTTATTATAAAGACTGGAGCATCCTGTCACTCTCTGCACCTGAAAATGAAAAAGCAGCCATTGCTGTAAATTCAAAACAAATAAAAATAAACGAATATACGTGGACACATAACACTTAAAGCTCTATAGGTTCAGCTTTAATCTGAAAAATAGTGCCGAGTGGTAAAGAATGCTTTTAATGTATGTGTTTAACGCAGAAGTATTATTTTCGATATATCGATGCGTGAACGGAGTCATTAAAATTAACACTCCAGACCAACTCTGATTTATTTACTATGTGTCCAGTTAGATAAAACACACACTAAATAATTTTTTCTTTGCGTTCTCCGCGCCTCTGCGACCTCTGCGTTATTAAAGACAATGATATTAACTTAAGCGCTGACGCCACCCGTTAAATAAAAACTTCACTACCAAATTTAATCAAAAGGTATTTGATTCAGGCATCCAATTCTTCCCATTTCGCATATGCCCGATCCAGATCAATTTCCACCTGCTGCATCTGCTGTAAAATTTTTTCCGTTACATCTTTTTCCTGCTGGTAAAAATCAGGCCGCCCGATTTTCGCTTGTAATTCTGATTGTTCACTTTCCAGTTTTTGTATTTTCTCTGGTAAAGTATCCAGCTCACGTTGATCCTTGTAACTTAATTTCTTTTTAATAACATTTGATTGATTAGCTTCACTATTAACAGGGGCAGCTGCAACGGAAGTTATATTGGCATCAATAGGTTTCATCTTTTGTGTGCGCTGACGTACCCAGTCTTCATAGCCACCTACATATTCACTAATATGGCCTCCTCCTTCCAGCACCAATGTTGATGTCACTACGTTATCAAGAAAACTTCGATCATGACTCACCAGTAATAAAGTCCCATCGTATTCACATAATAAGCTTTCTAGTAAGTCCAGCGTATCAACATCCAGATCATTGGTAGGTTCATCCAGCACGAGCATATTGGCCGGCTTGGTAAATGTTTTCGCCAGTAACAAACGATTTCGTTCTCCACCAGACAGTGCCTTGACCGGTGTATTTAATTTTTCCGGGGGAAATAGAAAATCCTTTAAATAACTGACAACATGGCGTGATTGTCCTTTTATAGTTATATAATCATGTCCATCACTAATGTTATCTTTAACTGACTTCTCAAGGTCAAGCTGATCTCGTTGCTGGTCAAAATAAGCCAGTTGAAGTTTTGTACCCAAAACAACTTCACCTTTATCCGGTGTTAGTTGTCCTAGCAACACTTTAAGTAATGTGCTTTTACCTGATCCATTTGGACCAATAATACCTATTCTGTCTCCTCGCATGATACGGGTTGTCAGACCACAGATCATAGGTTTGTCTTTATAGCCAAAATAAACGTCTTTACAATCCACTACTATTTTTCCTGCCAGATCCCCTGACGAGAAAGACATGTTGACATTTTTCTGTTTGTCTCGGCGTTGTGCTCGCTCATCCCGCATCGCTTTAAGCGCACGAACGCGACCTTCATTTCGTGTGCGACGCGCTTTTATTCCTTTCCTGATCCAGCGTTCTTCTTCTGCCAGCTTTTTATCAAAAAGTTTATTGGATGTTTCTTCAGCGGCCAGTTCTTCTTCCTTGCGTTGCTGGTAGGCATCATAACTGCCGGGATAAGAACGTAGAATGCCACGATCCAGTTCAATAATGCGAGTAGCCAGATGACATAAAAAAGTCCGGTCATGGGTAATAAAAATTAATGTACCCTGAAACCCCATCAGGTATTCTTCCAGCCAGGTAATGGAGCTGATATCAAGGTGATTGGTAGGCTCATCCAGCAGCAACAAATCTGGCTCACCTACCAGTGCCTTGGCTAACAAGACCCTTCGGCGCATTCCACCCGATAGTTCATTCAATAATTTATCCGGTTCAAGATCAAGGCGAGTAATAACTGATTCGACCTTCTGGGTTAAGCTCCAGCCATCCTCAGCTTCCAGTTTATGCTGCAGATCTGACAAGCGTTCCATCAATTTTTCATCTGCATTATCTGATAATTGTATCGCCACATGGTGGTAGTCTTGCAGCACTTTACCCACCTCACCCAGTCCACTGGAAACGATATCAAAGACACTTCGACTGTCATTCCCAGGTACATCCTGTTCCAGATACGCCACACGAATGCCATCTCTGAACCAAAGCTTGCCATCATCCGCCTGAATCTGACCACAGATCAGCTTCATCAAAGTTGACTTACCTGTCCCGTTTCGGCCAATCAAACAGACTCTTTCAGATGATTCAATGGTAAGATCAACATGATCCAGTAAAGGATGATGGCCAAAGGCAAGACTTAGTTTATTCAGGCTGACTATATTCATTAATACTACTTAATCCCGGAAAATCGACGTTATCTAAACGACAAAAGAATCATTTTACACCACCCGCACTATTTCAGACAGAAAATACTATCTGCATAAGTTCCACTTCCATAGCGGTAGTAATAAGCATGCAATCCATAATGATATTGGTAATTAATATCATTGCCCGGGTTCACTGACCCACCACCCTGTTCTCCGGGTAGCGTTTTTTATGGTAATTCCTCTCTCATCCATGTAAATTCTAGAAAAAACAGCCCAATGGAATACTATGAGTATTATTGAAGTTAACAACCTGACTTTTGAATACCCAGGAAAACGTGCCCTGAATAACGTAAGCCTGAACATCAATCAAGGCGATATCATGGCTCTGGTCGGACCGAATGGCGCAGGCAAGACAACCTTGCTTCAATGTATTGCAGCCCTGGCTATACCTGTTTCAGGAACCATCATTGTTGACGGTAAAAATATTGCGGATAACCCTCGCGCCAGTCATCGAAAAATGGGTTATTTACCTGATTTTTTTGGTCTGTATGAAGATCTGACGGTTCATCAATGCCTGTCCTACATGGCCAGAGCTCACGATATTCCTGCACAACAGTTAGATGAAGCCATTAACAAAGCCGCTAAACGATTAAATATTGACGACCGTTTGCAGGAAAAAGCCGGGCAACTTTCGCGTGGTTTAAAACAAAGACTGGCAGTCGCGCAGGCGATTGTCCATGAACCTGATGTCTTGTTACTGGATGAACCTGCGTCAGGACTTGATCCTGAAGCACGGCAAAGTTTATCTGGCCTGTTCCTGGAATTACGAGATCAAGGCATGACACTCATTGTTTCATCTCACATTCTGGCTGAACTGGAAGATTACTGCACCGATATGATTATTGTGCGCGATGGCAATGTTGTCGAACATCGGATGGTAGACCACACCCAGTCA
>Ga0316206_1002503_pt1 | contig 12190 bp, 9 predicted proteins | sample 6monthpyrite_MG_FD_204942 | JGI IMG/M metagenome (GOLD analysis project Ga0316206, IMG submission 204942) | Microbial mat bacterial communities from mineral coupon in-situ incubated in ocean water Damariscotta River, Maine, United States -... | ecosystem: Environmental > Aquatic > Marine >...
GTTGACTTTGCTAACACTTGGTTTGATGAAATGAGTGCCGGTTGGCGACTCAGTTATCAAAATAAAATACGTCGGCTTTTAGATAATCGTTTGATCCCATATTTTAATACAAAAGATGTCGGCCAAATCACTAAAGCAGACCTTCTGCAATTTCGCGCACAGCTCACCAAAGTCACGCGCAAAAATGGCAATCCAATCTCTGCTGATCACATTAATAGACATATGAAAATTCTAAGAATGATTTTCAATGAAGCAGCCGACCGATATGATTTTACAACACCGTATCGCAATATTAAACAGTTAAAAATTCAACGCGCTGATATAGAACCGTTCACGTTAGATGAAGTGAATCTATTTCTTAAATCCATTCGCATAGATTTTAACGCTTACTATACTGTGCGCTTCTTCACAGGCATGCGTACCGGTGAAATTGATGGATTGAAATGGCACTACGTTGATTTTGAAAAACGGCAAATTTTGATCAGAGAATGTTGGTTAGACAATCGTGTTGAATATACCAAAACTGATGGTAGTCAACGTGAAATCCAGATGTCGCAGCCAGTTTACGACGCCCTTCTTAGGCAATTTAACATTACAGGTAAAGAGCATGAGTACGTTTTTGTTAATCGAGCAGGAAATCCTCTTGATCATAACAATGTGAACAAACGTATCTGGCAGCCAATGCTCAGATTTTTAGGCTTAAAGCCGCGTTCTCCCTATCAAACAAGACATACAGCGGCAACTCTGTGGTTAGCCAGTGGGGAAAGTCCTGAATGGATTGCCAATCAAATGGGCCACGCTAATACAGAAATGTTGTTTAGAGTATATTCGCGTTTTGTACCAAACTTAACCCGCAGAGATGGTAGTGCATTTGAAAAATTAATTGGTTCGGTACTAAAGGAGAATAGCCATGTTTCAATCTAAACAATTATCCTTAACCTCTATAACTAGTTCTGACTCTATTCAGCCACCGTTGAGTAATATCAGCCAATTTACGCGATTCAAAGGTAATTATGTGCTAGTGGGTTGTATCGCTAAATTAGATAAACACAACAAGGTTTATTGGCTGATGCAATTTTCAGATATAAGCGCCACAATAAAAGTGTATTACTTTGCTGATGAACTAGATATTTCAACATTAACTGCAAATCAGCTTATACACATAGAAGCAACGGTAAAAACACATGGCAATAACCAATATATTCATTGCGTATGTATAGAACCAATTGCACGTCATATATCTTTGAGAAATTTAAGTATTGAATTATTACCGCGATATTTTTGCCCAATACCTAGTTTATTACCTCGCCTTAAATACTTATTCGATGCAATTCAATCCAAATCACTACGTAAATTTGTTGCTACTGTTTTAACCGAGCAAACCATTGGATATCGATATTTGCAATGCCCTGCTAGTTTGCGACATCACCATGCGTATGCTGGCGGTTTACTGGCTCATTCCATTGAAGTGGCTGAGCAAATATTAAAGAATGCCGAATTTAATGTACAAGAACGAGATTTAGGTATTGTCGCAGGACTATTACATGACATTGGTAAAGTTCTAACCCTTACACCTCAGGGTTCGAGAACCGCGCTGGGTAAAGTGGTTGATCATGATGAGTTAACACTGGAAATTTGTGCTCCAGCATTAAAAATATTGGATACCGAAAATAGCTTCAATGCCATGATGCTACGGCATTTATGGACGTGTGCATCACCTAATGCGCGTTATGGTTATCAAGCAGTAACACCAATAGCCAGAGTATTACAGCTTGCGGATAATAGTAGCGCGAAAAATAAATTCACTTCGCCATCTAATCTAGGTTTTTATCAAGTTTCACCAGCTATATTTAGTTTAGGCACTTAAAACGATTGCCTAATAATCGTGATTCATAGGCATCTCTTAAATCTAATTGATGTCTATGAACAGTGAAATTTAACAAATGATCTGCTTTAATAACGAAAAATACAGAGGAATAACCCTATGTTTGCAAATCCATTTTCTTTTATTTTGGTGAGTGTTAGTTTACTTTTACTTTTTACCGCTATAGGCATGTTGGTAATTGATTATTTTCGAGACATAAATAAAAACAAGTAAATCAATTAATTAAAAAAACCAACCAACCAACAACTGCAATAATTGTACTTATGTAATTTACTTGTTATAACGATTAAAGTCGATAATCTTACTATCATCAAGTGTTTGTGTTACCCAAAGCCCTACACCACTGATATAACCATTTATTGAGTTCTTTGGTGCCAGCTAGCAGCAATTTTATTCTACTACCTTTTTTGTTGGCTCAGACAATTTAGAGCGACTTAAATAGGGAACTTTGCCTGAAGGGACTAAGTTTGTTGCGGCATCTAAATAATCAGGTACTGATTCACCCGCAGTAAATGCTGAGCGGGTTATCGTTAACTTTTCATGTCGAATAGTATTTAACACCCGCAATCCAGTATCTGGGCTATTGCGCGACATAATCACCACTTCTACTAAGGGCGATTTATCATCCGCTTGTTGATATTGGTTTAAATCCAACAGCGCTTTTACCAGCGGATAACCGGTGCCTGGCTGCAAGGGTTCATTTTCATGCGCCAGCATGTAATTACGATATTTTTCAATGGCATTGTCGGGATCAGAGGCAAAGGTTTCACGAAATATTTTATCTGATTCACTCATATCAAATAACGCGGTGGCTGAAATACCAACCACCAAGGTATTACTTAAATCTAATGCCATGAAATTTCCTTATTCGTTGTTACATAATGATGGCTATAATTCGCCAGCAAAGGCTTTTTGGCTGAGTGAATTAAATAAAACAGTTTTTATGTCTGAAGATTTTTCAAAACTAATTTTTGATTTCAAATACCTAATACAAATATTTTCATACTCATTTTGTAATTCAATGTTAGGTAAGATGATTTCAAATGATTTAACATCTGATTGGTTAATACTTGATTGATTTACTGCATCTTTCGAACAAGTTTTAATTTGCATTTTTATATATGGCATTTGTAATTGCTGCACTAAAAAACGTGGATTTAATCTCATTTCATCAACGGAAAAATTCATCATATTAGATTCAAAAACTGTATTTTCTTCAATATGTTGAATGAAAGCGCACTTACCTAAATATTCAATACTGTTAACACGATTTATTACGATACTTCTATCAGATAAACCAAACTTTTTAACTTCATCTTCACTGACCCGAACACGTTTTAACTTCGATTGTAAACCTACAACTCCGTCATAAAACCCATCAATCCTTAAAATTCTATTTCCACTACCATAATCTGATGCAGGTTTATAAATCCCGTTAGTTGGACCTTTGGTTATTACATCACCTAGCGTTTTAACCTCCCACCCTTTTGGGTTGGTGACAGGATCGCCGAACATGTCTAGGAAGACGCTGCGGAGGAAGTCATCGGCGAGTTGGATGGCTTGTTGGCGTTTGCGGCGGATGGCGTCAGCTTTATCTAAAATCGCGGCAATGCGTTTTTGCTCATCCAGTGTTGGCAGCGGGATTTCTTGCCTAGAAATAGTTTGATGCCCCAAATGCTTTTGAATTCCTCCTTTCATCTGACTTTGAAGCATATTTTGAAAAACATTTGATGAAAGTATCAAATATAAATAATTTCTATCTACTACTTTTAAATCAAAAGATATTTTAAATAAGTTATTACTCAAAATACCTGGCTTTCCTTTAAATACACGTCCAGGGCTACCTGTATTTGCCATCACTAAATCATTTTCTGTTACTTTTTTATGATCAAAAACGTCATCCACAAAGCTTAATTTCTTATCGCTAATAAAGTCAGCTATATATAAATATCTATAACCACCCTCATAATCTTGGTCTTTAGTATTCGCTTTTGTGATTTGCACACCTTGTGTTGTCGTACAAATATCACCTAATTTTACTAAAGGCCAACTCACAGCATTTGCTCCAACGCTTTTAAATCATTAAAAATGTCATTTTCCAATGCCACTAACTTACCTAAAATTTCTTTTGGTGGATCATAGCTTTCTTCTTCGTAAACCACTTGTTTATAGCGATTGATGGATAAGTCGTATTTGTTGCTAACAATGTCATCTTTACTTACCCAAAACGCCTTTTGCGTTTTATCGTTAGTATCAGATGTTGCTTGTGCTTTATCACGGGCTTTAAATTCACTCACTAAACTTGGTAAGTCGTTATCTTTTATCGGTGTACGTTTATCGTCAAGGCTAAAACCATCGGCTTGTACGTCATAAAACCAAACGTGATCGGTACTGCCACCTTTGGTGAAAATCAGTATTGCCGTTGAAACGCCTGCATAAGGTTTAAACACACCACTGGGCAGGGAAATAACCGCTTCAAGTTGATTGTTTTCCACTAATAGTTGGCGCAATTGTACATGGGCGTTGGATGAGCCAAACAATACCCCGTCTGGCACTATGGTGGCTGACTGGCCGCCAATTTTTAACATCCGCTCTATTAACGCAACAAACAACAGCTCGGTTTTTTTAGTTTTTACTTTACGCAGTAGCTCTGGGCAAACGTCTTCTTCGTCTAAACTGCCTTTAAACGGTGGGTTCGCAAGGATGATGTCGAAACCTTGTTTCGCCTCAGCGGGAAATTTTTCTTTAAAGCTTTGGCTTAGCGTGTCTTGATAATGAATATCTGGCTGTTTAATGCCGTGCATCACTAAGTTCATGGCGGCAACGCGCAACATGGTGGCGTCGAAATCAAAGCCATGGAACATGTCGGTGTCGATATGCTTTCGGTCTTCTGGTGTAATTAAATCGCCTGAATATAATACGTTTTCGAGTTGCTTGCCGTTGATATCGAGTAGTGGCTTGCCTTCGGTATCAAACAGTGGGTCGCGATCAACACCTTCCGCTGAACTGTATTTTGCTAACAAGTATTCGTAAGTAATTGATAAAAATCCGCCTGTGCCAGTGGCGGGGTCACAAATACGGCTTTTAAGGTTTGGGTCCATCATTTCAACTATAGGGCGAATAATATGCCGTGGCGTTCTAAACTGGCCATTAATACCGGCAGTGGTGAGCTTACTTAACAAGTATTCGTATAAATCGCCTTTGGTGTCAGTATTATCTAGCGGTAAGTCGTTAACCATCTCTACCGCTTTTACTAATAAACTTTGCTTTTGGATCATCAATTGCGCGTCTTTCATAAACTCGCTAAACAATGAGCCTTCGTTACCGTCAGCCAAAGTATCATTTGAGCTTGAAGCAAAAAACGGAAATAGCTCGTCTTTTACTAATTTAAATAACTCCTCCGCGCCTAAATGGCGAAAATTTTGCCAGCGCAACTGCTGTTGTTGTGCATTAAAACGGTGATTAAAGGTTTTACCGGTTCTGGCGCTGCGCTTTTCATCGGCTTGCTCGTTCATATCTAACATACGGGCATACATTAAAAAGGTAATTTGCTCAATTACCGTGAGCGGGTTGGTAATACCGCCCGTCCAAAATTCTTCCCAAAGTTTGTCGATTTTGCTTTTTAGTGGTCCGGTGATCATTTGTGTTGTGTTTCCTGTCGTGGGTTAAATACCCACAATAAATTAATCGGTTTGGCTTAATAGGTTTTCGATTAAGCGAATTATGGTGTCTTTTTCTTTTGGGTTGGATTCGGCCACTAATAACGTAATAGCCGCTAAACCTGTGTCGTTAATAACGGGTTGATAATTTTTATGTAGCAAACGGTTATTGCGGTTTAAAAAATCAATCAACAAAAATGCAGCGGTACGTTTATTACCATCGCTAAATGGGTGATTTTTTACCACAAAGTATAATAAATGTGCGGCTTTGCTTTCAATACTAGGGTAAGCAGGTTCACCAAATACGGTTTGGTCAAGTGCGCCCCAAATTGCCGCTAGGCCGTCATCACGTTCATTGGCAAACAATTTGGTGGCTTCACCGCGTTGCATTAGGTGTTGTTTTAATTCGGTTATCGCTTGTTTTGCGCTATTTAATGGGGTGAGCGAACCACCCTGCTCACCCTGAGGTGCAATTAACAAACCCTCGTCGTACTGCTGTAACCACAAAAAAGTTTGCGTATAACTAGCAATAATATCAACTAAGCCGGCACCAAATTCACTATTTTGCGGTAATGCAGCGGCTCGTTTTACCAATAGTAAGGCTTTTTCTAATTCATTGGCATTTTGCGCTAGGCGTTGCTGGTTAAGTGTGTAGCCCTGCAATAAGTGTTGTTTTAGGGTTTTAGTTGCCCATTGACGAAATTTAACACCTTGTTGTGATTTAACACGATAGCCGACGGAGATAATCACGTCTAAATTATAGTGATCAACTTGATACACTTTACCGTCTTCAGCAGTTGTTGCAAAATTTGCAACAACTGAACTTCTATCAAGCTCACCGTCTTTAAATACATTATTAATATGACGGGAAATAACCGATTTATCGCGACCAAATAAGTTAATCAGCTGCTTTTGCGATAACCAAACCGACTCTTGTTCAAGCGGTACAGTTAGCTGCAATGCACCATCTGCAGATTGATATATTTCCAACGTTTGCACTTTCATACTTAGAGCCTAACCTCTTTATCAATTTTTGTAGCTTTTTCACCTAGCTCAACATCAAATTGTTTTATAAATTTCTCTATTATATCAGCCTGTTGCTCACTGAATACACCATCTAAGCCCATGTCGTTAATTTGGGTAAATGGCGCATCGTATAGCTGTTCAATTTTAATTGCGCCATTGCGTATTAAATAGTTTTTTAACATGCCAATAAAACGCTGTTGTTTTGCATTAATGTGGGTATGAATTTGTTGAACAAATTCAGTAAAGGTTTGTTCGATCGCATTTTTATCCATACCAACTATGGTACGCAAAATTTTATCTAAGGTGGCAGAAGATTCAGGGAAAAACTCTTTTAAGGTATTTAAATCAACATTCGGGTTTTGCGTATGCACCAAAGAGTTTAACTTAGCTAAATCGTCGGCAGATACTGGCTCGCCTTTGCGAATTTTCTGTAATACTGCATCTGTTGCAAATAATGGCGAGAGGGTTTTTTCTACCTCTTGACGGAATATTTGATAGTCAATTGATACAATTTTTGTTGGTCGCTCTTTTTCATGAATTTGATTTACATCCTCAGTAACATCAATAACATAATCAACTGAAGGGGGCTGTATGCCTTTATCTCGCAAATGAATGATACTACGTAGCGTTATGCGACTGGCTTCTAATGCTGCAAATGATAAATCGGTCCAATAGTTTTCGGTTTGCATTTTAGCAATTTCACTGGCTTTAGCACGCACTTCGTTAAGGTGCATTTGTAATGTTTCAACCTTATTAATTATGCTTTGCTTAACCCTATCTATTTGGTTTGGGTCGGTATAAAGCAAGGTTTGAATTATGCCGATTTCATTATCAAATTTATAGGCTTCGCTTTGCCCCATAATATTTCGCCACTGCATGAGTGGAGCGATATGTTCAAACAAGTTAGCTTTAGTTTGCGGAGCAAATTGATTCAGTGTTTTTTCATCTTTACACGCTTCAACCACTTGCCAGTTATCACGCACGGCAATAGTGTTCATATCAAGCGCACCAATATCTTGGTGGATCAATGTTATTACCGCATCAAAGGTGGCAATATCAGCTTTTTTAAGTGATGTTTTAGCAAGCACTAAGCGTGTTTCAAACAATTTTTGGGTGAGTGATTTACTTTGCTTAACGTCTTCTTCCTCGGGATCCATGTCGAAATAGTCAAAATTTTCCCAATGGTCGAAAATTAAGAAGTGGGTTTTATCTTTACCTTTGCCGTAGAGATCTTTACACAATCGGGTACCACGACCAATCATTTGCCAAAATTTCACTTTTGATTTAATCGGTTTGGCAAAAACAAGATTGACACATTCAGGCACATCAATGCCGGTATCTAACATATCTACCGATATTGCAATACGCACACTGTTTTCGTCTGTTGATTTAAAGTCGTCTATTAATTCTTCAGCTCGTTCGTACTTAGAGTGAATAACGCGACAAAAGTTATTACCTAATTGCGGATACATTTCAGCAAACAATTCTGTCATTAATTCTGCGTGCTTTATGTTACGCGCAAATACAATGGTTTTACCCGGTAATTGACCGTCTGCATCACGCAAGCCTTTTTCCATTAGATTACGCAAAATGATGCGATTAGTGTCTTTGTTTTTAACGGCTTCATCCACTTGTTTGGCGTCAAAATCTAGCTCGTTTGGATCAATGCCTTGATCTTCTAGTTGTGCAATTTGCGCATCAGTTAGCTTATCTTTTTTAATGCCATCACGTAAAAATTTAGTGGTAAAACTGACAATTTTATAAGGGACTAAATTGCCTTCTTCAATCGCTTTCTCTAATGGGTAATTCGCTGTTGGTAATTTGAAGTCACAACCAAATAACTGGCAAGTTGAACGAGAAACCATTTCAACCGGTGTGGCGGTTAAGCCAACTTCTAGCGCATCGAAATATCTAAAAATATCACCATAAACATTGTAAATAGAACGATGTGATTCATCGGCGACGATTAAATCAAAATAACCCACGTCGTACTTTTGGTAAATACTCATCATGCCAGGATAGGTTGCAATGAATACGCGCGAATTGTGTGCTAAGGTTTTTTTAGTTTTACCAACAACGTAAAGCGGCTCATTGGTAAATTCGTTAAAAGCATTACCAGCCTGCTTGCGTAGTTCTTTACGATCACATAAAAACAATACACGCTTTGCCCAACCAGCATCAAGTAATCGTTTAGCGAGGGCAATAGAAACTCGCGTTTTGCCTGTTCCTGTAGCTTGCACTATCAGTGTTTTACGATGTTTATCTGTGAAGCGCTCACACACGCGGGTAATCGTTTCCATTTGATAAAGGCGACCAGCAACATTGGTATCAATGGGCGTTTTGTTTAAGTCTTTTTTTAATTGCCGCTGTTTTATCAGATATTGCAGGCTGTCTTTTGCATAATAGCCATAAAGTTTTCGACTGTTATAGCCTTGCGCATCATCGAGTATGCGAATGTCGTAACCATTAGAGTAGAAAATAACGGGGCGCTGGTTAAACTGGTTCTCTAAAGCATCGGCATAAAGTTTTACTTGTTCTCGACCTTTTTCTACCGATTCACGCGTACGTTTGGCTTCTATTACTGCAAGTGGTTTACCATCATCATCCCAAAGCACATAGTCAACATAGCCAATACCTGTTGCGGTTGGCTGGTTGATTACTTGTACTTCTTTACCTACTTCGTCTGTGCTTGACTCATCCAAAGATACATTCCAACCAGCTGCTCGTAAATCCATATCGATAATACGGGCACGGGTTTCGGCTTCATTAAAGTTAAAACTTGAAGTGATGTGTTTATTACGGCCTTTAACTTCATCAACCTTTTGTTGATTGATCGTTTGTTTTAACTTGGCGGCTTCAATTTGCGCTTGTTTTTGGGCTTGCTCTGAAGCTTCAAGTTCAGCTAATGCTTGTTGTAAGCGAGCCTCATTCTCAGCAAGTTTTTGTGCTAGTTGTTTGTTCTTTTTAGCAAATTCAGCATCAGCCTGTTCAACTGGCTGTTTTTGTTCTGGCGCTCTAAACTCTGGGCAATCAGCTTGCTTGCCATTGTCGTATGCCATAAATAAATAACAAGCAACGAAGTAACTTTCTTTTAAGATCCAGATCGCTTGTTGTTGATCAACTTTACCCTCGTGTGCAGCTTGGTTACCACTTTTACGAATGGCATGTAATTTATCAGTAATTAAGTTAGGTACAACACTGGTGAAATCATCTGAGGTTAACTTATCGTAGATATTTGAATTAGGAAAAACAGGCAGTTGCAATTCTTTATATAAATAGCCAACCACTTGCTCAGCAAAGCAACGCAGTTTAACCAACGCACTTTGTGGATCGGTTATCGTGTATTCTTCTGCAAATGCCGCAAGTTGATGTAGCTGCGGCCACTTATTTTGAATATGTTCAAAATTCATTGATTGCTTCATTCCTGTTTGATTCCTTAAATCCATCTTTGCAAGAGCAACGCCAAAATTACAATATTAATATTTACTAACTTATTTATCTGGTGATATACCTAAACGTTTCATCCAATTGCTCAGCGTTTGGTGGTCTTTTAAACCAAGTATTTTGGTGGCTTGTTTTTTTACATTACCGCTTGCTTTCAAAGCGGCTTCAATATATTTTTTTTGAAATTTTTCAGTTAGTTGAACTATATCCAACTTATCATTAAATGATAGGTTTATTTTGTCATCGTTGCTCATTGCCGTTCGATTAATTATTGTATCAGCAAGGTCTTTTTCGGTAATTACTTGTGAGTCAGACCATAAGAATGCTCGATTTAGCGTACTCCATAGCTCTCGAATGTTCCCCTGCCACGGTTGGGATAAGATAAATTTAATTCCATTTTCGGAAATATTTTTACTTATATACTCAGGGTGTTTACTACCCGCTTTATTTATTTGGGAAGTAAGTTGTTTAACTATTTCAGGAATATCGTCTGAACGCTCACGTAAAGCTGGCATTTCAATAATACCGACAGCCAAACGATAATATAGATCTTCTCGAAATTTCCCTTCGCTTACAAGCCTGAGTAAGTCTTGATGAGTTGCAGCAATAACACGAACATTTACATTGATAGTTTTGGTATCGCCTAAACGATTAACTTCGCCTTGTTGTAAAGCTCTAAGTAACTTAACTTGAATAGCCGGGGTAAGCTCTCCTACTTCATCCAAAAACAATGTGCCGCCATCAGCTTGTTCAAACAAACCTAGGTGATCTTTTTCAGCGCCAGTAAATGCGCCTTTTTTATGACCAAACAAGGTAGAATCAACAAGATTTTCAGCCAGTGCTCCACAGTTAATTGTTCTAATTGACTTGTTTTTTCGCAAGCTTGCTTGATGAATAGCATTAGCCATTAACTCTTTACCCGTACCTGTTTCCCCTAATATCAGCGCAGGCACTTCTGAACGTGCAATTCGCTTGGCTTTTTCGACAACCTCTGTCATCAATGCAGAGTGCACGGTTAACTCAGAAAAAGCTTTTTCTATTTTTGGTAATGATGTGGCAAAATTCGCAATATTTTTAGCTGCCGACTTTATATACTCTTTACCAAAATCAATTGGAATATCAACATACTCAAGTTCATTTTGAGGTGTGGCCTGCAAGAACTGAACATTTGTCTTACCTTTACCAACTAACACAGACAATGTCGTCATTGCAGGCGTACCTGAGGTAAGGTTTATAGATAAGGTATCTGCTTCTTCAGAAAGCTTTGTCAGCCATCTTTCTGTAACTTTGTTTATAGATTTGTAATCTATAGGGCTTGTAATATTTACTTTGTAAACTTGGATATCTTGATTTGGCCTATTTATTGTAGCCATACGTTTTTTTAGAAAACGCTCAAATTTATCCCATTTAGCTTCATCTTTGTTTGAAAGGATAACGATTTTATCGAACGGGATTGAGGATTTAGTGGCAAGTGTAACAATAGCAGCATTATGCTCTTGTTCCATGTTTTCAAGGTCACGATTACCTAACCAAGTCAATAGTATATGCACAGTCCGATTGCTTATTATTATTCATTTGTAAACTATCTTACCTTAAATAAAAATAATTACATTAATTTTGATGTGTAATTACTAGGCGAAAGCAAAATCGTTCCTTCTTGGTTAATGGCTTTTTTACTAGCTCCGAGCTGATCCCCTAACTTAATTAAGCTTTCTTGATCCATCAAGATTATTGCGAGTATATGAATTGTAAACTTAATGACGTTGGATGAGTATTTTTGCCAATTATTATTCTTACAAATACTATCCGCTGACGGGCTTAATAAGTGTAAATATGCTTGTCCATTAGGATTACGCTTATCCTGTGTGAAATTTGAATTAAGTTTTAATCGACAACCTTTTGCAGTTTGCTTCCACGCCTTAATATCCTCTTTGTGGCTGCAATTAAGTTCAAGGTACCAGCGGTTTTTTGGAAATAATCGCATGAACTTTAAGAAAAAATCTAGGTAAGAATGATGTCGAAATAAAATACCACTACTACTAACATTAGTTGTATTAGTTCCGACTTAATCTGACACATCGACTTGAAAAGTTGAGAGTTACCCGTTTTGATAAAGGTGTCGAATCTTTAATCAAAACTCAAAAAAGGTAACTCTCATGTTGCATACTAACAACCC
>Ga0316206_1002504_pt1 | contig 12188 bp, 16 predicted proteins | sample 6monthpyrite_MG_FD_204942 | JGI IMG/M metagenome (GOLD analysis project Ga0316206, IMG submission 204942) | Microbial mat bacterial communities from mineral coupon in-situ incubated in ocean water Damariscotta River, Maine, United States -... | ecosystem: Environmental > Aquatic > Marine >...
GCACTCACTAACAACAGCAGTTCTAAACACAAAGGGCTACAAAACTTTAGTACTGATCTGCAAAGTTTAATTGCTTCTTTGGGTTCATCATCCGTCAAAGATGCAACGAACACGAATAGTACAAATAGTAAATTACAAACAGATTTTTCAAATTTACTAAAAGCTATGGGTGGCACTAGTGATAGTAAACAAACGCCTAGTTTAAGTGATTTTTTAAGTAAATTAGCGCAACAATTGTCAAGTGCTGGTGAGTCTGGTTCTGGTGCAATTGTAAACACAACTGCTTAACGTTCTGACATTGGTCATAATTTAAATTATGAAAGCCGGTTAATGTTGTCCGGCTTATTTATCAACAGAATGGTGTTGTTGATATTGTTCGGCAATTAACGCAACTAATTGGCTAGCGACTTGTGCTTTACTGGCTAATGGAATATGTATTTGTTCGCTGGCAGAAAACACTGTTAACGCATTATTATCGCTATTAAAACCCTGTTCGCTATTAGACACATCATTAGCGGCAATCAAATCTAATTTTTTACGGGCTAATTTGTCTTTGGCATGTTGATTAACTTGCTCGGTTTCTGCGGCAAAACCTACGGTAAATGGTTTGTTTGCTAACGCAGCAACACTGGCGACAATATCAGGATTTTTGATTAATTCTAGTTGCATGGTATTGGCGGTTTTTTTGATTTTTTGCTCGGCAATGCTAGCTAATCGATAATCGGCAACAGCAGCACAGGCGACAAATACTTGGGCCTGCTTAATGTTGTTCATCACGCATTGCAGCATTTGTTCGGCGCTTTGTACTGAGAGCAACTGACATTCTGCGGGGGCGGCAAGATTTACTGGACCAGAAATTAACGTTACTTTGGCGCCGGCGGTAAGTGCAGCCTGAGCAATAGCATAGCCCATTTTGCCTGAACTATGATTAGAAATATAACGCACTGGGTCAATCGCTTCACGAGTTGGACCCGCAGTGATCAGCCAGTGCTGGCCTGCTAGAAATGGCGTTTGAATGGCTGTTTGAAAATATTGAATGCACTGTTGAACGAGTGCGTCAGGTTCTAGCATTCGTCCTAAACCAACATCACCACAGGCTTGTTCACCTGCGCCAGGCCCCCAAATTATAATACCTCGCGCAGCCAGTCGTTGAATATTTTCTTGAGTAGCCGCGTTATGCCACATTTGTTGATTCATGGCTGGTGCAATGGCTATAGGGGCCGCACTGGCTAAACAAACGGTAGAAAGTAAATCGTTTGCCATACCAGCGGTAAAACGGGCAATAAAATCTGCACTGGCAGGAGCGATAATAATCAGCTCAGCCCATTTGGCTAATTCTATATGTCCCATTGCTAATTCGGCTTGCGGATCGAGTAAATCATCGGCTACTGCATTTCCGGATACCGCTTGTAAGGTTAGCGGGGTAATAAACGCTTTCGCACCGTTGGTCATCACCACGCGCACCACTGCACCTTGGTCTTTTAAGCGGCGAACGAATTCGGGAATTTTATAGGCGGCAATGCCACCGGTGATCCCTACAAGAATATTTTTATTTGTCAGCATGGGCGTATGTATTACTAACTTGATCGTTGGCGCTAAGATAACATAGACTCAAAGCAGTGCAAAATAACCGTTAATCTTCAGCTCGATAACGTTGATATTGATCTTTACCTTTGGCTTTCGCTGCATACATAGCTTTATCGGCATGGTTAATTAAGGTTGAATAATCTAAACCATCTTTAGGATAAATGGCGATGCCAATACTAACCGTGGTAAATATGTCTTTGCCGTTAATCGAAATACTACGTTTGAGTGAGGTAATTATTTGTTGCGCAACCTGCTCAGCATTATCTGCCTGTTCAATATTGGGGATCCATACCGCAAACTCGTCACCGCCTAAGCGACTGATAATATTGCTACCGCGGATAGAAGTAGTCATTCGTTCGGCTACTTCAAACAGTAAGTAATCTCCAGCCGAATGCCCTAGCGAGTCATTGATGCTTTTAAAACCATCTAAATCGAGAAACAGTAACGCATATTTTTTACTGAAGTTTTGTTCCATTAAAGCACGATTAATAATGTGCTGAAAGCGCGTGCGATTGGGCAATCCCGTTAACGCATCATAATTAGCTAAGCGTTCTAAACGTTGCATTGCTATTGCACGTTCAGTAATGTCGCGAATGGCTAAAATAACGATAGCTTGAGCGTTTCTATCTTGAGTATGATGAATATGAATATCGACATACTTATCTTCGGTTTCGTTTAATAAATGGAGTTGCGTTAAATGATCAGCACCGTGGTTTATGGCTTGCTGTAATTGATGATACCCCGATTTAGGAAAGATTTTGGTTAACAATTGATTGGCCAATTGTTCATACGGTATAGCAAATAAGTCTGCTGAAGCTTTATTGGCTTTAATTACGTGTAATTGCTGACAGACTAAAATGGCATCAAATGAGGTGTCTAACAATGTTCGCCAAAATTGTTCACTTTCTTGCAATTGTGCTTCTATTTTTTTGCGATGGATGATTTCTTGATTTAGTTGTTCTACTTTAGCGGAAAGTTGTTGTTGTACACCTTCAAGATTACGCGCATAGGTAAATAAACGTTGTTGTAGCACCTCTGGAAGAGTGTGTTCAGTAAACTGCTTGGTATTAAGTCCAATATTTTGGTGGTGTTTAAACGCTAGTTGTTGGTCACAAACAATCCTATCAGGATGAGCATCTAGATAATCAGCAATTTTTTGTTCAATCACTTGCGGTTGTGCCATGATGAACACACATTCTTGATGTGCTAAGGCTTGGCAGCTAATTTCTCTTGCCTCCAGTGGTATACCAAAGCTTTCTTGACACCAACCACTCGAATAACCGGCATTCATTACGCATACTGGATTGTTGGTGCTTGCATCACTTTCTTGCCAAGCATCGCATTCAAAAGAAAAGGGATGTTTATAAATTAAACAAAAGTCTTCATCGGCAGTTGGTGTTGATTCATCAAAAATATCTACAAATGCCCAACCCGTATGGGCAAAGTGAATAGGTCCGGCCGATAATTTTTCGATAGGGTCTACCAAGTGCATTTTTTGATGTGCATTTTTGGCATCTGCACGGCCAATAGCATGGGCTAATTCATATAATAAACTAGCAGAAAATAAATCAGCGTCATGCGGATCTTGGTCACCAAATAATTTACGCACTAATTGAAAAAACTCAACGGAGAATGCAGCGCCGCGAATTAATACATAACGTGCGTTGTGTACAGTAATAGTGCCTTGTTCAGGTTCAAACTTTAACTCATTAAAATACGCCTGCACACTTTGTTGTGCTTTTTCAAACAGTGGCGCAAAACTTTCCGGCACCTTAACCGTATTCAGCACAACAATTCTCCAAGTAGTGATTAGATGAGCCATTTATCGTTACAATACTAGTCGATTAGCCACCGTCTGACTAGAGCGTGTTGAACTTTGTGGTGTGTTTTTACAGCAGTTTGTTTGGTATTTATACAAGGCGGAGCTTGTATGGTGTGATTATTCCACATCAGCAAGCGACAACAGGGTGGAACCTAGTTGAACAGCGTCAGCTCTTGTGCTTTGTTGAAGATTTTTTGAGCTTAGAGGGCTATGCCTACAAACCTGCGTCTCACTCAAAACAACTGTCGATTGAACAAAATTTACTCACCAAAGTTCAACACGCTCTAGTATTATCAAAGCCATTTTCACAAACATGAATACAGCTGCTATGCTTAATAGCATTGTTTATACTCAAACTTTACAAGGATTGTTTATGCTAAAGGATTGGCCAAGCCAAGAGCGCCCTAGAGAGAAATTAATGCGTTTTGGTGCACAAAGTTTATCGGATGCTGAATTACTCGCCATTTTTTTGCGTACAGGGGTACAAGGTTGCAATGTGGTTGACCTATCGCGGCAGTTGCTTTCAAATTTTGGTAGTTTAGCGGCACTGTTTTCAGCAGAACATGATGATTTTTGTCAACATCGTGGCTTAGGTAGCGCAAAATTTGTGCAGTTAAAAGCTTGCTTAGAAATGTCCAAGCGATACTTAACGGAGCAATTACAACAGGGAGATGCTTTATTGTCGTCAGAGCACACAAAAGCATTTTTAATCAGTGAATTACGCCATGAAACACGAGAAATATTTTGTGTGTTATGGTTAAATAATCAACATCAAGTGATTAACTTTGAACGGTTATTTTATGGCACTATCGATGCCGCCACTGTGCATCCACGTATTGTGGTTGAACAGGCGTTAACTCATCATGCGGCGGCAGTAATTATTGCCCACAATCACCCATCTGGCGTGGCCGAAGCTAGCATTGCCGATCAGCAAATTACTCAGCGTTTAAAGCAAGCACTCCAATTAGTTGATATTCGCTTATTGGATCATCTTATTGTGGCCGGGCATCAATGCTATTCACTGGCTGAGCATGGTGTTTTGTAGATCTTATTCTTCTTCTTGAACGGATGATTTTTAAGATGATTGGGTATTTCAGATGATTTTTAGTCAAGTTGTTGAAAAGCAGTTGCATCCAACATAAAGAGCAGTTAGTTTTAGCTATAGTAGCGATTATAAGTAAGGAACGGGTGATGACTGACAATGCTCAAAATGAACAAGATCGTCGACAGTATTTTCGTATCGATATGGAGCAAGAGCTCATCGACATTGCTTGGATCGATCAGCAAGAGAAACAGCAACATCAACAATTAGTGTGTTTAGACTTTTCTAAAGGTGGTATTAGAATTGAAAGCGCTCAGACTATTGCCCTTGGCACAGCGGTTAATGTGACCTTTCAAGCAGATGTAAATAATCAACCGTTAATTACCCGTGTGTTACGTTGTCAGCGGTCAACGTCAGGGCAATTTGATATTGCGTTACGGATCACCAATAAATAATCTTGAATATATACGCTACACTTAACTAGATAATGTAGTGACTAGCAAGCAGTAGAAGGAAGTTTTATCATGATGATATTAGTTGGCGGAGAAAAAGGTGGTAGTGGCAAAAGCTGCTTAGCACAGAACCTCGCAGTATTTTTCGCTCGAAATAAAAAAGCCATTGTTTTAATGGTTGATTGTGACCCTCAACGCACTACCTCGGATTGGATCCAAGCGCGTAATAGCGATCCGTCGTTACCTGCCATTAATTGCATTCAATTATACGGCAAAATTCGCAATGATTTATTGAGCTTAAATCAACATTATGATTATGTAATTGTGGATTGCGGTGGCCAAGATAACTTGGCGTTGCGAGCGGCAATGTCGGTAGCAGATCATGTGATTATTCCGCTTAGACCTAAGCGGCGTGATTTAAAAACGGTACCACACATGGAAGACATGCTCAGTACTTGTAAAATGGTTAACCCTAAAATGCTGGCCTCGTTTGTGATCACTCAATGTCCATCATTGCCAAATCAAGTGGGGCGAATATTGGAAGCAAAAGAAGTGTGTAGTTCGTACGGCATTAATGTGTTAAATGCCGTAACCTATAGCCGCAATGTGTATGATGACAGCGAAGAACAAGGGTCATCAGTGATAGAAATTGAACCTGACGGTAAAGCAGCAGCAGAAATGATTGATATTGCCGAAGAGCTACTGGCCATGAAACCGGATAATTCACATGAGTTTAACTGATCTAAAAAAAACTAAGGACAGTAAACCCAAGAAAAAAATTTTCACGGTTGATGAATTTATTGAAGACGCAGAAAATTATGCTAAGGGTGCACCGCAATTAGTCAGCCGCTATGAGCAAAATGCTGTGGCGCTTGAACAAGCGGTTTTAATTGCTAAGCAACATGCAGAACTTCAACAACAACATTCAGCCAAACCGTTTCGCCATGCAACGTTTACCTTGAGTGAACAAGCGATAGAACAATTGCAACAGTTGGCGCAACAATCTAACTTAGCAAAGTCGCATATCATTCGCATATTAATTAATGAACTTTGCACACAAGATCAGCGCGAACAGTTACAAAAATTACTCAATTCTGACACTAACTAAGCAAATTTTCATCAAAACCTAGCCATTTTTACCTTAATATTTAAACAGGTTTTTTGGTTAACTAATTGAAAATAAATTAAAATAACATGTCTTTGATGAAATTATGATTAACACTAGCAATCATAGATGAGTTTCACTATAATATGCCACCTTTTTCAGGATCCCTCGACGACGGTCTTGGGGAATAATAGCTCGAGCTGAAATTAATTTTTGGAGTGACTCACATGACTAGAGTTTGCCAAGTTACAGGCAAAAAACCGGTAGTTGGGAACAATCGTTCTCACGCAAGAAACGCAACACGTCGCCGTTTCTTACCAAACCTTCAATCTCACCGTTTTTGGGTTGAGAGTGAAAACCGTTTCGTAAAATTACGTTTAACTCCGAAAGGAATGCGTATTATCGATAAAAAGGGCATTGACTCAGTATTAGCTGATATGCGTGCCAACGGCGAAAAAATTTAAGGAATCATCATGCGTGATAAAATTCGTTTAGTTTCAAGCGCAGGCACAGGTCATTTTTATACTACTGATAAGAATAAAAAAACCATGCCTGAAAAAATGGAAATTAAAAAGTTCGATCCTACAATCCGTCAACACGTGATTTATAAAGAAGCTAAAATTAAATAATAGCTATTCGAACAATAAAAAACCCAGTTAATACTGGGTTTTTTATTGTGTAAAATCCGTTACTATAGGTGAACATATATTCTATCGTATTCGCTATTGTGAAATTATCTCGAACTGGCTGGAACAACGTTGTTATTTTTTCGGTGATGTTAATTATCATCATTATTCAATTGAGTAACAATAAACTATTTAACAAACACCATACCAAGGTCATTAATACTCAATTAATTGGTAGTCAACAGGTCATTTTATCTTTAACAATTGCCAATAAAGTGAAGATTGAACGCGTGGGCACAGATTGGCGCGCCACGCCTGCTATTGTCTCTGGGCAAGCGTTAACGCAAATGATGCAAACCTGGCAAACGGCTACAGGTATTATCCCGGTTGCGTCTGCGCCAGTATTATCAAGATTATCTGCAGGCCAATTTAGGGTGGTAGTGAGTTTAGCGAATCAAGTGCAACCATTAAATTTTGTCTTTACGCACACCGCAGATTCAGTATTAATTTATAACAGTAGCAATCAGCAAACATTAGCGTTTCCATTGGAAATTTATCGTCAGTTAATACCGTTTGAGTTGAACTAGATTATGCCTGAGTTACCTGAAGTTGAAGTGAGCCGATTGGGCATAAGTCCATTTTTAATCGGTAATGACATTAAAAAAATTCATGTTTATCAAGCAAATCTACGCTGGCCAGTGCCCGAAGCGGTGTATTTAACCGAAGGTTTAGCAATTACAAGCATATATCGTCGCGCAAAATATTTATTATTAGAAACTGTGATGGGCAGTTTAATATTGCACTTAGGTATGTCCGGAAAATTACGGGTGGTTGACCGTACAACACCTAGAATTAAACATGATCATGTTGATATTGAACTTACTACAGGCAAGGTGTTAAGACTGAATGATCCTCGACGTTTCGGTGCCTTTTTATTTCAAGCGCCAAATGAAACCCATCCATTATTAACTAAATTGGGGCCGGAACCTTTAACTGAAAAATTTAATGCTAATGCGATATATCAACGCTCGCGTGGAAAGCAATTGGCGATCAAACAATTTATTATGGACAATCATGTAGTGGTTGGCGTGGGTAATATATATGCTAACGAGGCGTTGTTTAAAGCGGGTATTGATCCGCGTCGTGCGGCAGGAAATATTAGTTTAGCACGTTATCAAAAATTGGTGGGGCATATTAAAGAAACCTTGCATCAAGCTATTGCACAAGGGGGCACAACGTTGAAAGACTTTGCTCAAACGGATGGTCGACCAGGATATTTTGCACAGCAATTATTAGTTTATGGTAAAGCTGGCCAACCTTGTCCACAATGTTTTCGAGAATTAGCGGAAGTACGACAAAATAATCGTAGTTCGGTATATTGTCGTACTTGTCAAAAATAGCAGTGCCACATTAAGCGAGTTTATTGTGTATCGCTTGTTGTACACAGAGATCAACAAATTGGCTTACGTCACCTTGATGTAAGGCGACTTCTTTCACTAGCGTAGAAGAAATGAACGAATTTTCCTCCGAGGGTGTTAAAAATACACTTTCTAATTCGGGTGACAAACGGCGGTTCATATTCGCTAATTGAAATTCATAATCAAAATCAGACACCGCTCGTAAGCCTCGGATCAAAACTTTGGCTTGATGTTCTTTGGCAAAATTTACCATTAAACCGGTAAAACCAACCACGCTTACATTGTCAAATGGCTGACAAATTTTTTCAAGCAACTCGACCCGCTCAGCTAAGCTGAACATTGGTTGTTTGCTCGGACTTGCTGCTACACCAACAATTACAAATGCAAATAATTTACTGGCGCGCTCAATTAAATCGGCATGGCCATTGGTTACTGGATCAAAGGTGCCCGGATAAATTGCTGTTACTGTCATGATCTTAATTCATTGTACAAAGATAGATTATTGTAGGCGGTTGCTAATGAAGATGACAAGCACCATGACAAAAAAGGATAAAGTATTTACTCCAAAACGCTTTCCGTTGGTTTAGTTTTGATAGTATGATTAGCCTATGTGTGTCGTAATGAAGAATGGAAAACATGAAAACCCGTGACAAAATAATTCAAGCCAGTATTGAGCTGTTTAATGAGCAAGGTGAACGAAATGTTACCACTAACCATATTGCTGCGCATTTAGGTATCAGCCCCGGTAATTTGTATTATCATTTTCGAAATAAAGAAGACATCATTTTATCGATTTATCAGGAATATGCGCGCAATATTTTGTTAGAAACATTTCCGAAAGTATCGCCAGATGTTAAACCGTTAGACGCCATAGTGTTATATATGGATACAGTCTTCCAAATGATGATGAAATTTCGTTTTTTCTACAGTAGTTTACCTGAATTATTGATAAAAAATCCGAGCTTGCATGAAAAATATGTTGAAGTGCAACAATCTATATCTGAGCGGGTGAGCCAATTGCTGCTGTCATTACGTGGCGCCAAAATGATTGATTTTGATGATGATCAACTGTCAGATATTGTCAGTGTGTTACGTATTGTGAACACTTTTTGGTTAAGCTTTTATCAAACGCAACACGTTGAAAATGATATTAATGCGGCCGTATTTTACCAAGGGGTATTGAAAATTTTGGTCATTATTCGTCCTTACACCACTGCCAGCGCATTACCTGAATTTATTCAAGCACGTAATTTGTATCAGAAAAAATATGAGCAAGCGTTAATGGCGGCATAATGATTGAGCCTATTACTCTGCGCGGTGTGTTGCTTTAGCTCAGATGACTTGGTCGGCACTTGCGCTGCGTTAATTAGACTCTTTGATTGAACCAAAACCATTCATCAAAGAGTAATGCGCGCTATTTATATCCTGATAATAAGCTTTGCCAGTCTTGTGTTTGCCATGCCCAATGTGTATGTTTCGCTTGTTCTTTGTTGAATGAGCGAAGCAGTCGAGCAAGATTTTGTTGTGGCCAGTGATTATTTACTGCGCGTTGTTCTCCTTGGTCAAAATCAATTAACCAAACCTGTTGCTGATCATCAATTAAAATATTATGTGCATTTAAATCATGATGATAAATACCGTGCTGGTGAAAAGCACGAATGGTCGCTCCTATTTTTTGCCATAATGCTGCGGGTATTGATTGTTGACTTAACAAGGCGACTAAATCGTGAGCGTTGGTGATGCGTTCAGTAATAAGATCTGCACGATAGCATAATCCGGCACGCACTACTTGATAGGCAATGGGCACGGGCGCGGGTAGTTGTAATGTTTGTAACGTGCGGAGTAAGTGAAATTCACGCGCGGCCCGGGTTTTCGCCATGCTTAAAAACCAATAGTGGTCGCGGATCAATTTACCCACTAAGCCGCCACGATAATAATGGCGCAATACCCATTGTTGTTGGTGGTGCTCAATAAACCAAGTAGTGCCGCGCCCGGTTGCTGTGCCAACAATGGCTTGCTGTTGTTGCCAAAAATTACTGTCAAACCAGTGTGGAGAAAAATTACTCACACAGGTTGTAGCATATTCAGCAAAAATTCCGTGCTGATGAAATATTTTTATCGGACTGTGTTTTTCAATTGCTATTGGCTTCAAGATAATAGGTCTTTGATGTTACGATACGCATACGCTATTTTGGTGATTACTTTATGCTGGGTCAATTAACTGTACCAAAAAATTTATGTTTATTACGCTTATCTGCCATTGGCGACGTGTGTCATGCGGTAGCCTTGGTGCAACATATTCAACAACATTGGCCGCAAACTCATATTACTTGGGTAGTTGGCAAAGTTGAAGCGCAATTATTAGTTGGTTTACCTAATGTTGAGCTAGTTATTTTTGATAAAAATGCTGGTTGGCGTGGCTATTGGGCATTATGGCGAGCAATGCGTGGTCGTAAATTTGACGTATTATTGCATATGCAGGTTGCTTTACGCGCTAGCTTAGCGAGTTTGTGTATTTCAGCAACCACCAAAATGGGCTTTGATAAACAACGGGCAAAAGAAGCTCAAGGATTATTTTGTAATAAGCGCATTGCTGCGCAACAACATCCCCACGTGCTCGACGGTTTTATGGGGTTTGCACACGCGTTAGGCTTGCCGATTGAATCACCCCATTGGCACATGCCGTTGTCTGATGAAGTACAGCTATGGGCCAGCGAACAATTTGTGACAGATAGCCATGATGACCGACCAACTATAGCACCAGCCATTGCAATTATTTGTCCATCTGCCAGTAAAAAAGAGCGTAGCTGGCACGCACAAGGTTATGCAAGTATTGCCGATTCATTAACTCAAAAAGGCTTTACTGTGGTTATTTGTGGCGGTAATCGATCGATTGAACACCAATTAGCTCAAGCCATTATTGGGTTGTGTCGGCATCCGGTGCATAACTATGTGGGGCAAACGTCGTTACCGCAATTATTAGCGTTACTCAATATCGCGCATTTGGTGCTCGCGCCAGACACCGGCCCGTTACATATGGCGGTTACAGTAAATACGCCGGTGGTGGGTTTATATGCGCATAGCAACCCACATCGCACTGGCCCATATACGTTTCAACATTATGTGGTGAGTTGTTATCCTGAAATGATCACCGCACAATACCATAAGTCGGTGGCTAAACTACCTTGGGGTATTCGAGCGAAAGGAGAGCAGTTGATGGATAATATTAGTGTGGCGCAAGTTGAAGATAAAATTAGGCAACTGATTGAAGATCATTATCCTGAGTTAGTTTAATGGTTGCTCGGCATTCGTCTTTATCCCGCGTATACTTATTACATTCTTATTTTTACTTATTGCAACTGAGGTTTTATGCGTTTTTTATCTCGCCGTCTAGTTATGCCCAACGATCTCAATTATGCCAATGCATTATTTGGTGGTAGAGCGCTGGCGTGGATTGATGAAGAAGCGGCTATTTATGCCATTTGTCAATTAGAAACCAATTGCTTGGTTACTAAGCATATTGGGGAAATTACCTTTGAGTCACCGGCGCTACAAGGTGATGTAGTAGAGTTCGGTTTGGAAATTAAAAAAGTAGGGAAAACCTCCATTACGGTTACGTGCTTAATGCGTAATAAGGTGACGAAAAAAACCATTTGTTTAGCCGACGATATTGTTTTTGTACAAGTTGATCCAGTAACTCGACAACCGATGCCGCATGGTAAAAATGCGCAATTATTAGCACAAAATACCCTTTAATTGGTGGTTTTTTTAGCAAGTAATTGCATCAATGTATCAACGGTTCGCTGACCTGCTCCTTGGTTCGCTAATACGACTTGATAGGCTCGTTCGCCCATGAGTTGTCGCTGCTTTGGAGCAGCAAATAATTGCTGTACTGCATCGGCTAATGCTTCAGCGTTATTGTGTGTTAGTTGTTGTATTGCTTGCGCGTTGGCGAGCTGGTGTTGAATGGCCTTAAAATTACGCATATCGCTACCAACAATAATCGCTTTTTGCCACAAAGCTGGCTCTAGTGGATTATGTCCACCGATGTCACTAAACGTACCTGCAATAGTGACTACATCAGCAATGCCATAAAAGGCATTTAATTCACCTAAAGTGTCAATGAGCCACACGTC
>Ga0316206_1002506_pt1 | contig 12183 bp, 10 predicted proteins | sample 6monthpyrite_MG_FD_204942 | JGI IMG/M metagenome (GOLD analysis project Ga0316206, IMG submission 204942) | Microbial mat bacterial communities from mineral coupon in-situ incubated in ocean water Damariscotta River, Maine, United States -... | ecosystem: Environmental > Aquatic > Marine >...
AGATGTAAAACGCTTATTGGTTGGTGGTCGATTGAATGATTATTCACTGCCTGATAAGGCTTATGCAGTAAGCTGCGAGGCAGGAGATAAATGGCAATGGGACGGGGTGGTATTTGAAGTGCTGCATCCAGTTGCCGACTATGTAAAAACAAATAATAAGAGCTGTGTTTTAAGTGTTTCTAATAAGCAGAAACGCGTATTATTAACGGGTGATATTGAGCGATTAGCAGAGCTTAGCATGCTTAAATCATCGCCATCAACGCTCTCATCAGATGTATTGATTGTGCCGCATCATGGTAGTAATACATCTTCTTCATTAGAATTACTTAAGTCGGTTGACCCTCAATTAGCCGTTGTTTCTGCGGGTTATAAAAATCGCTTCAAGCACCCAACCAGAAAAATTCAGTCACGCTATAAAGAGAGGCATATCAAGATGCTTAATACAGCCTACGAAGGCGCTATACAGCTAAAATTTTCAGAAAATATACAAGGCGGTCAAATCGAAGTGAAAAGACAGAGAAAAGAACAGGTTCATTATTGGAATCATCGCTTCTGATAACGTATTATGTGCGCATTAGAAATATTATAAATATGGGGCAAAGTCGTGTTTGAAATGATCAAAGCAGGTGGGTGGTTAATGTTCCCCATAATTGCAGGCTCAATTATTGCTTTTGCAATCATTCTTGAGCGTTTCTGGACGCTACAGAAGAAAAAAGTTATTCCTGATCATTTAGTCGCCAATATCTGGCGTTGGGTAAAAGAGGGCCAGTTAGAGCGTCCAAAAATTGAAGAAATCAGTAAGCAGTCAGCTCTGGGCAAGGTACTAGCAGCGGGTTTGAATAATCGTCACCTTGAGCGTGAGAGAATTAAAGAATCCATCGAAGAAGCAGGGCGCCAGGTAGTACATGAAATGGAGCGTTTTTTGAACACACTGGGAACCATCGCATCTATATCTCCTTTACTGGGTTTGCTTGGTACAGTTATCGGCATGATTAAAGTATTTAATGCCATTACAAGTTCTGGTGTAGGTAATGCAGCACCTTTAGCGGGTGGTATTTCTCAGGCGCTTATTACTACGGCAGCAGGTTTAAGTGTTGCTATCATTGCTTTAATTTTTCATCGGTACTTCCGCGGTAGAATTGATGAGCTGGTTGTTAAAATGGAAGAAGAAGCTATTAAAATGGTTGATGTTTTACATAACAATCGCAGTATTACATCCACTAAAAGTAAAAAACGAAAAACGGAGAAAGCGGCTTGAATTTAAAACCTCAAGTTAGAGAAGAAATCGATTTAAACTTAACGCCACTGATTGATGTGGTGTTTTTGTTGTTGATATTTTTCATGGTCTCTACAACATTCGAAAAAACAGCCAAGTTAAAAGTGGATTTGCCTGAGGCTTCCGCACAGGCAGTTCAACAATCTGAAAATAAAATAGTGATTGGTATTGATGCAAAAGGCCGTTATTACATTAATGATCGCCAACTAGTTAATACACAAACTAAAACACTTAAAATGGCTTTAATGAAAGTGTCAGGTGATAACAAACAAATGCCAATTGTATTACGTGCCGATGCTAAAACACCTCATCAATCTGTAGTTAGAGCTATGGATGCAGCCTCTCAGCTAGGTTTAACTCGTCTCTCTATCTCTACAGTTGAAGTCAGTCAATAAACACATTACACGTAACGATTAAATCAGGTTTGAAATATGTACATGGGAAATAAGTAAATTTATGTCCAGTGAGTCTGAGCACGCTAGCTCTAAAATAACCTACCGACGATTACTCTCATACACTTTTCAATCAAAGGGTGTATTTATTGTTTCAGTTATTAGTATGGTGTTTGTTGCGCTATCGCAACCTGCTTTTGCGGCATTAATGAAACCTATGCTTGATGGTGGTTTTATTGATAAAGATCCAGAAGTCATGATGTGGGTGCCTATGGCAGTAATTCTTGTTTTTGTTGTAAGAACGGTCGCGGGTTTTGCATCTGATTATGGCATGGCCTGGATTGGTCGTAATGTTATTGAAAATATCCGTGCAGAAATGTTTCAAAAAATTTTACTGTTACCGAATATATATTTTGATAATACGTCAACAGGTGAAACCATTTCTCGGTTTACATTCGATGTCGAACAATTAGCAACTGCATCTACTACTGCAGTTACAGTGTTAATAAAAGACTCTTTAATACTTATCAGCTTGCTGGTATGGATGTTCTATATCAGCCCAAAATTATCAGTTATATTTTTAATACTGGCACCTATATTAGCAATCACTGTTGTGTTGATTTCTAAGCGTTTTAAAGCTATTTCAAAACGCATACAAAAATCGATGGGTTCAATTACTCATGTTTTAGAGGAGTCTGTACAGGCTCAGCGTGTAGTTAAAATTTTTGGTGGTCAATCTTATGAAATGAATCGCTTTAATATGAATAATAAAAGTAATCGCCAACAAAACTTAAAACTTACCGTCACATCATCTCTTAGTACATCAATTTTACAAATGATTGTTGGTGTTGCGCTTGCGGGCATTATTTATATGGCAATCAATGAAGGCGTTAATAGCGACATGAGTGCAGGAACGTTTATTGCATTTATGACGGCAATGCTGATGTTATTTGCACCTATGAAGCGTTTGACCAGTGTGAATGCCATCATACAAAAAGGTATAGCAGCAGCAGAAAGTGTATTTGATTTTCTAGATAATAAAAATGAGACTGATACGGGTACTCATGAGCCGGCTGACATTCAAGGTGAGCTGGTATTTAAAAATCTTAATTTTTCTTATAGCGCGAATGCAGATAAGAAAGTGCTCAATAATGTCAATTTACATATTAAACCAGGTGAAACGGTTGCCTTTGTTGGTCGTTCAGGGAGTGGTAAGTCTACTTTGGTGAATTTAATTCCTCGACTGTATAGCGGCTATTCGGGTGATATTTTATTAGATGGTGTTGATCTTAATGAGTACAAGGTTTTTAATTTACGTCAACATATAGCATATGTAGGCCAGGAAATTGTGCTGTTCAATGATACGATAGAACACAATATTTCTTATGGCATTACTGATGTTAGTTTGGATAAGGTTAATATGGCTGCGCGTTCTGCGCATGCATATGAGTTTATAGAGCGTCTACCTGAGGGTATGCAGTCATTGGCCGGTGAAAAAGGCGTATTGTTGTCTGGTGGTCAGAGGCAGCGCTTAGCCATTGCGCGTGCTCTTCTTAAAGATGCACCTGTATTGATTATGGATGAAGCAACTTCAGCGCTGGACACTGAATCTGAGCGTGCTATTCAAAGTGCTTTGGAAACACTGACTAAAAATCGAACGACTCTAGTTGTTGCGCATCGTTTATCTACTATAGAAAATGCTGATAAAATTGTAGTGATGGAGAATGGCTGTATTGTTGAAGTGGGTACACATCAAGAACTGCTGGAAAAAAATGGTGCGTATAGTGCGCTACACAATACGCAGTTTTCTGACGCTGAAGATGCTTAATGAAACGACTCGATCATTATTGGAATAGTACGAATTTTGTATCTCTACTATTGTTACCACTCTCATATTTGTTTTGTTTTATTGGTAAAGTTCGAGCGAGTTTGTATCGTATAAAGTTTTTTAAGTCTTATAAGGCACCCGTTCCTGTTATTGTGGTTGGTAATATAACGGTTGGTGGTACGGGTAAAACTCCGCTAATAATAGAACTGGTTAAGCAACTACAGTCAATGGGCAGGAAACCCGGTGTTATTAGTCGAGGCTATGCTGGAAGCTCATCCTCCTGGCCGCAATTAGTAGAAAAAGATATTACAGCAATACAGCTAGGTGATGAACCCAAGTTAATACACAACCGTACGGCCTGCCCGGTGTCCGTTGGGCCTAACAGACAACAGGACATAGAATTATTACTGAGCAATCACCATTGCGATGTGATTTTATCTGATGATGGCTTGCAGCATTATGCCTTACAAAGAGATATAGAAATTGTGGTGGTGGATGCACAGCGTAAGTTTGGTAATGGCTTTTGTTTGCCTGCTGGCCCATTAAGAGAAAGACAATCACGATTACAGCAAGTTGATTTAGTTTTATTAAATGGAGGCGAGGCCAGTGAATATTCATTTGATTTACTGGCAGAGTTTTGTGAGCCGATTAATAAAGTAAGTGTAGAAGCTAAAACATTAAGTGAGTTTGCAGGCAAAACGGTTCATGCAATTGCCGGTATTGGGCATCCACCGCGATTTTTTAATATGTTACGTGCGCTCGATATACAAGTGATAGAGCATGAATTTGTAGACCATGCTTCATATGAACAATCTGACTTGTTGTTTAATGACGACCTGCCAGTATTAATGACGGAAAAAGATGCAGTTAAATGCGCCGATTTCAATTTGCTAAATCACTGGGCTGTACCTGTTAATGCTGTGGTTTCAAAATCGGCACAAAAAAAATTAGATCAGCTTTTTCAATCAATTTAATCGAAACGCTTAAATTAGGATATACGATGGATAAAAAACAAATAGAAATGATGGCCTGCCCTGAATGTCATGGCAAATTAGAATATCTAAAAGAATCTAAAGAACTTAGTTGTGAAAAATGCCAATTGGCATTCCCTGTACTCGATGGTATACCCGTTATGCTGATTGAAGAAGCTCGCAGTTTGACTAAAGAAGATTAAAATTAATAGTATGACTGATTATAATATTGTTATTCCCGCGCGTTATGCATCTACTCGATTTCCCGGTAAACCATTGATTGAAATTAATGGTAAAACCATGCTTGAGCATGTATATGATGTAGCTAAAAAATCTAACGCAAATAATATTGTGATTGCTACTGATGATCAGCGCATTAAAAATGTGGCAGATAAATTTTGCGATAAAGTATTAATGACATCAGATCAACATCAATCTGGTACAGACCGGCTAGCTGAAGTTTGCAATATTATGCAATGGAAGGAAGATGACATTGTTGTCAATTTACAGGGTGATGAACCATTAACACCACCAAAATTGCTTCACCAGGTTGCAACTAACTTACATGATTTTCAGGATTGTTCGATAGCTACCTTAACGACACCGATAAATCAGCAATGTGAAATTGATGACCCGAATATTGTTAAAGTGGTTTCAGATGTAAACGGTTATGCACTGTATTTTAGTCGTGCTTCAATTCCTTTTAAAAGGGAGGCTGAAGAGCCAACAGACAAAAGCCAGTATTATCGTCATCTTGGAATTTATGCTTATCGAGTCGAGTTTCTGAACAACTACAGTAAAATGCCGCAATGTGCACTTGAAACAATAGAAAAATTAGAACAGCTTCGAGCCATGTATCACGGTTATAAAATACATACACAACAAGCGGTAACCTTACCTGGGCCAGGTATAGATACGCCTGAAGATTTACATAAAGTTAACGCGTTACTTACACAATAATCCAAAATTTATAATCAGGCTTTAAATAATATGAGTGAATCCCTTACTTTTTTTGTAACTTGTTCAAAAGGTTTTGATGACCTGTTAGTAAAGGAGCTTGAAGCGCTTGGTATAAATGATATTGAGCAAAAATATTCTGGTATTGGCTTTGTTGGTACACTGCAACAGGCTTATTCAGTTTGTTTGTGGTCTCGTTTAGCCAGCCGTGTTTTGCTAAAACTGAAAAGTTTTCCTGTGCAGACCGATGATGACTTATATGCAGGCTTGCAGAAAATTAACTGGCCTTCACATATAGAAATGGATGGCACTCTGGCAGTTAACTGCACACTTAACCAGTCTGAAATTACTAATTCTCATTATGCTTCGCTGCGCACTAAAGACGCCATCGTTGATCAGTTTAATGATTTATATGAGTCACGCCCGTCAGTCGATACTGAGCGTCCCGATGTTCGTATAAATGTGCATATTGATCATGACGTAGCGGACGTCAGTCTGGACTTGTCAGGCGAGCCTCTGCATATGCGAGGTTATCGTATAGCTAAGGTTACAGCGCCATTAAAAGAAAATCTTGCCGCAGCTATTCTTATGCGCTGTGGTTGGCCGGAAAAGCAGTCTAATCTGGTTGATCCAATGTGTGGCTCGGCCACTTTTTTAATTGAAGCTGCGTATATGTCTTTGGATATGGCACCTGGATTAAAACGTAAGTACTACGGTTTTATGTCTTGGAAAGGGCACGATGCAGCAGCATGGAACGCTTTACTTGCCGATGCAAAGAAGAGAGCAAAAGCACCTGCAGATCTAAAAATAACATTAACAGGTTTTGATGCATCAAAAGATACTATTGCAGCTGCCAGACAGAATGTTCATTCTGCTGGCCTGCAAGACGTTATTACTTTGGAACAAAGTAACTTCACACAAAGTTGTGAATTATTTATGTCACAATCAATTTCGACAGAACCGGGTTTGGTATTAGTTAATCCACCTTATGGTGAACGCCTTGGTGATAAAAAAGAGCTTGAAGATTTGTACTCGGAAATGGGTGAATGTTGGCGTGATCACTTCCCTGATTGGCGAATTGCTTTGTTTGCTGCGGATGATGAATTGGTCAGTCATATTGGTTTACGTGCACATCGCAGCAATAGTTTTTTTAACGGCGCGATAAAGTGTAAATTACATCAATATAATATACGACCAGCGCTCTCTGAAGAAAAAAAGATTGAGCGTGACGAGAGATATTTAGAACAACGTTCAGCCATTTTTAATCGACTTAAGAAAAATGCTAAACATATAAAACGCTGGGCAAAGAAAAATAGCGTACAGGCTTATCGTGTTTATGATGCAGATATTCCAGAATATTCTGCTGCGATAGATGTTTATTCAGATTGGGTACATGTTCAGGAATATAAAGCACCAATTACCATAGATGAGGGTAAGGCAAGGCAGCGTTTCGATTTACTTGTAGATGTCTTACCTGAAGTTTTAAATGTTCATAAAGATCGAATTATTGTAAAGACCAGGCGTCAACAGAAAGGCTTATCTCAATACGAAAAACAAAGTGACAGCCATAATGTATTTTTTGTTGAAGAGAATGGACATAAGTTTCATATAAATCTATCCGACTTCCTCGATACAGGTTTGTTCCTTGATCACCGTATCACCAGGCAATTAGTCTTTGATAAGGTTCAGCAGTTTGGCAATGACATAGAGTTTTTAAATTTGTTTGCCTATACCTCATCTGTATCTGTTTATGCTGCTGCTGCAGGGGCTAAAACAACCAGTATCGATATGTCTAATACATATATAGACTGGTCAAAACGCAACTTTAGATTAAATGAATTGATGTCGGATAAGCATGAATTTATTAAAGCGGATTGTATGAAGTGGCTGGGCAAAGCAATTGATGAAGCTAAACGATATAAGCTGATATTTATTGACCCACCTACGTTCTCAAATTCAAAATCGATGGATTATGTATTTGATATACAAAAGGATCATGAGGGTTTAATTCATGCGGCTATGAGTTTGTTAGAAGAGGGGGGAGAATTAATATTCTCAAATAACTTTAGGAAGTTTAAAATCAGTGAAGGTTTAAAAGAGTTGTATTCTGTAAAAGATATATCTTCTGCGACTATTCCAGAAGACTTCAAGCGTAATCAGAAAATTCACCGCTGCTATGTTATTAAGGCCCTTTAAGCTCTAACCGCAGCGATGGAAGTTACTATTTTACTGTATCATCACCTCAGCTTCATGAGCTGGTGTCAGTAAGGTGTTAATTAACTGATCTTCAAGTTCAATACGAGTGGCCAGTTCCTCACCGAGGATTGATAGTTGTGATGGAAGTTTATTTTTTAGCTCATCTGTAAACGAGTTTACACCATCATATGTGTCATTAAATTCAACAGCCAGGGCAGTGGTCTTTTCAATTCTTGTGTAAATGGTGTCCGCCAGACTAACAATCTCATGTCGCCTTTCTTTACCTTCAGAAATACGGCTGTATAACTCAAAATGGCCTGTTGCAATATAGTCGATAAGCAACTGACAGAATTCCTGTAAGTTTTCTGCTTCAATTTCATCAGCAGACGTTATATTGTTGCCATCACAACCTGCCAGGCTGCAATACAGTGCGAGTACTTCATTGCGTTCGCTAATTAATTTTTTTATTTCTCGACGTGTGCGAGCTCGTCTATCAGTAGCTGGTTGTACGTCTACAGAGTCATTCATGCGAAACCTCTTGCATGTGTTTTATTATTTAGTTCATTTTCCGCAGGGTTAATCCTTAACTAATGCACTACGGAATTGCGTAATAAGGTCATTTAACTTTTAGTTGTATGACTCTTTATCTTTGGCCTCATAACTTTTAGTTAAGTTTTTATACTAATAAAAAGACCAGACTTGAAAATTGCCCTATTTGATACCTAAAATCAAGTTATTCTTCATTAGAAATGTTATATGTTGTTAAATTTATTAGGTTTATGCTTTAAATGGGTGGTGTAATGAATTTTTACTCGCCCAATTTATCTTCTATAAGAGTCAGTATATTATTTGTTTCTAATATATTAAATTGAAAGTTTTGTAGTATGTTTACAGCAATGAATTCTATGCAACACGTGGATCTAAAATATTCTCACTGCAAAAAAAATTTACATACCCTCAGCCGAAGAAGTGCTGCCTGGAAGAAGTCACTTTTCGCATAACACTTTGTAAATAATCATACTCTAGTGGAGATATTTTTAGAGAATTTGTTTAAAGCTGTTTCTGAATTTGCTTGCTTTTTGTGGGGGTGTGAAAGAAAATTTTGGCAGCAAGCAGGTGCGTACACAATAGTAGCTGGTTACACTGCGGGGCATATTAAAAATCCAGGCTACGCGCAATATATATTTGATGTAAGACAGAAGAAACCCAGCAAATACGACTTTGGTCAAGTTTTAATTGAATCGCTTAAAAGGTTCCGTTACGACATAAACCAGTTTGATGAATAACGACCTAACTTTCAAGGAAGACTTTGTTTAAGCTCAGGTGAAGTGGGTTATGTAGCATGGGAACATGACTTAGACTTTAGCAACGTAGCAGGTGGGACTCTATACCGCACTTGTGCACACAAAATCTCGTACGAAACTGAGTATGAATATAAAACCCGAATTGGTAACGGACGATCCGGGATAAGAAGAAGGTTGTATACTGAGCCTTTACAGTTGATGTTTTTGTTGATCTTGTCGAACAGACACCTAAGCCAACACATTTTTTTGCAATTCATCGCTTGTTTAATAGTGATTAATGACTGAATATCAGTATTTTTGTATAACCTGTTTCCTACATAGATAAACGCTAACACTGATCATATTTACATCCTTTAATCTCAAACTCGAGTGTTGAATGCCCGATGGAGAATTTTTGTGCTAAGGCTGTTTTTAATTCATCTTTCATTTCATCCAGTTGTGAATAATCAGCAAGTAGAACATGGGCTTCTAATGCATTCTGATGCTCGTCAAGTTGCCAGATATGCACGTGATGAACATCGATAACATTTTTAACTTGCTGCATGGCAGTGACCACATCATCTATAACAATACCTTGCGGTGTACCCTGCATCAGGATATGAATGGTTTTGGGTAACATAGTGGCTGCCTGGTACAAAACATACGCGGCTATCAATAATGTTAATAAGGTATCGCTCCAGTACCACTCATAAAGAAGGATCAGTGTGCCGGCAACAATAACACCCAGTGAGGCCAGTGCATCAGATACATTGTGCAAAAAAGCAGCACGAATATTCATGCTGTGTTTGGACATAGTAAAGGTAAGAAACGCCGTTGCCAGATCAATCACCAGCGCTATTGACGCCACAATCACAACCATCCAGCCTTCAATAATCTGTGGTTCATAGATTCGCCATAGCGCTTCATAAATTAAATACAGCCCAACCAGAACAAGCGTGACTAAATTAATCAGTGTGGCGATGACTTCAGCGCGTTTATAACCGAAGGTCCTGAAATGATCAGCCGGTTGCCGGCCGATTTTTCTGGCAACCCAGGCTATGAGCAGTGAGGCGGCATCACTAAAGTTATGCAGTGCATCAGCAATCAGTGAAAGGCTGCCGGAAATAATGCCACCGATCACCTGTGCCAGGGTCAACAGTAAATTAATAGCGATGGCGATCCCTAAACGGTGATCGCCCATTTCGCTAACATCATGATTATGTTGATGTGAGTGACTCATTATAAATTTACTATTTTTTCTTTACCTCATCGTCATTCTGGTGCAGCCACTGATACAGCACGGGTAATACCAGTAACGTTAGCAGTGTGGATGAGATAATGCCACCGATCACCACGGTTGCCAGTGGTCGCTGCACTTCGGCACCGGTTCCGGTATTTAGTGCCATAGGAATAAAGCCCAGGCTTGCAACCAGTGCGGTCATCAGTACCGGGCGAAGACGTGTTAATGCACCTTCAGTCACGGCTATAATCAAATCGCCTTTTTCATGCCACAGGTCACGAATAAACGCGAGCATAACCAGGCCATTCAATACAGCAACACCGGATAGCGCGATAAAGCCGACGCCGGCAGAAATAGACAGGGGCATATCACGTAAGTACAGAGACAGTACGCCGCCGGTTAATGCCAGTGGGACACCGCTGAAAATAATCAGGGCATCTTTTAACGAGGCGAAAGCCATTACCAGAATACCTAAAATAATAAGCAATGTGATAGGTACAACAATCGACAGGCGTTTACTCGCAGATTCCAGTTGTTCAAAGGTGCCACCATAGCTCAGCCAGTAACCGGCGGGTAGCTGCACGTCACTGCGCACCTTATCTTTGACTTCGCTGACAAAGCTACCCAGGTCGCGGCCTCGAACGTTGGCGGTAACCACAACGCGTCGTTTACCATTTTCTCGACTGATCTGTGCCGGTGCCGGCGAAATATCCAGGGTGGCGACTTCATTTAAAGGCACATAATCGCCATTGGCTAATGGCACGGGCAGGAAGGCCAGTTTTTCAACATCGCGCCGGATGGTCTCCGGTAAGCGAACCACCAGCTCGAAGCGACGATCACCTTCGTATAAGATCCCGGCCGACTCCCCACCAATGGCAGCGGATACCCAGTCCTGTAACTCAACCACATTGAGTCCATATCGGCCTAATGCGGTTCGGTTAGGAATCACAGATAAGGTGGGTAAACCGGTGACCTGTTCAAGCCGGGCATCAGCCGCACCTTCAACCTGTCGTACCGCGTTGAGAATGTCTGTGGCGGTCAGTAACAACTGATCAAGATCATCGCCAAATACCTTGATGCCCACATCGGCGCGCACACCGGAAATCAGCTCATTGAAACGCATCTGTATCGGCTGGGTGAACTCATAATTATTGCCTGGAAGCTCTTCCACCGAGGCTTCCATCTGCTCGACCAGCTCCGCCTTGGTTTTATCAGGATCAGGCCATTCACTGCGTGGTTTGAGAATGACAAAATTATCCGCCACATTAGGTGGCATAGGGTCTGTGGCGATCTCCGGGGTGCCGATACGCGCAAACACCTTGTCGACTTCAGGGAAGGATTTGATTCGCTGTTCCAGAATTTCCTGCATTTCCACTGACTGTTCCAGGCCTGTGCCGGGTATGCGCATTGCATGTAAGGCGATATCGCCCTCATTTAACTGGGGTACAAATTCCGAGCCCAGGGTGGTCGCCAGCCAGATACTAAACACCACCAGCAGCGAGGCAAAGCCGAGCACCAGCACTCGAAATTTCAGGGCCAGTTGCAAAAGTGGTTTATAGGCGTTTTTGCTTGAGCGAATGATCGGGCTTTCTTTTTCGCTGATTTTGCCATGTACGAAAACCGCGACGGCGGCGGGTACAACCGTGAGCGACAAAATCATCGCCGATATTAATGCCATCACCACGGTGGCCGCCATGGGATGAAACATTTTACCCTCAACCCCGGTGAGCGAGAAGATGGGGATGTAGACAACGGTAATGATCGCCACACCAAACAGGCTGGGGCGTATCACTTCCGAGGTGGCTCCATACACGGTATTCAGGCGTTCTTTCAAGTTTTGCTGAGTGCCATTACGCTGGGCTTCAGCCAGGCGGCGTATTGCATTCTCAACAATAATCACCGCGCCATCGACAATCAGACCAAAGTCCAGAGCGCCCAGGCTCATCAGGTTGGCAGACACCCCGGTTTTTACCATGCCGGAAATGGTCATCAGCATGGATAAGGGGATAACCGCAGCGGTAATTAATGCGGCGCGTAAAT
>Ga0316206_1002508_pt1 | contig 12178 bp, 14 predicted proteins | sample 6monthpyrite_MG_FD_204942 | JGI IMG/M metagenome (GOLD analysis project Ga0316206, IMG submission 204942) | Microbial mat bacterial communities from mineral coupon in-situ incubated in ocean water Damariscotta River, Maine, United States -... | ecosystem: Environmental > Aquatic > Marine >...
CACTTTGGTGATAAAGTATATCGTACGGTGATCCCACGTAATGTTCGATTAGCAGAAGCTCCTAGTTTTGGAGCACCAGCTATGTATTATGATAAATCGGCAACGGGTTCAAAAGCCTATTTAGCGTTAGCTGGTGAAATGTTACGTCGTCAAGAACAAGTCAAACAACAAAATAAAATATCAGGATAATTATGACCTTACCGAAACGTAGAGGACTTGGCAGAGGCTTAGATGCATTATTAACCTCATCACCAAATAAATCATCGACGGATAATTCAGAACAATCATTATCTGATAGTGAATTTCAAAAATTGCCTATCGAGCAATTGCAACCGGGCAAATATCAACCTCGCAAAGATATGTCACCAGATGCTCTTGAAGACTTATCTAATTCTATTAAAGCGCAAGGCATTATTCAGCCAATTGTTGTAAGGCGACTATCAGAACAACAATATGAGATAATTGCCGGAGAGCGGCGCTGGCGAGCTGCTACATTAGCAAAAATGGCAGTAGTACCTTGTTTAATTAAACAAGTCCCTGATGAAGCTGCAGTAGCAATGGCATTAATTGAAAACATTCAGCGAGAAGATCTAAATGCAATGGAAGAAGCTATTGCTTTAGATAGATTATTAAATGAATTTGAATTAACCCACCAAGAAGTTGCTGATGCGGTTGGTAAATCACGCACTACTGTGAGTAATTTATTACGGTTAAATAATTTAAATGATGAAGTAAAAACATTGCTAGAACATGGTGATATTGAAATGGGACACGCAAGAGCATTATTAGCATTAAAAGATGATGTTCAAACTGACACCGCTCGTATTGTTGCGGCTAAAGAACTAACCGTAAGGGACACTGAAGCGTTAGTTAAAAAAGTATTATCACCAAATGTAGAAAAACCTGCGGTAGTAAAAAATAAAGATACTGTAATATTAGAACAAAAACTATCAGATAAATTAGGTTCAGCAGTACAAATCAAACACAATAAACAAGGTAAAGGTAAATTAACTATCAATTATCAAAGTTTAACTGAATTAGACGGTATTTTAGCAAAAATAAAATAATTTGAGTTAACTTGTTGTTCATAATTAAAGTTTTCATTAATTAAACCATAATATACTATTTTTATGGGGCTTAATGGTGGCTATTTTGTTGCAAAACATACCCAAATCAGTATACTTGCGCAGACTTTTTATTGTAATTTTTTTCTATTTAAAAAGTAGTAAGTTACTACGAAAAATTTCGTCTGGAGCCGGTTTTGAAGAAAGCATTAAATGAATCCGGAGCCGTTATAGCTAAAAAGCACATTAAAGTAGCTGTTTTAGTAACTTTAGTCATTTGTGGTATATATTATCTATTTGGGGGATATGCACAAATGAGGTCAGCACTTATTGCAGGATTAATTGCAATAATACCCAATAGTATTTTTGCCTATAAAACATTTAAATATGTTGGGGCACAATCGTCAGATAAAGTGATTAAATCATTTTATCAAGGCGAAAAATTAAAAATGGTGCTAACGGTAGTTTTGTTTGCAGTCGCTTTTAGATTTTTTTCGGTTATGCCGGCACCATTATTTTTAACATATTGTATAATATTGATTTTTCCAATATTAATAGGATTTTTTAAACTTTAATCATAGGGTCGTTATTATGTCTTCAAGTGCTGAATTAACCAGCCAAGAATATATTAAACACCATTTACAACATTTAACGTATGGTGAAGGATTTTATACTATCCATCTAGATACGTTAGGTTGGTCGGTGTTTTTAGGATTATTTTTTATCTTATTGTTTCGTTCAGTAGCAAAAAAAGCAACTACTGGCGTGCCTGGAAAATTGCAATGTGCTATTGAAATATTAGTTGAATTTGTCGACAGTACGGTAAAAAGTACCTTTCATGGTAAAAATAAATTAATAGCGCCATTGTCGTTAACCATATTTGTTTGGGTATTTTTAATGAATGCCATGGATTGGGTTCCTGTCGATTTATTTCCAAAATTATTTGGATATGCAGGTATTCATAATATGAAAGTAGTACCAACAGCTGATCCAAATATGACTTTTGCTATGTCATTAGGCGTTTTTGTACTTATCATCTATTATTCGATAAAAGTTAAAGGCCTTGGCGGCTTTATCAAAGAATTAACTACTCAACCTTTTAATCACTGGAGTTTATATCCAGTAAATTTAATTTTAGAATTGGTCACCTTGTTAGCTAGACCATTATCGTTAGCATTACGATTGTTTGGTAACTTATATGCAGGCGAATTAATATTTTTACTGATTGCAACCATGGGTTTATTTCAGTTACCAGTACATTTTTTATGGGCAGCATTCCATTTATTAATTATTCCATTACAAGCATTTATTTTTATGATGTTAACGATTCTTTATTTGAGTCTGGCACATGAAGATCATTAATCTTTTGGGAATAAAGAGTGTTAGCTGGCTCAAAGGTAAAGGGCAAAACGCCCGTATAACTAAATTTTTAATTTCAAACTTAACTTTAAATAATCGGAGATAACTATGTTATATATCGCTGTTGCTTTATTAATCGGTCTTGGTGCTTTAGGTACTGCGATCGGTTTTGGTTTATTAGGTGGCAAATTCTTAGAATCTGCTGCGCGTCAACCAGAACTTGCACCACAATTGCAAGTTAAAATGTTCATCGTTGCCGGTCTTATCGATGCGATCGCTATGATCGGTGTAGCTATTGGTTTATACCTATTATTCGCAGTTGGTGTTCCAGCTTAATTTAAACCGCGAATTTTATTAGGAGGTACACAAATGGATATTAATATGACCTTAATTGGTGAGTTAATCGCATTTGTCGTATTTGTTATATTCTGTATGAAGTATGTATGGCCACCAATTATTGGTGCCATTGAAACACGTCAACAAGTTATTGCTGACGGTTTAGCTGCTTCAGAGCGTGCAGAAAGAGATTTAGTATTAGCACAAGAAAAAGCAACTGAACAATTAAAAGAAGCCAAAGCGCAAGCTGCAACTATTATTGAAGCAGCAAAAAAACGTGAAGCTCAGTTAATTGAAGAAGCAGCTATTAAAGCTAAAGCCGAAAAAGCTAAAATTTTAGCATCGGGTCGAACAGAAATTGAATCTGAGCGTAACCGAGCTAGAGAAGAATTGCGTCAACAAGTTGCTATTCTTGCTATTGCTGGTGCTGAAAAAATACTAGAACGTTCAATTGATGCCGCAACTCATAGCGACATTTTAGATAAACTTGTAGCAGAGTTGTAAGAGGAAGGGCTATGTCTGAATTGGCAACTATCGCTCGACCTTATGCTAAAGCTGCGTTTGATTATGCTGTTGATTCGAATGCTATCGATAATTGGTTAACTATGTTGGCGTTTGCTGCACAAGTCTCTAATAATGAGACCATGAAAGATTATTTATCTGGTAGTGTATCGGCAGAGCAATCACAGGAATTATTTATTAATATCTGTGGTGAGCAAATAGATAGCAAAGGTCAAAACTTTATTAAAGTGATGGCACAGAATAAACGTTTACTGGTAATGCCTCAGGTTTTTTCTCAATTTTGTGATTTAAAAGCAGAATATGAAAAAGAAGTTACTGTTGAGGTAACGTCTGCCATTGAATTATTAGCAGAACAAAAGACGTCATTAAGCGCTGCGCTTGCAAAGCGACTAGCACGTAAAATAAAGCTCAATTGTACAGTTGATGCAACTATCGTTTCAGGTCTGATTATAACCTCAGGTGACTCGGTAATAGATGGTTCAATTAAAGGTAAATTGAATCGTTTAGCAGCAACATTACAATCCTAGAAAATTAAAAAGGGAACAGAGCATGCAACTGAATTCCACTGAAATCGCTGAACTGATCAAAAATAGAATTGAACAGTTTGACGTTGTCAGCGAAGCTCGTAATGAAGGTACTATTGTGTCAGTGACCGATGGTATTATTCGTATTCATGGTCTTGCCGATGTAATGCAAGGTGAAATGATCGAACTTCCTGGCAGTAGATATGCTATTGCACTTAACTTAGACCGTGATTCGGTCGGTGCGGTAGTTATGGGTCCATATGCTGATCTTTATGAAGGTTTAAAGGTTAAAGGCACTGGACGTATTTTAGAAGTACCAGTTGGTCGTGGTTTATTAGGCCGAGTAGTTAATACCTTAGGTGAACCTATTGATGGTAAAGGACCAATTGAACATGATGGTTTTTCGCCAGTTGAAGTACAAGCTCCAGGTGTTATTGATCGTAAGTCAGTTGATCAACCAGTTCAAACTGGGATCAAATCGATAGACTCGATGATTCCAATTGGCCGAGGTCAACGTGAATTAATTATTGGTGACCGTCAAATTGGTAAATCAGCCATTGCGCTAGATGCTATTATTAACCAAAAAAATACAGGTATTAAATGTATCTATGTTGCTATTGGTCAAAAAGCGTCAACAGTATCTAACGTAGTACGTAGTTTAGAAGAACATGGCGCATTAGCGAATACTATTATTGTGGTTGCCTCAGCATCTGAAGCAGCAGCGTTACAATATTTAGCACCATATTCTGGTTGTTCAATGGGCGAATATTTCCGTGATCGTGGTGAAGATGCATTGATTGTTTATGATGATCTATCAAAACAAGCCGTAGCTTATCGTCAAATATCATTATTATTACGTCGTCCACCAGGTCGTGAAGCATATCCCGGTGATGTATTTTATTTGCATTCACGTTTATTAGAACGTGCTTCGCGAGTAAGTGAAAATTACGTAGAACGTTTTACAAAAGGCCAAGTGCTAGGTAAAACAGGTTCATTAACCGCCTTACCAATTATTGAAACACAAGCCGGCGATGTATCTGCATTCGTACCGACTAACGTTATTTCAATTACTGATGGTCAAATTTTCTTAGAATCTGACTTATTTAACTCAGGTATTCGTCCTGCGGTTAATGCTGGTTTATCCGTTTCTCGGGTTGGCGGTGCTGCGCAAACTAAAATCATTAAAAAGCTAGGTGGTGGTATTCGTTTAGCATTAGCTCAATACCGCGAATTAGCTGCGTTTGCACAATTTGCTTCTGATTTAGATGACGCGACACGTGCTCAATTAGAGCATGGTCAACGAGTGACTGAATTGATGAAGCAGAAACAATATAGTCCGTTATCAATTGCAGAGACAGCAGTATCACTTTTTGCAGCAGAAAAAGGCTATTTGAAAGATGTGCCATTAAATAAAGTAGGTGATTTCGAAGAGGCTTTACAAGGGTATGTTAGCCGAGAAAAAACTGAATTGATGGCTACAATCAATGAAACTGGTGGCTACGATAAAACGATCGAAGCTGGATTAACAGAAGCTCTTGAGTCGTTTAAAGCGACTCAAACTTGGTAAATCAGTGTTTCGGAGTAAATAGCCATGGCCGTTGGTAAAGAAATAAAAACCAAAATCGGGAGTGTAAAAAACACTCAAAAGATTACCAGTGCTATGGAAATGGTGGCAGCTAGCAAAATGCGCAGAGCGCAAGATAGCATGGCTGCTTCTCGTCCATACGCTGAAAATATACGAAATGTGATCGGTCATATTGCGCGTGGTAATTTGGAATATCGTCATCCTTATTTGGATGAACGTGAAGTGAAACGTGTAGGTTATATTGTGGTGTCAACCGACCGCGGATTATGTGGTGGTTTAAATATTAATTTATTTAAAAAAGTACTATCTGATGCGGCAACTTGGCAACAACAGGGTGCAGATATTGAATTTTCAATGATTGGTTCAAAAGCAACCTCATTTTTTAATAATATAGATGCTAAAGTAGTTGCTCAAATATCCGGTTTAGGTGATAAACCTGAAATTACCGATTTAATTGGTAGTGTAAAGGTGATGTTAGATGCTTATGACACAGGTGAAATAGACAGGTTATATATTGTTTATAACAAGTTTGTGAACACCATGACACAAAAACCAAATATCGATCAATTGTTACCATTACCAAAATCTGACGATGAACAAATTAAACATCGTTGGGATTACATATACGAACCTGATGCGCAAAGTTTGTTGGATCAATTACTAGTTCGTTATGTGGAGTCGCAGGTATATCAGGGTGTAGTTGAAAATCTTGCTTGTGAACAAGCAGCGCGTATGGTGGCGATGAAAGCCGCAACTGATAACGCAGGTGATTTAATTGATAGCTTACAACTGATATACAACAAAGCACGTCAAGCCAGTATTACTCAAGAGTTGAGTGAAATTGTAGCCGGTGCTTCAGCGGTATAGGTAAAATTTTCGTTAACAAAAAATTTTAGAGGAATAAACATGAGTGCAGGTAAAGTCGTCCAAATCATTGGCGCAGTTGTGGATGTTGAATTTCCACAAAATGCTGTACCTCAGGTATATGACGCATTAAAAATTACAGAAGGTGAGCTAACTGGCTTAGTGCTAGAAGTTCAACAACAACTTGGTGGTGGTGTAGTTCGTACCATTGCTATGGGTTCTTCTGATGGATTGCGTCGTGGTCTGAAAACAGAAAACACGGGTAAATCAATACAAGTTCCAGTTGGTGTAGAAACATTAGGTCGCATCATGAACGTATTAGGTGAACCTATTGATGAAGCAGGTCCTATTGGTGAAAAACAACGTTGGTCAATCCATCGTGCAGCACCTACTTATGAAGATCAATCAGCATCAAATGAATTGTTAGAAACAGGTATTAAAGTTATCGATCTAGTTTGCCCGTTTGCGAAAGGTGGTAAAGTAGGTTTATTCGGTGGAGCTGGTGTAGGTAAAACCGTTAATATGATGGAATTGATCCGTAATATTGCCATCGAGCACAGCGGATACTCTGTATTTGCTGGTGTTGGTGAACGTACTCGTGAAGGTAATGATTTCTATCATGAAATGAACGATTCAAACGTACTTGATAAAGTCGCGTTAGTTTATGGTCAAATGAATGAGCCTCCAGGTAATCGTTTACGTGTAGCCTTTACTGGTTTGACCATGGCAGAAAAGTTTCGTGACGAAGGTCGTGACGTATTATTTTTCGTTGATAACATTTATCGTTACACCCTTGCGGGTACCGAAGTATCAGCATTGTTAGGCCGTATGCCTTCAGCGGTGGGTTATCAACCGACATTGGCTGAAGAAATGGGTGTTTTACAAGAACGTATTACCTCAACGAAAACAGGTTCTATTACTTCAATTCAAGCGGTATATGTACCAGCAGATGACTTAACTGACCCTAGCCCGGCCACAACGTTTGCTCACTTAGATGCCACTGTTGTATTATCACGTTCAATTGCAGAATTAGGTATTTATCCGGCAATTGACCCACTAGATTCAACTTCTCGTCAGTTAGATCCATTAGTGGTTGGCGCTGAGCATTATGAAGTTGCGCGTGGTGTACAATCAGTATTACAACGCTATAAAGAATTGAAAGATATTATTGCTATTTTAGGTATGGACGAATTATCTGAAGCTGATAAGCAAACAGTGTATCGTGCACGTAAAATTCAACGTTATTTATCTCAACCATTCTTTGTTGCTGAAGTATTTACTGGTTCGCCAGGTAAATATGTGTCATTAAAAGACACCATTGAAGGATTTAAAGGTATTTTGGCTGGTGATTATGATGACCTTCCAGAACAAGCTTTTTACATGGTTGGCTCAATTGAAGAAGCAATTGAAAAAGCTAAAAACATGTAATTGGTTGGTGAATCACGTTGGAGGATAAAATGTCAGCTATAACCGTTAATCTGGATGTTGTTAGTGCTCATGAGAGTATATTCTCTGGCGCAGTAAAATCATTACAGATCACAGGTAGTGAAGGTGAATTAGGTATTATGCCTGGACACGCATCTTTGCTGACGTCACTAAAACCTGGTATGGCTAGAATTGTTACCAGAGAAAATGTGGAAGAAGTTATCTACCTATCCGGTGGCATGTTAGAAGTGCAACCGAATCATGTGACTGTATTGGCTGATGTTGCCACACGAGCTGATGATATTGACGAACAGGCGGCGTTGGATGCAAAACAACGCGCTGAAGAACATATTAATACTCATGGTGGTGATGTTAATTATGCCGAAGCAGCTGCAGATTTAGCTAGAGCGGTAGCACAATTACGCGTTATACAAGCATCTAAAAAGAAGCTGTAAGCTAATGTGCAATTGATAATAAAAAAGGCGGCTACTTGGTCGCCTTTTTTGATCGCGAGTAATATTGTAAGAAAGGCTGTATAACTATTGGTGAATGATATAAAAATCGATAAAATGTACACAACATGAATTTAAATGGAAATAATATGAGTTTAGCTGTTGTTATCTTAGCTGCGGGTAAAGGTACTCGCATGCGTTCCGCGTTGCCTAAAGTGCTACATCCAGTAGCAGATAAACCTATGGTTAGTCATGTTATCGATAGTGCTAAACAATTATCAGCTGAAACCATCAATGTAATATATGGTTTTGGTGGTGAATTATTACAGCAAACACTAGCCGACCAAACATTAACCTTTATCGAACAACAACAACAACTCGGTACGGGTCATGCGGTAGCTATGGCTGCTCCGTATTGGCAAGATGAACAACAAATATTAGTATTATATGGTGATGTGCCATTAACTAAAGTAACCACCCTACAACGCTTAATAGCGGCTAAACCAAAAGATGGAATGGCATTATTAACGGTTAAACTGAACAATCCCACGGGTTATGGTCGCATTATTAGAGAGCAGAATAAAGTGGTTGGCATTGTTGAACAAAAAGATGCTACAGAGCAACAATTGTTAGTCACCGAAGTGAACACTGGAATATTATTAGCTAATGGTGGTGATTTAAAACGCTGGTTAGCCAAGTTATCCAACAATAATGCCCAAGCGGAGTATTATTTAACCGATATCATTGCGATGGCTCATCAAGAAGGAAAAACTATTGCTACAGCGCATCCAGATAGTGAAATAGAAGTTGAAGGTGCTAATAATCGTATACAACTTGCAGCCCTTGAACGTGCATTTCAATATCGACAAGCAGAACAATTAATGCTTGATGGCGCAAGTTTGCGAGATCCACTGCGTATTGATATTCGTGGTCATGTTAGCGTAGGTGAAGAAGTATCAATTGATATTAATTGTATTTTTGAAGGTGAAGTAACACTTGCGGATCAAGTAACCATAGGTGCCAATTGTATTCTAAAAAATTGCACTATTGGTCGTCATACGGTGATCAAACCAAATACTATAATAGAAGATTCAAGCATTGGTGAATATTGCTCTGTCGGACCATTTGCTAGAATTCGACCTGGCTGTCAGTTAGATAAAGATGCACACGTTGGTAATTTTGTTGAAATGAAAAATAGTGTGCTGGGCGAAAGTAGTAAAGCGGGTCATTTAAGTTACTTAGGTGATGCTGTCATTGGCAAGCAAGTGAATATTGGTGCAGGCACAATAACTTGCAATTATGATGGTGTTAATAAATTTAAAACAATTATTGGCGATGGCGCATTTATTGGGTCGAATAGTTCACTGGTTGCACCCAGTGTTATTGGTGATAAAGCAACCGTTGGTGCAGGCTCTGTTATCGTTAAGGCAGTTGCAGCAGAAGAGTTAGCCGTTGCTAGAGGTAAGCAACGAAATATTAGCCATTGGCAGCGACCAACTAAAAAATAATCATTAGCTGATATTTTATAAATCAAAATAGTACGACATTTGTAGATATCGATGTATTGTTAGGACTAGAGCAGTTGAAATATCAGGATTCAATCAAACAAGCACAAGTGAAATCGGCCAATGCATTGCGGCAATTGGCTGAATGGAATTTACCATCAAATCCAATCAATTATTCGGTAAGCTATGAATATATTGCTGGTGAAAATAAAGCATTAAACGTTGCTATTAAGCAACAGCTGACACTGCGAGCTAAGTTAGATAGCTTTTTTATCGATGATGTTTATCGAGATCACGTGTTAGGTCAATCAAGTTTTAGAGATGAATTGATCACCGATTTAGATGATATATTGGATAATGTAGAGCAACAATGTACGCATTCAAAAACCGCTGCGCTCGATTTAATCAAGCAGATAAACCAAAGTATGCATGGCATCGAGTCAAATGATCAACATGAAATACAATTAGCAGTGCTGCAATTACGTAAGGCAACTATTACCTTTCAAGTAAAACAAAAACAAACTAACCAACAATTACAGCTTGTTAAAAAAGAATCGAATAAACTTCGAGTAGAATTAGAAACAGTTAAAAAAACCATGTATGTAGATCCACTTACGGGATTATTTAACCGGAAAGCAATGTTGGCACAAATGGATAAATGGTTAATTGAAGATGGCAATAAAGAGATCACTGCCATTGCCATTTCAGTAGAGCAAATTAAGCAATTTTCGCTACAGTATGGTCAATTAATGTCTGATGTGGTACTAGAAAAAGTGGCTAGTAAAATTATTGATTATGTCACAAGTAGTGGGTTGCCAATTCGAACCGGAACAGATGAAATATTAGTATTATTACCCGATTTATCGCCATTAACGGCGGGTGAAATTGCTGAAAAAATTCGTCATGGTATTGAAAAACTAAGTTTTGTTAGAAAAAAAACGGGTCTTAAATTACCTAAAATTAGTTTAGCATTAGCCGTTACGTCGTTTAATGCTAAACAAGGTATTGAACAATTTTTGATAAAAACAGAACGGATATTAATACAAGCTAAAACCCAACAAAAAATGATTATTGCAGAGTAATTGATTAATAGTATTAAACCGTTAAATTATGCATTAGATCAGAAAGTTTTGATGAATCGTCATACGCGGGCTCTAGCCAAATAGACTGGCTGTAGAGTTCAAAATGTAATAACCATGGCTGCTGCCAGTAAAATTGTAAAGTGACACGATCGGCACCAATAATTTGTTCACCATATTGGACGTTAGTTAACTTGGCTAAAATAACCTCACTAATTGCTGGAATATCATTTTCGCGCCAATTATTTGCAAAAGTTATGGTAATAACTTGGTGCTCGGTGCGCTGACAGACAAAATTTTGTGTATTAAATTGCATTTTATTCAGCTTATATTAAGGTTGATATAAGTATATTACTAAAAAAACAACGACAGCCTCGTTGTTTTTACTTATAATTATCGACGATTTAGTAAATATAATCATTAACGTGGGATAGAACTATGAAAAAAATTACAATGGCGATAGCCGCAACGGTAATCATGTCTTCTTCAGCATTTGCAGGTGATGCAGCGGCAGGTAAAGCGAAAGCGATGATGTGTGCCGGTTGTCATGGTCCAGAAGGCATTTCTGTTGGTCCAATGTTTCCTAATTTAGCTGGTCAGAAAGAAGCGTATTTGGTTAAACAATTGAAAGACTTTAAAGCGGGTACACGTAAAAACCCAATTATGGATCCAATGGCGTCATCATTATCAGATACTGATATTGCAAACTTAGCTGCACATTTCTCAAGCTTAAAAAAATAATAAGCGGGTAATGTTCTGTAAAAAAGCGCTAAGTAGCGCTTTTTTTATGTCTAAACATTGCTATTGATGTTGTTGAATAAGTTCTAAAAACGGTTGCCCATAGCGAGCAAGTTTAATATCGCCAATACCACTAATAGCTAACATTTGCTGGTTGGTTTTCGGTTGTTTTCTGGCTAATTCTGACAAAGTGGCATCATTAAAAATAATAAATGGTGCAATATCTTCAGCATCAGCAATGGTTTTACGTAACGAGCGTAATTTAGCAAATAACGCCCGATCATAATGTTTACTTTCAGTTTCTTGTCGCCAATAATTCGCTTGTTGTAAACGAGGGGTAGCTAGCATTAGCGGCGACTTACTGGTTAGCACATAACGCGCGGCTTCGGTTAATTGTAAAACTGAATTTTCACTTACATCTTGCTGTAAAAAACCTAAATGAATTAACTGTCGAATTATGGCAAACCAATAACCTGGCATTTTATCTTGGCCAATGCCAAAGGTAGAAACCTTATGGTGCCCAAGCTCAACAATTTTAGCATTGGATTCGCCACGCAAGACATCCATAACATGCTGAATATCACCTTGTTGTTGAATGCGGTACACGCAAGAAAGCACTTTTTGTGCAGGAATTAATGCATCAAACTGACTTGGCGGATCAAGGCAAATATCGCAATTGTTGCACTTGGTTTCTGTGTATTGGGCAAAGTAATTAAGTAATACTT
>Ga0316206_1002509_pt1 | contig 12177 bp, 18 predicted proteins | sample 6monthpyrite_MG_FD_204942 | JGI IMG/M metagenome (GOLD analysis project Ga0316206, IMG submission 204942) | Microbial mat bacterial communities from mineral coupon in-situ incubated in ocean water Damariscotta River, Maine, United States -... | ecosystem: Environmental > Aquatic > Marine >...
ATAATTTAGAAATGGAGTAGAAAATGGATGGCCAAACTATTGTTTTAGGTATAGCTGTAGTGGCTTTACTTTTTGCTACTTACCAACTCTACCTTTATAACAAAAAAAGATAACAGCTACGTACTATTTACTCCTCATTTCTTTAACAAGCGCTAACTCCTCCTCACTTGGATTTCGTCCCGAATCAATGCTTGAAACAAATTTTCTCAAGAAACCCATCACTGATGCTTGCCGTTTAAATTTAACAGTGCCACTGACGTCAATTGATTCTCCATTTAGTGTTTTAGGTTCTTGAACGGAATATAAATATTCAGTTAATCCTTCAGCATCCATACCTTCATTTGCGATATCGATCTGAGCTACTTTAAACCCTTCATGTTTATTCCCATAAGGATAAAATTGTACAGCGGGTTTGCAAAGAGAGATTATTCTTTTGTCAACCCCACCCCCCCCTTGTGGTAAGTTATAGTCAACTGCTTGCCACATATAATAGTAAACTTTATGCCCCGTTGTTTTTTTTATATTGTTCTAACAACTCGATACAATTAAGGGTGAAGTTCCTCATTTATATATTGTTCAATTGACCTCTTAGATATATTTTTTATATTCTGAATATCTTCCAAGATATCAATATGTAGCATGTGACTTTTAATTAATTCAGCAGACCTTACCGTATTACGTAAGCTATTGTTTGCTATTGTACGAAATAATCGGTTTTGTGAAGGTGCATTGCTCTCAGCTTCTAACAACAATATTTTTCTAACTATACTAAAGAGAATGAAGGTTTTAAATGAAGAAGAAAAAGCTCAAAGGAATTAAATGAAGATAGTGAACAAGATAATAGGTGTTTTATTTTTTATCATAGCATTATATCTATAGATTACATATGACAATGTTGAATCCAGTGTATTTAGACTTGGGATACTTCCTACTCAAGGTATTGTAGGACAAGTTCTTAATTGGCTTCTAGTATGTATTGTTGGCACTCTAGGCTGGGGGCTCTTTACTTCGTGGAAGTTCAAACTTGATGCTAAAGAGATTAGTAAAGACTAAGATGAGAAAACAAGTTCTTACATTTCTCCTTATCTTTGTAACACTACTTCAAGCCGAGTCGCTGAAAAACAAAGACTACGGCTCAGTCATTGTCTCAGAGGTTACGTCAATATACGACGGTGACACCTTCCGCGTTAACATCGAGGGCTTGCACGATCTCATAGGACATCGCATCGGTATATGTGTTAACGGTATCGATACGCCGGAGATGCGGGGTAGATGTCAACAAGAGAAAGAACTGGCACGTAAGGCTAAGCAGTACACAGTATCTGCTCTACGTGGAGCTAAAAAGATAGAGCTACGCAACATGAAACGCGGCAAGTATTTCCGTATCGTTGCCGACGTCTACATAGACGGTAAGAATTTAACAGATAGTTTAATAAAAAATAAACTCGGTGTACCGTATGATGGTGGTACAAAACAAAAAGATTGGTGTAAATAAAATCGTTTAATGCATATTAACTCAGTATTAAAAGGAATTTCAATAGAAGCATTAATAATTGGCGTGGGAATAATAACCAATGAAGCCTATATTCAAATGTTAATGCAAGCTATTCTAAAAGAGGCTTTCTTTTTTTCTAGGTATTGACTATTAAACTGATTGTTTATAAGTCTTTTTAACAGTCTTTTTTTAATAGTTGTAATTTTACTATTTATTTGAATAGTCTTGTAACTTATTTTTAAAATTCAAAGAATCGAGATCTAAAAATGATAAAATCTTTTTGTAATCATAAACATAATACTCGCAACCAATTATACCAAGTAAATGAAGACTTTTTTGAAAATATTGACACTGAAGAAAAGGCTTATATTTTAGGTTTTTGGGCTGCAGATGGTTGGATGAATGATCGAGCATTATATATAGCTATTTCCGTAAAAGATCTCTCACATTTAAAAAAAATAAAGAATACTATACCTACAGAAGCACCAATTATTATTAAAGAAAAAAAAGCCAAATTCAAAAGAAGTAAATTGGCCTTTTTATCACTAACAAGAAAGAAAATGCGTCAAGATGTTGCAGCTCTAGGTTTTTTACAACAAAAAGGAAAATATATGATTTTTCCAAATATTCCAAAAGAGCTTTATCGACATTATATAAGAGGACTGTGGGATGGTGATGGATTCGTTGGAGCAAAACAGTTTTCAATTGTAGGGCAACGCATTTCGTTTTTTAAAACCTTACAAAAAATAATTTTGGATGAAACTAATTGTCTTTTGACTTTTCGGCTGATGCGTAAAAAATTTCCCGTACTATGCGGAGGCAGGCATGATATTAATGCCATTAATTGGCTTTATAGAGATAATAAAATAGCTCTAGATAGAAAGTACCAAAGATTTTTAAAATATTGGGATAAAAACTCAAATTCTACATACACTAAAATATAGCTTACCTTTGAATATAGACTTTTACTTCAAATTACGATGAAATAATTTATTCATGGTAAATATCTAGATTTTTCATCTAAAACATCTTGCTGTGTACTAAAAAGAAAATAGATCTATCTTATTAATACTTTACTTTTTCCTCTCAATGTAAATTATTTGTCAATTAATACTCTATACTATTATCACTATATGATTCTAACCCCAAACCATACCAGCAGACACTGCAATTGCAATAAATAACAAAATCCCAGGCACCAAATTAGGTTGTGTAGGAGCATTCGCAACTCTACGTAAGCGCTTCGCAGTCTCTGTCCCATAGTTTCTATAAGTATCATACACCCAATATACCATGCCTAAGCTTGATCCTATAAATAATATTAGACCTGTTAATTCCACTTTATAACCCTTTCTGTAATATTGTACTTATTATCAAACTTTTTAAATTATCCTATTAAAACTATACTGGAATGTCCCCTAAAAACTATCCTCATTTTTCAGTTTAATGAGTAAAAAGCGTACTCTTGCATTTAAGTTTCTATATAAAGCCATGGACTTTATTATAAAACTTGGGCTTGATATACTAAAGGATATTCTATCTTTTCTTTACCGTAAAATTCAAACTAGGATAAAATCAATACTTCATGTATTAACACGTAAAATATTAAAGATACGTATACGTACTCGCACGCTATTTGTATAGTGTATTGTATATACTAAATCTCCTAAACTTGTACCTTACTACTTTATATTTCAACCAATTTTTTTAATTATAAAAGGGCTTTCTTTTCAACCCAAAGGATTTAAGATTAGGCGTGCATTAGGAATCCTTTATCTATTAGCAGCAATAATTAGTTACGGCCTGTTTGAAATAGAAGCACTTTTTCATAAAATACCTATTGCTAAAGACATAGTCAATTTAGTCTTTGCAGTCTTTATGTTATTTATTATTATTGTGATAATTTTTCCTGCACTTCATATAAGCAATAACTTTAGAAAGAAAAAATTAACTGAAGACTTACATGATATCAAATTATTAATAAAACAAGAGAAGAACCTAAATTATCATCGATTTTTTTTCAGTCTGTATAATCCAACACGTCATCTAAAAATTTTAGAACAAAGACAATCACAAATAAGTAATATAATACTTTTCTTTTCCAGTATTGGATTATCAATCGCAATAAATATTGCTTACATCTCCGATTCAGCAGAAATAGACATCAAAATCAAATAAATGAAACAAATAAGACAAACTATTCTCTTGAAGAACTTGAGAAAGCAACAGATATATGTCTTTCACATGAATGGCTGAAACACTTTTCAATAGGTGGTGGAAAGTATAGTAGTCTATGCATTACTCCTAAAGGTGTTGGTGCTGCTAGATCAAGAATGAAATCTGATAGCATTAAAGCTTCTAGATCATGGCCTAAAAAAGCTCAGACTACATAGACGAACATAAAGGTTTGTTTTTAGTTCTTGGATTCATACTTACGCTTGCTACTTTTGGTTTAAAGGTTTATGGAGATTAAAATGGAATATAAAAACTTTACTATTGAACTAAAATGTTTGTTTTGTGATTGTGTATTGGAAGGCGATACAGAAAAGGAATACACATCAGGTGATTTACTTAAATACCAAGAATGCCATAAATTAAATGATTATGATTCGCTTATTGAAGTTGCTTCCGATGAAGGTTAGCAATTAGTTGAAAAATATGCGCAAGATGAACTAGACAAAATGATGAAAAATATTTTTAAATAATATACTGTATAGAGGGAAATTAGGTGTTGTCACATTCAACCTAATAAAATAAATACATCTACGACGAATATATTCAAGACGGAAATACAATTGAAGAACTTCTAGAATATGTATTACATATCAGAAGATATTACTACCTTCTAAAACACAACATATTTTATGTGTTACTTTTAAAAAGTTAAGACTTGCTTACTTTGGCTTACCCAATCTGCAAGTACTTGCATTGTAGAAGAGACTTTTTTATCAAAATACGGTTCATTTTTATATATCCCACAACGCGCACTACATGTAGCGCACACTTGCAGTACAACACCACTCTCATACATCTTTTTTAACATCAAAACTAAATCATGATCATAGCTATCCGGCTTAAGTGTTTTGTCTCTTGCAAGATCAACCGCATCATTCATTAAAAAGATATTTACGCTCTCTCCACCCGTATACAGAGTAGAGGCTAAACGCAAAGCGTTCCATGTCACATCTGATCCGTCATAGGGTTGATGGTTTAGTATAATCGTAATCACACTTTACTCCTGTGTAAGTTTAGTGACACCTAAACCTGTCTCGATAGGATAACCCGCTTTTGCCCATCCTTTTAGACCGCCTTTAAGATTAGTAGCATTTTTATAACCAAGGTTTCTTAATGTTTGCGCTGCCAAAGCACCACGACTACCACCTCGACAATAGGTGATAATGACTGCGTCTTTGTTCTTGATCTCATTTGGAACTTCAAACTCTAAATTCCCTCGTGTGATGGCAAACATATCATCCCAATATATCTGTCCTTCTGCTCTTTGTTCACTTTCTCGTATGTCCAAAATAATGATACTTTTTTCATCATTAAGCATCTTCTTTAGCTCAGCAGGAGTGATCTCTCCTGCTTCTTTTTTTGCTTGTTCAAGCAAAACATCTGTTTCAGGGTGTCCTGCAAGGGCAGCTGTGGACACTAACAATAAGCCAACGCTTATACAACTTAATAATAATTTTTTCATCTTCATTCCTTTATTTAATATCATTCATTAATGATTTTAGTGTTCCAAACAGCTTCTTAGTCTCTACATATAGTTCAACATTGTCTTTTAGTGTATCGAGCATCATTTCCATGTTCTGAGTAGATATAGTCACCTGTCCAGCTTCTTCATATACAGCAACTCTACAGGGCATAAAAGGAGCGAAACTTGGTTCATCTGTTAAGACAAGAGCAGCAACCTTAGCTTGACATACTTCATAGATATAAACCTTTCTCTCAATTGGGAATCCTTTAGATTCAACGACTTCATGATAAACATAATCATGTAAAAGGGCAAACTTATATGTTTCACAAGTAGATTCAACCTTCTCAACGACCTTTGATATGTCCTTTTTACTATGCACCTTGTAGGTCATCATTTCAAACAGTTTTTCTTTACTCATAAAGAGTTTCATCAATATTTTAATCATTTCACATCCTTTTAGTATATGTTAGTTGCCTTATTAGGCATTTTCCTAAATAGTTTAACGTATGGTATAATCATTTTATTAATTTGTCAAGGAAACTATATGTTGGATATGCAGAAAAAAATCAAAATCTTTAAGGCGCTTGGAAATGAAACCCGTTTTTTAATTTTTAAAAATGTTTTTACGGGAGGCTACACTTGTTCGATTGACAAGAAGGATCCCAAAGTAAAAGTCAGCCCACATGCTACCTGTGTCAGCACAATTGCAGAACATTTTGAGTTTTCACTGCCTACAATCTCTAAACATCTACAACTGCTACGTGAAGCCGATATCGTTAAAATGGAAAAAAAAGGCAATAAGATCTATATTGAACCAAATATTGAAACAATACGAGAACTTGGAGGATGTTTCACTACATTGGTAGACAATTTTGAGAAGAATAGAGAATTCTTTTTTGACGAAGTCGTTTTAGCCTAAAGGACTATTTAGGATATACAGCCTAGTCTAGTTCTTTACTTTGGAGAGTTTAAATGAATAAAATTATTTCGAAGTCTACCATCACTTGTCCAAAATGTGGACATGTTGAAACAGAAGTAATGCCTACAGATGCATGTCAATGGTTTTACGAATGTAAAGGGTGCGGTGTAATACTTCGTCCTAAAGAGGGTGACTGTTGTGTTTATTGTTCATACGGTTCAGTTCCATGCCCGACCATTCAAGCAAAAACAGATTGTTGTGTAGATAGTGAAAAGGCACATAAATAATTTTCATATCGAGGAACTTACTTTATATCGCACCCAACTAACGGTGGTAGAGATGAAAGTTCTTTATTTACTTCTTTAATCCAGCATTCCAAAATTGTATCAGGTGTCGCAACTAATGAATAGATGACCCATTTACCTTTTTGTTCAGAAGTTAAAATCTCTGCTTCACGCATTTGTTTTAAATGACGAGAAACAAGAGGTTGTGAAAGTTCTAAAGTATCACAAATTTCACATACACATAGTTCCTTCTCTCTTGTGGCCAAACCTAAGATCTTTAAGCGATTAATATCACTAAAAACTTTTGCTAACTTAACCAGTCTTTCCATTTAACCTCTTTTAAAGCTTTCTTATATAACAATTAAGTTATATAACAAATAAGTTATATGATTATAACATAAAGGGAAAGTATTATGAAAAAAGGTTTATTAAGTTTATTGTTCATGGCAAGTTCACTCTTTGCTTTAAACGGTGAGGATGTCTATACTCAACACTGTGCGTCGTGTCATTCAAAAGATATGATGATGGATATGGGTGGCATGATGGAATGGCGCAACAAGATGCAAGATTCAACTAAAGAAGAGAAGCAAACAATGCGCCAGAACATGATGAAAAAGATGCAGAGTAGCGATATGAAAGCACCGGCAATGCCTATGATTTCCATGCGTCTTAAACATATGACAGATTCAAAAGAGAAGTTTGTCGCTTTTGTAAAAGACTATATTCAAAACCCTTCTCAAGAAAAAGGCTACTGTATGCCTATGGCTTATAAACGTTTTGGTGTTATGCCTCCTATTGGAAAAGGGATGAGTGAAGAAGAACGTGAGCTTGTTTCTCAATGGTTATATAATAACTTTGAGGATTCATGGAGCGATACGATGGGTGGTATGATGTGTGAAGATCGCAACAACAATTTGAAAAACGGTTCAGGGAAATGTGGCGGCCAGAGTAATAATGGTATGAAGTGTGGCTCAGGAAAGTGTGGAAGTAACTAAACATGGAATTATTCTCTCTTTTCATCAATGCACTCGTTGACTTAAGTAATGCAATGGCTCCTTATATCTTATTTGGACTGTTATTTGCCGGTATCTTGCATGAATTAGTGCCTGAGACTTTAGTGACAAAGCATTTAGGAAAGGAGAATATCTTTTCAGTAATCAAAGCAACACTTTTTGGCATACCTTTGCCTGTATGTTCATGCGGGGTCATTCCTTTGGCTACAAGCATTAAAAAAAGCGGGGCATCTAAAGGAGCGACCCTCTCCTTTCTTATCTCCACACCGATCACCGGAGTAGATTCAATACTTGCGACCTACGGGGTGTTCGGTTGGGCTTTCACGCTTTATAGAGCCTTAACATCCATGGTTATTGCGATGGTGGCAGGGATACTTACAAATTTATTTGATAAAGCGTCCCAGTCTGAAGCAGGAAATGTTAAACCCATGTTCTCTACAGTTGAAGCACCAGATACACCTCTGCGAGGAGTGAATGCCTATTCATCGGTATCTTCTGAAGACGTTGAGAATTGTTGTTCGGAAGGTTCAACCTGCGGTAGCGGAACTAAATCAAGGTTTTCGATAAACAAGGTCCTTAAATACGCTTTTGTGACCCTTCTTGGTGATATTGCAAAACCACTTTTTTGGGGTTTAATAATCGGTGCTTTAATCAGTGTGGCTATTCCACAGAATCTAAGCAATATTTTAATTGAGCATTCTTGGCTCTCATATTTAATCGTTATTGCAATTGCTGTTCCGATGTATGTCTGCGCTACGGCTTCCCTTCCAATTGCAGCAGCTTTGATGCTCTCAGGTGTAAGTGCAGGTGCAGCTTTTGTCTTTTTAAGTGCTGGTCCTGCTACAAACACCGTGACTATTGGTGTTGTAAAGAAGATGCTTGGATCTCGTTCCCTGTATATCTATCTTAGCAGTATTATCCTCGGAAGTATGCTTTTTGGTATGGGTCTGGATTATATATTTGATATCGCTAATATTTCTCCTCAATCATTAGTGCATATGGATGAAAATGCAGGTTTCATATCTATCACAAGCAGTTTGGTGTTATGGGGATTTGTCATATATTTTTTACTAAAACCCTATATTAAAAAAGAACACCTTAGCTGTTACTCAGACAGCACTTGCTCTAATTAAGATACAATGTGATTATGAAAATAAAAAGCTTTATCACTCTTTCCTTACTGTTAGCCATAAGCTTTTCTATAGTGCATGAATATGCCTTTGCTTTTTATGATGATAACCACTGCAATACCGCAGAGTATGTAGAAGAATTCAAAGGACCAGTTGCGCATGACATTGATTCGCATGAATCAAGTGCACATGAAGATGATATCTGTGATATACATTTTGAATATCATCAAGCTTTTTTATTACTTCCTGATCCATTTTTACTTCAAGACCATGATCTTCGTTCCAATATTATTCTAACAAAAGAGACTTACCCGTTTCAAACCAACCTAAAGTTTATCAAACCCCCTATCGCTTAACGATCACCTCGACCTATACCTCTACCAAATTTTTATTATTACAAGGATAATTATGTTGAAAAACATACTACTGTCTGGACTTTTCTGTGCATCGTTGTATGCGGAAAGTTTTGATATGTTTTTACAAAAGGCTATAGAAAATAGTCCCTATCTAAAGTCTTCCGCTTTAGGTATTGATCAGGCGAAAGAAGAAGGTTCTGTAATCACAAGATACGAGAATCCTTCATTGCAGCTGGAGTATTCACGCTTTGAACCAAATATTGGTGACAATGACAATGGTTTTAGAATTAACTATGCACAGCCTATCCGTCTCTGGGGTGTTGGAAATGATAAAGAGCGTTTATCTGAAGCTACAGTCCAAAGTGCAAGGGCTGATTATGAACAAAAAAGAGCAGGTTTTATTCGTGATATCTCTCTTTTTTACACACGGTATGCAGAGCAAAAAATGCTTGTAAGTCTTGGTGAAGAAGAACGGCTTATAGCTAAGAAGATCTATGAGATTTCTAAGGCCAGATATGAAGCGGGGACGATCTCTCGTGGTGTGATGTTGCAGTCACAAGTTGCCTATGAAATGATTCAAATACGAAATGAAAGCTTGAGCTTGACAGCAATGCAAAGCTATTATTATTTATTAAAGCAAGCCGGTATTAATCAAGATCTAGAAGTCGATACGGAACATGAGTTTACGATAAAGGGATTGTCCAATAATACACAAAATCCCGATGTGATTAATCTTCATGGTGTGCAAGAAAAAGCCATTACACTAGCAGCTGTTAATTCAAATACAGTTGAATGGATGAGTCTGTATGCTGAGTATGAAAATGAACCTGAGCAAGACATAGCACGTATAGGCGTGACCTTACCTTTGGCATTTTTCAATACTAAGTCTCAAGAGAAGCAGATAGCACGCTTAGAAGCTGATAAAGCAGATCTGCTCATTCAGAATAAAAATACGCAATTAGATATTGAGCATAATAGGCTTCAAAAGCAAAAGCAAACACTTACTCGTTTAAAAGATCAAAACACCAAGGTTCTTAAAACAGAGATTGAACTCCTGAAGATGTTTGAAGAGGGATATAAGATCGCAAATATTAACCTCTTAGAGCTTCAAGATATAAAGAACAAGGTGATCGAGACAAAAGAACGCCTCATACAGATCAAAACTGCCTTGAATCAAAATGCAATCATTACTAACTATATGCAAGGAAGCTATAATGAATAAAATTTTACAACTATCTTTGTGGATTGCAACAGCACTGTTCGCCGTTGAGATTCCAATAGAAAAAGCGTCGACAAGAACCTTTGGAAAACCGGTAGAGCTTAATGCCAAAGTCATTCAGCTCTCAAATGCAAAACAGTCAATAATGTCTTTAGTCAGTGGGCACATTGAGAAATATTATGTCAGTCCGGGAGAACAAGTAAAGTCAGGGCAAAAGATCGCTTTGATTGAATCTATTATGCTCTCAAAAATGACAGCAGATTACATCTCTGAAAAAGAGCAGTTCAGTGCTTTGAATAAGAACTATCAAGCAACAAAAAAGCTCTATGAAAAGGGTATGACTTCAATGCAAGAACTCAACTTGCAAAGCATCCAGAAAAATGCAATGTCTGCGCGTATAACTACACTCAAGTCTCAATTGGAAACACTTGGTATCCAAGCGGACTCACTCAAAGTTGCCTCCCCAGATTATATTTTGTATGCACACAGTGATGGCACAGTGTCAGAACTTTTGCAACCTTTGCATTCTGTAATTGGTGAAGATACTGCAATAATTTCTATCGTAAAAGACCAGGCTTTTTACATTAAGTCTTATCTCCCACTTGAATATGCAAGCCTTGTGAAAACGGGTCAAAAAATTGTAGTAAAGACTAAAGATAAAGACCTTGTGTCTCATGTCACGCAAGTCTTGCCTGAACTGGATGAACGGACACAAAGGATTATTCTACTTTCTAGTGTAAATGAAAAGATAGACAACTTGTATATTAACTCCTATGTCTCATCCACTTTATATTTAGATACAAAAGAGAAATATGTAGCCGTAAAGAAATCAGCACTTTCTTTTTTTAATAATGAATGGGTGGTTTTTGTTCCAAAAGAAGAAGGCCATGAAGAAAAAGAGGATGACCATGCAACACACGATGACCATGACGAGCACGAGGCTGAGGAAGATCATGATGCAGATGAACATGGGAAGCATGATGAGCATGACGAGGATGAAGTAGCTTATGAAGCTCGTGTAGTTGAAATCCTGACTCAGGATGAAGCTTATATTGGAGTAAATGGATTAGAATCAGGTGAAGAATATGTGAGTGATAAAAGCTATTATGTCAAGTCGATGATCCTAAAATCATCTCTTGGCGAGCATGGTCACTAGGGCTTTGCTATGTTGAATTCAATCATAGAAGTATCCTTAAGATACAAACTTTTAGTCTTAACACTTTTCATTGCCATTACAGCTTTTGGTTATAAAGCATATACGGAAATACCTGTTGATGCCTTTCCTGATATCACACCTAAGCAGGTAGTTATTTATACGGAAAGCCCGGGTAATTCTTCAGAAGATATAGAAAAACTTATCACCTATCCTATTGAGTCAGCACTTTCAGGCATGGCCGGTGTCAAGATGATTATGTCTAACTCTATATTTGGGCTATCTTATGTCTCTGTCTTTTTTGAAGATGACATGGATATCTATTTTCTCCGCCAAATAGTGGGTGAAAGACTGAATACAGTAGATATCCCTGAAGGATGGGGAAAACCAGTTCTTGGGCCAAATACAACAGGTCTTGGACAAGTATTTTGGTATCAGATTAAAGACTCGACGGGAAAGTATTCACTAAGAGAGATAAGAGAAATCCAAGACTATGTAGTAACGCCGCTCTTTAAAAGTGTCACTGGTGTTGAAGAGGTCATTGGCTGGGGTGGTGATGAGAAACAATATAATGTTCTCATAGATACAAAGAAACTTCAAAACATTGATGTTACCTATGAAGAGATCATTAATGCCTTACAGCGCAGTAATCAAGCTGCCGGTGGCCAATACCTTGAGTTTAACCGTGAACAATATCTTATTCGTGGAGCAGGTTTGTATAAGTCTCTTGATGATATTCGAAATACCGTTATTAAATCAGGTGCGGGTCAAGCGGTTACAATTAGAGATGTTGCTATCGTTGAGACGGGTTCAGCACCTCGTTTTGGAGCTGTAAGTATAGATGGGAGAGAGGCCGTTATGGGAATGGTCTTACAGCGCACAGCCACCAATGCGGCAAAGGTTGTTGA
>Ga0316206_1002510_pt1 | contig 12172 bp, 7 predicted proteins | sample 6monthpyrite_MG_FD_204942 | JGI IMG/M metagenome (GOLD analysis project Ga0316206, IMG submission 204942) | Microbial mat bacterial communities from mineral coupon in-situ incubated in ocean water Damariscotta River, Maine, United States -... | ecosystem: Environmental > Aquatic > Marine >...
CTTGTTTTACAATAGCTTTAGTAACCGTTCCAAAACTTCCCCCTGCCTTAGCCAATTCTTCAACCCTTTCACTACTTTTTTCAATTGAAAAAAAAGTGTCGTTTGCACTTATATTGAAGCTTTGAAAAAAGCTTAATGCAACTAATAGAAATATTTTAAATTGTCTGTTCACAGATGACAAAGATAGTTGATTTCTTAGATTTTGTTTTTTCTTCAATTGAAAAAAAAGATAAACGCACCATTTTAAGGCTTGATTTTTTGTAATTAATGCCGTGTCGAAATTTTTATTTTTTAGAATAATGCTCTTTGGCATTGATTATAAAAAATGAGCATCCAAAGGGGTTTGGGGAATGGAAGATTCCCCATTCAATTAAATCCTGCGTAGCAAATCTATTATTTTTTTGTGCGGTTGGGAGTGTTGGGGTGTGGCTATTTTGCATAATACCAGTTATAATGACATTTTTTTCAATTGAAAAGAAAATAATCAACTCGAAAAATGTGAGAAGCGAACTTATAACTTGTATTATGTAACTTAGCTTGGGGTTTAATTTTTTGGCATTGTTTTTTGTTTTGTGCGGTGGGGTAGCTTTTTGGTTTTGGCTTTTTTTATTTTCAAAAAAAACAATAACAAAGTGCTACTTGTGGGATGGCTTACAAAAACTATGACAAAAAATTAAACAGAAGGGATGGCGAGCGGAACAAAAGCAAACACAAAGGTTTTTTGCTTTTTCTGCAAAAATTTGGGTTTACTTTTGTGGGGATTTGTGCGGTGGTTTTATTGTAATGGATGAAACATTTCTATCTGTTTACTTAAATTCTTCATATCCTTATTTCGATATTTTTCTATATTTCCAACATCTTTATAACCTGCTAAATATTGTGCTTTTCTTAGTCCGTGTAGGTCTATCCAAATGCCTATTCTTGATTGTTTAAGTTGGGTTAATCTTTTGATATTTAATGTTGGATTTTGTTCTTTAATGGTTTTTGATAATACTTTTAATTGTTCGTGAACTCTCTGTTCTTTGTTGACATTTGGATGAAATAATTTATCGCTTTTTTCTGTGTTTGGTTTGTTGTTTCTTCCTATTCCTCTATATTTTGTAATGTAGTCGTGAAGAGGAATAATCTGATTGGCTTCTAATTTTACTACTCTATTATTTTTTCTTCTGATTCCTCCAGGTACTTTTATAATGCCTTTTTCTAAATCTAAATCTGATAACTCTAAATTCATTAAATCTTGCTTATCTAATGCTTGGAATATCATTAATCCTAATATCAATTTATTACTGTATTTAAAATAACCGTGTTTGGTTTTATCTTGATAATTACTGTAGATTTCTTGTAATTCTGCTTCTGATAATAATATGATTTGTTCTTGAGATACTCCTCTTAATCTTACGTTTAATGCAATGTTATCTATTTTTAGAAAATGGTAATAATGTTCTATGGCTCTGAGGGTTGTATTAATGCTTGTTTTAGATTTCTCTTGATTTTGTAAGTGTCCGATATAGTTTAATAATTGATTGTATTTTATGGTTTTTAGCGTTAGTTTTTGGAGTTGTAACCATTCTAAAAATAAACCAATTCGCATTTTAAAACCTCTAATACATTTTTCGCTGTAATATCTATCTGTTAGCCATTTATCAAACTTTTCCATTCTTCTAAAATATGCGTGTAAATCTGTGTGCTATCTAATCTTTTATGCCCTAAAAAATCACCAATGTATTCCAATTCCATTCCTTGTTGTAAAAGGTGTGTTGCAATGCTGTGTCTTAAACTGTGTAGACTAGCTTGTTTTATTATTCCAGACTTTTGCATTAGTGTTTTTAATCTACTATTTAAGTGTTGTCCGTTTACTTGTGGTTTTGTTTTTCCAACTAATACATACTTACTATTTGGATTGATAACTTCTCTTGCAAATTCTTGATATTCTTTTAAATCTGCAATCACTTTTTGAGACATTGGAACATATCTACTTTGGTAATTCTTAGATGGTTTTATGTAGATTAACCCTTTGTTGTAATCTATTTCTTTTGGTTCTAAATTAATCCCCTCTTTACTTCTTAATCCACAACCGTAATAGATACTTAGTAGTGCTTTGTCCATTAATCCTTGTGGTGTATTTCCGTCAATAGAAGAAAAAAGTTGTTTGATTTCTGATTGGCTAAAGATTATTTTTTCTGTTTTTATTTCTCTTTCTACAATGATTTTATTGACTGCTAATTTCTGTTTCTTGGTCTTTTCTAAGAACTCACTATATCTATTTATTACGTTTAAATGACCTTGTATAGATTGTCTTGATAGTTTGGTTTGGTGTAGGTCTTTTATGAAGTTTTCTATCTCGTTTTGACTAGCTTTTCTTTGACCTAGATACTTGAAAAAGTTAGCTAATAATCTTACATATCCTTTGATAGTACTTTCTGCATAACCCAATCTAATCAACCACAGCTTGAAGCTGTTCAATTCAGTTTCTTTATCCATTTTAAAATATTTGGGTGTCGAGCCTCTCGACTTTTCATAGGGGTGCCTTGCGTTTTGAGATTTTACTGGGTTACCTTTCTAATTCATTGATATACTTTACTTTCAGTTGCCCACCAACTCAACTGGGCTACTCTGGGTTACTGGGCTACTAATTTATTTCTTAATATCTTTCAAAGCTTTGTCTAATGCGGTTTCTATACTGTTTTTTAAGTTTTCGTATTCTTCTGTATTCAGTAATTCATATTCGTAACCTCTTGCTTTATTGCCTCCAATTACACTTAAATATCCATATCTATTTAAGTCTGATAAATGCCTGTTTAAAGTGGTTGGAGCAAAACGATACGTTTGTCTAATTTCTTTGCTGTAAAAACTCTTTTTTTGATGTTTGGATAGATAGGTTTTAAGTAACTCTAAAAAATCCCTACACGCTTTTGTTAGTTCATCACTTTTAGCAAGCAGTACCGTTTTTAATAGGGTATTGGCTTCTTCAATATCTTCTAAAGTAGTTTCTATGTAGTAGTTTCCTTGTTCGTCTTTCTTTCGTTCTCTTTGGTATTGATGATAAAATGTAACTGTTTCTATAAAGCTTAAATAATGGGTATTTGTTCTTAATGGTTTAAAAACTGTTTCGGGAATATTTAACTTTGTTGCATAGGGATTTACAACTTTTACTTTCTCTAATAACCATTGTACATCTTTTAAAAATTCTCTGGCATTATTTTCTTCTTTCTTGTTAATTTTCCCTGCTGATATATTTTGTTGATAGTTCATTATTCCCTCTTTTTGTTCTTTTGAATTATCCAAATAGATTAATAATGAACGGTTTGCATTGTCTTCATAAATCTTTTCTTTGGTGGTTGTTCCTGCTAAACAAATTGGTCCTTCTACGGTTAGAGTTACTGTTTTTAGGTTGCCTTTTGCATCTTTTATTGGGATGGTTTTAGAAATTCGTTTTTTACTCATTAACTCACGGATAGCATACAGTATTTTTTCATCTTGTGCTCCGTCTAAATCTTCAATTAGTATGAGTTTATTTTTAAGTTCTGTTCTGTCAAAATAGTAGAGTGCATTTTCTGAAAGTGCGGTAATTTCTAATTTGTGCTCTTCTGGTATTAGTTCACTTATTTTTTCTTGTAGGTAGGTTTTACCAGTTCCTGAAGCTCCTAAACTAATGATGTGCAAAGGCTGTTCTCTTAATCTACTTGTAAAAACTAAATACATTAATAAACGATTATTCTCTTCTCCAACCATTCCAGTTTTACCGATTAAATCGTTTGTCTTTTGTAGTAGATTTTCTCCTTTTAAAAACTCAATTGCTTTTTGTTTTCTTAGCTCTGTTAATTCTCTTTGTTTCTTTTTTTGTGGTTTTTGAGCATCAACTTGTCTTAATCTGTAATCTTCTAATCCGTTTATTAATTCGGCTATGGCGTACTGTATTTCTCTTGTTCCTAATTCTAATCTTTCTGCTACTTTTCTTATAAATTTCTCTGTTGCATCATCATTGTATAAATCTAAATTACTTTGTCTTATGTTGTAAATGGGACTTGGATTATCTGTCCTTGTAATACGTAGGGTTACTTTTAACTTATCTAAACTAAATAGATTTATACCGCCTAAAACAGCTACTAAAATGTTATTGTTTTGGTAAGTTATGTATTCTGAATTTTCAATATTTAGTTGGCTTTTTTCTTCAGTTGAATAATTGCCTGTAGGTGCTACCTGCTCTGAGCCAAATAAACTTACTCTTTCACTTATTAAATGCTCTAAAATTGTTGGTTCGTGACTCTGTATTAAGCTATTTATATCTTCTCCTTGCGGACAATTAATTTTACTTATTGATAGATTATTGAATAGTTGGTTTAGTGTTTTAGAATGTTCTTGTATTGCCTTTTTGCCTGCTTCATCTCCATCAAACCATAGAATTACTTCTTGTAGATTTTTTAACTGGCTCACGGCCTGCTTGTGTTCTTCTGTAAATCCATTTGTTCCGTATAAAGCAAGTGTTACAAAATTGGTGTATTTCTGAAGTGTGGCACTATCAATTATGCTTTCTGTTAAAATTAGTACTTGTGTTTCTACAGGAGGATATTTTGGATATAATCCTTTTCTGTTTGCTGTATAATAATGTGTTCCTGTTTTGCCAATATTTCTACCATAGAAACTTACAATTTCGTTTTGCTCATTTTTCAAAGAATAAATGATGCAGTTTTTGAGTTGTTTAAATTGAGTTCCATTATTGTAGCCTTGTTCTAATTTCACATCATAGATTCCTCTTTCTTCTAAATAGGCTATGGCTTTTTTACTTCTGTGTAGACTTTGTTTGAATTTTGGAAAGAGTTCTGAGTAGTTGATTATCTCTTGTATTTCTGTTGTTGCTTTGGTTGGTTTTATTTCTGCGGTACCGATTAATGTTGTTGCTTTTTTCAAAGCTTTGTGTTTGGTGCAATTTTCAATGTCTTGAATAAACTGTATTACATCTCCCGTTTTATCACAACCAAAACAAGTGTAAGTATTTGTTTCGGGGTAAATTCTTAAACTTGGTTTATCATCTTTATGGAATGGGCATTTACAATGCTTGTTTTTATTGATGACAATACCGTACTCGTTTAGTACTGTTTCTATGCTTAATTGCTCTTTAATTTGCTTGATTTCCATAATTCTGAAAAAAGTTTAATATCACTTATCAGTAACAAATGTAATCTATAAATTAAAACCAAACAAATTTATACGTTTTGTTTTTCACTTATAAGTACGCTATCTTTGTAAAAACATCATTTTTAAAGGTGTTTTGTAATCTTTTAGTTATGAATATTGGTAAACAAATAGCAGACTTACGTAAACAGAAAGGCGTTAGTAGGGATGAACTTGGTAAAGAAGTAGGAACTTCTGGAGCTGTTATTGGCAGATACGAACGTGAGGAGATTACGCCATCTGTAGAAATAGCTAATAAAATGGCTAAAGCTCTTGGAGTTTCTTTGGATTACTTGGTTGGCAATACTGATTTAGAGCTTACCGATAAACTAATGAACAGAATTAAAGAGGTAGCTCGTATGACTGATAAAGACAAGGATTACGTATATACTTTAATTGATGCGTTTATTGCCAAGAATAAACTTAAAGGGTTGGTGTAATTATTTTTTTCCTTTCAACCCCATCTGGTATAGGTAAATCATATTCGCTTTTACTTCTTTCTTCCCATATACTTTCAATTTCAGAAAGCCCAACCATTCCTATATAGTAATCTACTCCATACTGGTCAACTGACTTAATAAAATCAGAATCTTCAACGAAAGAATAAGTAGTCACTCCGATTGCGTTTTCTTTTTCAAAAAAATTATAGACATTAACCTCTTGACCTTGATAAGAAGCTTTTGTCACAACTTTATAGGCATTGTTTATCTCATTCCTCTTAAATATCCTTATAATATCTCCGTGTTCATTTAATGCAAACCCTCCAACAGGGCAAGGATAGCTTAAAACCCATTTAAGAATAAAATGGGTAAATGGGATGGGGGCCTCTTGTCTCGCTTCAGATAAAGCAAAATCATATCCATCTAATTCAGTATAATTCCCATTTCTAATTATCACGGTACAGCAATGAATTTATTTTGAGCAGCATTAAATACAGCTCTTAATGTTTCTGAACCATCAGATGCTACTTCCCAGAGCTCTGCTCCATCAGTTGGTGTATTGTAAGGTGTTTTCCATTCAGGCACTCCAAGTTTCCCATTATTCCCTCCTGTAAATCCATTTCCAGTATAAGGAGCGTCTCCAGCTACTTCTGGTAATTTAGGAACAGTTGCATTTGGAGTTGTTGTTTTATAACGAATAACACCACAGCTACCATCTGATAAACTATAAGCGGAATTTGGGTAATCCAATCTCATTCCTGTATAAATATCATCAAACGATGTTAAATGTTTAGCGTCTTTTGCAGTTGTTACAAATCCTCCGATTTGATTATAAGTTCCATCTAAATATTTTTGAATATCTGTTTTCGGAATAGCTTTTTGTAAAATTGTATTACCATCAGGCAATGGAATAGAGTTCCTGATAGTATTTATATTGGCTTGCTCCAAAGGAGTCATTACGTCATATCTCTTTTGTTGCAGTAATTTAAAATCATCAATACTTAAACCTTGTTTACTAGCTAAAGAAGCTATATCATCCGAAAAACCATTCAATGAATTAATAAAAGACTTTCCGAATTTTGAACTCCCCACCGCATTAGCCAAGCCACCAACAACTCCCTCAGAAAAATTACAGCAATTTTGAGCAGAAACGCCCTGTACAACTACAAACTTAGTTTTTTCTTTGAGAAAACCAATATTAGGTTGTACTACTTTTTCTAAAGTTATAGCATTTTGGTTTTGCTCTACTAAAATGACTACCTCATTTTGTGGTAAAATTACTTTTGTTTTGGCGTAGGTGGTTTGTGCTCCTAATAGAAATGTTAGGAGGAAAATGAAAATGGATTTTATGTGGGGTTTAATTTTCATTTACTTAATTGGTACCTTTATCGCTAAAAATAAACTTAAAGGGTTGGTGTAGATATCCTCTTTAGATACTCTTGTTTATCCCAAGTCCATCCATATTTAGAAAAAGTACGAAACACTTTATCCATTATTTCATCTACATTGGGGTCAACCTCTCGAAATGTCTTGTACCACTGAGGAGTAAATGTTGAATATTCATCATGTCCTTTTTCAACTTGAAGACGCATTCCTTGATTTAAAGCCTCTGTCCAATATTTAACTTTATCATCAAAGGAAAGCTCACTATAGTTGTCTGGTAAACACCTGATAAAATTTGACTTGTAAACTCTTTTTTGCTCTTGTAATGTAAATTCTAAGAACTCCTCTTTTGACAACTTTTTAATTTCTTCATATGTCGTTGGTCGCTTTTTCACACTATTGAGTTTGGATTAATTTAATTATATATTTCCCTAAAGAAGAATCGTAAATAGGGTCAGATATGGCTTCAAACTTACTTCCAGATTTAATAAGAATCTCGGGAGCTGGCATACTTCCATATTTAACTCCATCCGCAAAATCGGTGATATTTTTACCCGTTGTATGTTGTATTTCAAAGATTATATTAATCTCTGGGCGATTACCAAATGAAGCTCCTTGTGTCCCACCACAAGATGTAAAATCATTCCAAGTATGTTTAGCTCCTTGATTGTATGAATCAAGAAAACCTTGTAAATCTGCTTGTTTTATTTCAATACCTCTATAAACCTTTTGCCCCGAATAGTTCGGCAGTTTAGCCAATGCGTTATCTAAAATTAATTTAACATCTCCTGTAAGGTTCGAGTTCATACCGTTTCTTAGCCAATAGTTTAAATCGCCATAATAGAAATTTGTAGTATAGCCCCAAAGTGAGAAAACTTCATCATTATTAAGGTTTGGATATTGTGTTTTTAATGTCTGAATTTCATTCAACCAATTTTCTCCTGACCTTACATTGTGGTAGTTTTTAAAGTAGTCAAGAATTTCATCTTCTGTTTTCCCAAACTTTTTTAATGCATTAACAAAATTAACTGGAAGTTCTTGTTTTACAATAGCTTTAGTAACCGTTCCAAAACTTCCCCCTGCCTTAGCCAAAATTCTTTTTCTAAGAATTATATTATAGAGCATCTCCAATTTGTTTTTAATTCCTGGATCTAAACTTATCCATTGTGAATTGTAATCTTTAATAAGGTCATCCACAGAGTTTAAATAATTTATACTTTGTGATTTAACTAAGGGCAAATCAATATTTTTTGCAAAATTTTTAACCGTTAAATATCCTTGACCAGTTAAAGCAGATACTCCTAAAAGACCAATTAACCCGTTAAACTGTACAGCTAAGCTTTCAACCTGAGGGTGGTTTGACCAATCAATTGAATTTATTGCAATGTTAGATGTTGCACCTAAGAAGTCAGCACATTCTGCAAGTCTAGCTGCAACTCTTAAAGTTGTAAATGAAGACCTAAATACGGTTTTAAATGCACTACTAAATAATGGATAACCTTTAGCAATTGTAAGCGCGTCAAGTATAATTGCTACAGTTTCGAGCAGTTCTATTTTTCCTTCATAAGATTCTATGTTTTTAACGTCAGATAGAAAAAATGCAGGCACAACATAAGCAGTTCCAATTGACATATCAATGTTAGTAGTTAATATATTAAAAATTAATACAGAAGAACCATTATCAATAAAAATGACCGGCGTTAACATTGATAATTCTCCTTTGTATGCAGGAGAACTCAAATCAGGAAGAGTGACATTTCGACATCCTTGTACTTCTGTCTCATCACTTCCATCAAGCCCTTCTCCATTTACTGTAAATTCAAATGGACTATGACCAAGAATATATCTATAATCAAAAACTACAGTATTATCAATTATTTCTGCTTTTTGAAGAATATATGAATTCAAAGGATCGCAATCAGAGTTCAATTGATAAATGTTTTCGCCCTCATAGGTAATGTCAACTGAAATATTTTGTGAAATTAATGGAAATAAGAACATTTTATTTTCCGGGTTTTCATAATATTTGTATTGTGAAAAAAGAGTTTGATAGAAAGTCATTTTTACACTGTGATCTAAGCTATTAAAATATCCATTTACACCAAGTAAGTTCTCCAATGCTCCGTTTTTTACGGCGAATTCCTCAAAAAACGGATTAATTGAATCCTCTAATACATTGTCAATTAAACGTATTGCTAATGATTGTTCTGAATTAAACATCCATCCAGATGTTAATAAATTTAATGCTTGTATTCTTTGAATAACAGAAAGTTTTTCTAACTCTGAATTAGATTTATATTCTAATATTAACATGATAGCATCATCATCAGTTGCATTTTCAATACTAGCTAGGTCAGAATGTAAATTATTAACTAAAGTATTCATCCTATTTAAATTTTCTGTAAATGTTAAATCTTGATGATAAGATTCATTGTACAAAAAAGATTCAAAAACACTTAATTTTGGTTTACTCAATTCAAGAGAATACTGAACATATAATTCATGACCAAGTGCTTTATGGTGACCACACATATCCACTAAAAATTGGAGGTACTCTATGTTTTTGTCCAATAAATCATAGATATTATCATAACTATTATAATAGATACTTTTTTCAATGTATCTTCTAGCATGATAACTTTCATCATCCGTAGATGAATAAATTGCAGTCAAATCGCAAAATAGTACAAGTTTTTCTGGTGAAAAATCTTCAGTTCCATGCACGTTATCGAGCATGATTTTGTCTTTGTTATCTAAATCACCATAAGTTAAACTTTGTAATATTGTAGATATTGGGAAAGAATAAAACTCGTTCTCTGATTGGTTTAAATTTGTAATATTGTTTGATCCTGTAGATTCCCATTTGAAAACATTTTTTAGGCATTCACTATTATTACTAATTAAAGAAATAACGTAATCACCTTGTGTTGCAAATGTGTACTCACAAAAATAGTACGTAGTAATGTTTTCAGTAGTAATATATGTATTAGATGTTCTAAGTAGATGTGATGTTGAATCATAATTAATTCCTTCAGATGCCATTTGATCTTTAATATACGTCTGATAATCAGATCTAATGTATCCTTGAAATTTTAAGGTTCCTTCTTCTCCTCCACCAATTAATGTTTTAGTAAAGTAAGCTTTGTAAACTTGACCATCATATTTAAACTTTGATACTCCTCCAGTAAGAATGTCAAAACTTATATTTGATAATTTAGAGATATCATTTAATTTAATTTCATCACCACCAGGTGTATATAAAGAATTGAAGTTGTATGAGGTTATTGCATTTTCATTCAACCATGCATACTCTTGGAGATTTTTAGATTCAACTAAAACTAGGAGTTCCCCATCCTCAGCATCATCCAAAAAAGAAAATGACAATACATTTGTGAAAATTTGTTCCCATTGTAATTGGGTTAAGTGGGTACCACCACCATAATCCATTAAATTATCTGTATTTCCTTCAGTTATTTGAGGGAAGGTGTGTGGTAAATCAAAAGCACCATGGCCAAGTTCGTGAGCAATGGTGCGTGCACTTGGGTTTGATTTTAAAAAGCCTAACGATTTATTGTGTACCATATAGCCATCAGTACTTTGGCTACTAAATTCGTCAATTACAAATAGGTATAAGGCTTGGTTGTTACGGTCATGGTCTAAAAAATAATTGCTTTTCAAAGCTTTCATTTCGTCCGAATACAAATTAAACAATTCAGGGTCGTCAATTTGCATGGCACCATCACCATTTAAATCCCAAGTGGTGTTCGAAAAAGCTGTGTCAACTATTACATTAAATTTAGTATTGGCACAAGCATAAATGGCATTTATTTCTTCTTCTAAATTTGGTAGGTTAAGTATTGAAGAGTTAACTGGTACTACAACTAAATCAATAATTTTTTCTTCATAGGCAATCACTCTTAATTTACCTATTTTTAAACCACTATCATCAAAAGCATATAAGTCTTTTGAGAAATTACTCATATAACCGGATAAGTCAATAAAGTAGGTATAGGCATCCGTTTTATTAATGTTAGCCGCATCAATTTCTTCATTACCTATAGTAAAAGTTAAGTCCACAGGCGTGTTGTCCGTTTCTAATTTGGCTACTACAAAATCACCAGTATTCCAAGCGGTAGATTTATAGGCTACATAATAGGGGGAGCCATCATTAAGTAAAATATTTTCGTAATTACTAGCCAATATGCTATGTGCGGTGTTGAACTTGTCAAATCCGTAGGTTTGGCCGTCTGCTTTTTCAAACTGAACAAAATAATTTTCTGAGGCATCTAGGCTATCGTCAGAAATATTACCCCAAGTTCCAATATCTATTCTACCATCAGGCCATACTATATACTGAGTTCCGCCATCAACATTAAATACAATTGGTACACCACCTCCAGGGAAATTTAATGTACTATCAACTCCTTCAAAATTTACGGTAATAAAAGAACTGTCAACTACAATTGTGCTGGGGTCTAAATAATCTACATAATATGGGTCAGCCAAATCAAGTAATATGTTATCTTCCCAAGCATCAATACCGTCTGTAATGGCTTCAACTTTACCTTCTCTAATGGTTAAGTTATCATCTACTAAAATATCATCAAATGATACATTAAGTATTGTTAGCATAAACGGTACAACAATTTTACCAGTTCCTTTAAAATGTCCTGGTTGGTTTAAAGGTGTAATAGATGTAACAAACATATCAAACTGTCCAACGGTAAATACCATTCCCATAAAAGCAATATTTAAAGGCACAATATTAGGCGCAGTAGCTGGCATAGTTGTGGTTCCACACGCATAATTTGGTGGTGGATTAGTCGTGAAAACAGAAATGTTACTGTATTCTGATTCGTAATCTTCTCCAATTAAACCTTTAATTCTAGCCTCATATTCTGTTTCGGGTTCAAGGCTATTAATTTTCATATCTGCGGTTGGTACACCAATTGCCGTTGTGTAAGGGAACCATTCAAAGTTGGGGTTTCCTGTTTTTCTTACTTCCAATACATAATTTGTAAACACACCATTGGCATTCCAATTGGCATAACCCTGTCTTACACCAGTTCCGTTGGTTTGTAATTCTAATTCAATACCATCAGCTAATGAGGCCGCTAAACTACCGTAGGTAAAAGTACAAACGGCACTATATCCATTGTTTACATATAAATCTCTTC
>Ga0316206_1002512_pt1 | contig 12166 bp, 13 predicted proteins | sample 6monthpyrite_MG_FD_204942 | JGI IMG/M metagenome (GOLD analysis project Ga0316206, IMG submission 204942) | Microbial mat bacterial communities from mineral coupon in-situ incubated in ocean water Damariscotta River, Maine, United States -... | ecosystem: Environmental > Aquatic > Marine >...
CGCCTTGGCAAACGAATCCAGCGGGTCATCACTGACCGTCACCCCCACCGGGACACCGCCCATCGCCACACCCAGATCCTGCCCGACCCAGCCATGCCCGGCACGTTCCACAGCCCCCACCAGCCGCGCCTTATCCGACGCCAGCACCATACGCGCCAACATCTGACCCATCCGGCCTGACGCACCTGTCACCACAATCCCGGGATTTTCGCTCATCACCCTGCTCCTCATCGCTCTCCCCCGGCTTACCCGCATCCACGCGTCCAGGTAAAGCTTTTGACGCAAAGCCCCGGTTGCCAGCGCCGCCCAACGGGACTAGATGACCGGCCATGGCAAAACACACCCAAGATCAGGGCCGCGGCCCCAGCCAGCGTCAATTGCGCGTCGGAGAGCTTATCCGCCGCTCTCTTTCGGACATTCTGAACCGGGGCGAGATTCACGACCCCGACCTCAACCGCATGTCGATCACCGTCGGCGAGGTGCGTACCTCTCCTGACCTGCGCGTCGCCACCGCCTTTGTGCTGCCACTGGGCGGCCAGGGCCAACAAGAGGCGCTCGATGCGCTGCGCCGAAACCGGTACGAGCTGCGCCGCGCGATCAACAAGAATCTGACGCTGAAATATTCGCCGGAACTTCGGTTCCACATCGACGAAACCTTTGACCGTATGGACGAAACCCGTCGTCTGCTGGATCAGGGCAACGTCCAGCGCGATCTGGGCGAACAACCCGATCTGGGCGAAGACTGATATGGGGCGTCGTCGCAAGGGCCGTGATATCTCTGGCTGGCTGGTGGTTGATAAACCCGCCGGGCTGACCTCTACTGCCGTCGTCAATAAGGTTCGCTGGGCCTTTGACGCCAAAAAGGCCGGCCACGCCGGCACGCTGGACCCAGAGGCAACCGGCGTTCTCGCCATTGCCTTGGGCGAGGCCACCAAGACCGTGCCCTATATCACCGACGCGATGAAGGCCTACCGCTTTACCATCCGCCTTGGCCAGGCCACAAACACCGACGACGCCGAGGGCGAGGTTATCGCCGCCTCCGATGACCGCCCCAGCGACGACGAGATCCGCGCCGCCCTGCCCGCGCTGTCTGGCGACATCATGCAGGTGCCACCGCAATTTTCCGCCGTGAAGATCGATGGAGAGCGCGCCTATAAACGCGCCCGCTCGGGCGAGGAAATGGACATCGCCGCCAGACCGCTGTTTGTCGAGGAACTTGCCCTCATCGACCGCCCTGATGCCGATCATGCCAGGCTGGAAATGGTCTGCGGCAAAGGCGGCTATGTGCGCGCCATCGCCCGCGATCTTGGTGCAGCCGTTGGTTGCTACGCCCATGTCACTACCCTGCGCCGGGTCTGGTCCGGCCCGTTCGAGGCCGACGAGGGCGTCACGCTGGACCTGATCGAAAAGCAGGCGAAATCCCCCGACCTCGATCAATATCTGCTACCGCTGGAACAAGGGCTGGTCGATTTGCCCGAGCTGCGCTGCACCCCCGAAGGCGCCGCAAAACTGCGCAACGGCAATCCCGGTATGGTACTGACCTCAAACGCCGAATACGGCGACGAGGCCTGGGCCTCTTTGGATGGTCACGCCGTCGCCGTCGGCATCTACAAGGCCGGTGAATTGCACCCGACCCGGGTTTTCGTCACCTGAATCGCTTTGGGTCAGTTGCCCAAAATCCTAAACCGGTTGGGTTGGAATGATGGGAAAGTGACCTACCCACGCACCGGATCGGCCTCGGTCGCGGGCAGGCCGGTCAACGCGGCCAGCCGCGCCTGCGTGAAACGCGCCAGCGCCTCGTCCGTGGCCTGCACCAGCCGCACACCGCGCTGACCGGGGCCGTGCAGCAGTTCGACCCCATGCATCGTCCGTTCCGCCTGGCTGCGCGATGGCGGCAGCACCTTGCGATAGACCACCTCGGTGTATTCGGCCAATGGCGCCTGCCAACTGCGCTTGCCCAGCGGCGTCTCGCGGCGATAGCTGACATCTTCGGGGCCCACCTCGACCGTGGTCCGGCTGCGCATAACCCACCACCCCCACGGAATGGCCAGCAGCGGAATGGCGGCAAAGCCCAGCACGATCCAGCCCCAGCTGTCGGGCAAACCCTGGGCGACCAGCCCGATCAACCCTAGTATTCCGCCAACGACGACCGGCCCTGCGATCCCTGCGATAATCAAAACCAAGCCGAAAAGCGGTGTGCCGCCGATGTAAAATGTCACCGGCAGCCCGGAAAGATCCGGGTCCGGCGGGACAAGGGAACTTAGGCTGTTGCGCTGGCTCATGCCGCAAGTATTGCCGATAAGGCCAAAACGGCAAACCGCCGAATTGCCGCAGTGCGCGCGGCCGGTTTGCATTTCCCCAGCGCGCGCGGCAAACAGGGCGCCATGATCACCAGACAGCACCAAAAGGGCGACGCCCACTCTACCGCCGTCTATTCCGACTGCGAGAACTACCGCTATTCGCTGACCCGTATCTGGGACACCGGCGCGGAAAAGGCGTTGTTCATCATGTTGAACCCGTCCACCGCAACCGAGGTGCAGAACGACCCCACGGTCGAGCGCTGCGAACGTCGCGCCCGCACGCTGGGCTTTGGCGGCTTCCGCGTGACCAACATCTTCGCCTGGCGTGATACAGACCCAAAGGCAATGCGCGCCGCCGCCGATCCGATCGGGCCGGGAAATGACGCGGCAATCCTTGAAAGTTGTACCTGGGCCAACAGCATCATCTGCGGCTGGGGCACCCATGGCGCACATCTGAACCGGGGGTCGCAAGTTGAATCGATGCTGCGCACAACAGGGCTGCCGCTATTCCATCTTGGGTTGTCAAAGGCCGGGCACCCCAAGCACCCGCTATATATTGCCTATGCCGAACAACCCCGGCCCTGGGGCGCCGCCCCGGACTGATCAGCCAAAGACGTCGCCCTGCACCTCTGCATAGATATCCGAGGCCGTGGCATCCGGCGCGCCGCGCAAGATCGCAACCAGATCGCCGTTGATTATCACCAACCCGTCCACCCCATCCGCCGAGGGTTCGACCGAAACGTCCGGTTCATCGTTTTCACCAATATTGGGGTTCAGGGAAACCCGCAGGAAATCCTGCCCGACCTGAAAATCTGTCACATCCGCCACATCACCGGCATCGGCGCCGTCCGTATACAGCCAGAACAGGTCATTGCCCTCGCCGCCGCTGGCCACATCATTGCCGTCAAAGATCAGCGTATCATCGCCCGCGCCGCCTTCCAGGCTGTCCGCAGCGCCATCAATATGCCAATTGAATTCGTGCTGTTCGATGACCTCGCGCTGCTCTGTGCGGCCCAGATGGTCGATCACATCGTCGCCCTCACCGCCGATCAGCAGGTCGGCGCCATAGCCGCCCCGGATCGTGTCATCGCCCGACCCGCCGTCAATTGTATCATCGCCAGCAGATTGCGCACTGGAATGCTCTCCTCCTTCCAGAATGTCGCTGCCGACCCCGCCGGTGATCATATCACTGCCGCTGCCGCCATCAAGATAGGCCGCGGTCTCTGTCGCGCTTAAAACATCGCTGCCTTCGCCACCGTACAGCGCCGCGGCGCCTTCGCCCGCGCTCAGTGTGTCATCGCCCAACCCGCCAAAGGCAAAGGCGGCACCGTCACCGGTGTCGATCACGTCATTCCCGTCACCGCCGTCAACCACCTCAATGCCGCCGGCAGAGGTCACAACAGGAACCGTCTCGCTCAAGTCAAGCGCCCCCGCCCCGGTGTCGGCAATCCCGTCATCGGCCAGGGCAAGGCTGTCGTCACCATCCCCGAGCGCTGTATCAACAACGCCGTCCAGTGATGCGGTCAGCAGAGTCTCACCCATGCCCACCAAATTCTCGCTGTCACGCGCCAGAAGATCGTACAATTCAAGCTCTGCCTCTGCTCCCAATTCCTCTGCCTCTGGATCAACCGGGTCCAGAATGGGACCAACAATTTCGTCTGGCCCCGGCTCATCCGGAGTCTCTGGGTCAGTCGGGTCCACGATTGTCGTTGGGTCAACCTCCGGCCCCGGTTCGTCGGGCGTTTCCGGGTCGATTGGGTCAAGGCTGGCTGTAGCGGCCGCATCCAGCTGGTCCGACATCTCGATATCGCTCAGCGAAATCTCCATAGCTTCGCCCGAATTCTCATCGAGGAGGCGCAGCATGATATCACCCGCCGGCACCTCTGGCAGGCCCTCAAATACAAGTGTGGTCATCGTTTCGGGACCGACCGAGAAGGATACCGTCGACTCGCCAGGGCTTTCCGAAATGTCAAAGACCACTTCTCCGTCAACCGTTGTCAAATCCAACTCGACCAGATCGACGCCGGGTTCAAAATCTTCAACCACGGTTTCACCGGGCGTGGCATCAACCTGAACCGTTTGCCCGTCTTGGGCTAATCCTTCTGCTTCAGAATTGTCCGTAGCCAACGCGGTCTCGACCGCCCCGCTGTCAAGATCAACCCCGCTGTCAGGATCATCCGGGTCCGACAAAAGATCGCCATTGGCCCCGCTGGACGCGGCGCTTTCCCCGGTCGACCCGGTCAGGTCGCCGTCGGCCTCGTCGGTTTCACCCTCAAAAAGAGGAAGCGCCGCAAACGGCAGAATCCCCAACAATAGAAGTGCGGCTAACATCGCACCCTCCAATCACTCCACGTACCCCAGTAGAATAATTGAACGGAACGAGAACATTAGCAATGCTTTTCCAAATATATGGTTAACGCCACGCAGCCCGGTGTTAACACTTCTCAAAGCCATTCTAAGTGACCGCATGACCACACTGCTTATTTTCGCTTCCCATACGCCGTAATTTCCCCTATGGACGCGCTTCTGCCTGCCTTTGATGGCGGTGGACGCGACTCCAAGGGCCTTGCTGGACGACATCCCGGCTTGTGCCATAACCTCTGATAAGGAGACCCCGATGTCGATTACTGCAGAAGAAAAGACTCGCCTGATGAAGGAATTCGCCACCAAAGAAGGCGATACCGGATCCCCCGAGGTGCAGGTCGCTGTTCTGACCAGCCGCATCTCGACCCTGACCGAGCACTTCAAAACCCACAAGAAGGACAACCACTCGCGTCGTGGCCTTCTGAAACTGGTTGCCCTGCGCCGCAAGCTGCTGGACTATACCAAGGGTAAAGACGAAGCACGCTATCAGGACCTGATCAAACGCCTGGGCATTCGCCGCTAAACGCCACTCTGAAAGAGTGACGCGTGCGGGCAGAGCGGATTTGCAAAGCAAATCTGCAGAGTCCAGCACGCGGCGAAGAACAAAAACCGACGCCCGCCCCATTTGGCGGGCGTTTTCATATCCGGCCCGTAATCATTACATTTTCTGGTCGCCTATCGCACCTCAAACGCCGACGCGATCCCCTTGATCGATATGGCAGTGACGACGAAATCGCCAACGCCATCCGCGCACTCTGCCTGGCCGGGGCAGCTTTATACAGGACAGATGCTGGCCGCAGACGGTCAAATTGACAGCGCCGGCGCCAGTCTTCCTGCATTCAAGTCTTCCCGCATTATGGGATACAGTCGGCGGTGGGCGGGAACGGCCGAAATTCATGACTGCTTTGTTCCGCAAAGCCACCGAATCCACGCATACCAACGCCATCCCTTCCCAAACGCACAAAACTCCTGTATGGCCCGCCCATCTGAGATGTAACGCTATGGACCCCGGCGTTATCGCAACAGGATTGGGGTCGGCGGCAATGGGGCCGCCATTCAAACGGGAGACCCGCAGGGGCGGGAGTGCTCCCTTTCAGGAAACGATATATGTTCAATGTAACTACAAAATCCATCCAGTGGGGCGAAGAGACGCTGACACTGGAAACCGGCAAGATTGCCCGTCAGGCTGACGGTTCGGTTGTCGCCACGCTGGGCGAAACCAGCGTCATGGCCAACGTGACCTTCGCCAAGACACAAAAACCGGGGCAGGATTTTTTCCCGCTGACGGTTCACTACAACGAGAAATATTACGCGGCCGGCAAAATCCCCGGCGGCTTTTTCAAGCGCGAGGCGCGCCCGACGGAAAAAGAGACGCTGACAAGCCGTCTGATCGACCGTCCGATCCGCCCGCTGTTTGTGCCCGGCTTCAAAAACGAAGTTCTGGTGATCTGCACAGTGCTAAGCCACGATCTGGTCAACGACCCTGACATCGTGGCGCTGATCGCCGCGTCGGCTGCGCTGACGATTTCCGGTGCGCCTTTCATGGGCCCGATCGCCGCTTGCCGCGTCGGGTTTGAAGATGGCGAATACATCCTGAACCCTGAAGTCGACGATATGCAGGGCCTGCGCAACAACCCCGATCAACGTCTTGATCTGGTTGTCGCGGGTACCAAAGACGCCGTCATGATGGTCGAATCCGAAGCATACGAGCTTTCAGAGGCCGAAATGCTGGGCGCTGTGACCTTCGCGCACGAGCAAATCCAGCCGGTCGTCGACCTGATTATCGATCTGGCCGAAGATTGCGCAAAAGAGCCGTTCAACTATCAGGCTCCGGATTATTCCGATCTGTTCGCCGCTGTCAAAGCTGCGGGCGAGGATAAAATCCGCGCCGCTTATGCGATCACCGACAAGCAGGAACGCACCACTGCCGTTTCCGATGCCAAGGCCGCCATCAAAGAGGCCCTGACCGAAGAGCAGCTTGATGATGCAAACCTGGGCACCGCGCTGAAAAAGCTCGAAGCCAGCGTTCTGCGTGGCGACGTGGTGAAAACCGGCAAGCGTATCGACGGTCGCGCGCTTGACACCATTCGCCCCATCGTCAGCGAAACCGGCATCCTGCCGCGGACCCATGGTTCGGCCCTGTTCACCCGTGGTGAAACCCAAGGCCTTGTTGTGACCACGCTGGGCACCGGCGATGACGAACAATTCATCGACGCGCTGCATGGCAACTTCAAATCCAACTTCCTGCTGCACTACAACTTCCCTCCGTATTCGGTTGGCGAAGTCGGCCGCTTTGGCTTTACCGGACGTCGTGAAATCGGCCATGGCAAGCTGGCCTGGCGTGCGTTGCAGGCGGTTCTGCCTGCCGCGACTGATTTCCCCTACACCGTGCGCGTTGTGTCGGAAATCACCGAATCCAACGGCTCCAGCTCAATGGCGTCGGTCTGCGGCGGTTCGCTGTCGATGATGGATGCGGGTGTGCCGCTGAAGGCGCCGGTTGCCGGTGTTGCCATGGGCCTGATCCTGGAAGACGACGGCAGCTATGCGGTTCTGTCCGACATTCTGGGTGACGAAGACCACCTGGGCGACATGGACTTTAAGGTCGCCGGTACAGAAAACGGCATCACTTCGTTGCAGATGGACATCAAGATCGCAGGCATCACGCCCGAGATCATGGAAAAAGCTCTGGAACAAGCCAAGGCTGGCCGTCTGCACATCCTGGGTGAAATGGCCAACGCCCTGACCGAAGCTGGCGAATTCAGCGTCCACGCGCCGCGCATCGAAACGATGCAGATCCCAACGGATAAAATCCGCGAAGTGATTGGTTCCGGCGGCAAGGTCATCCGCGAGATCGTCGAAGTGTCGGGCGCAAAGGTCGACATCAACGACGAAGGCATCATCAAGATCGCCTCGCCCAACGGTGAAGCCATCCAGAAGGCCTATGACATGATCCACGCGATCGTGGCAGAGCCTGAAGAAGGTAAAGTCTATCTGGGCAAGGTCGTGAAGATCGTCGATTTCGGCGCCTTCGTGAACTTCTTCGGCAAGCGCGACGGCCTTGTGCATGTCAGCCAGATCGAAAACCGCCGCCTGAACCATCCGTCTGATGTGCTGAAGGAAGGCCAGGACGTCTGGGTCAAGCTGCTGGGCTTTGACGACCGTGGCAAGGTTCGCCTGTCGATGAAAGTCGTCGATCAGGAGACCGGCAAAGAAGCCGTCAAGGAAGACGCCGAAGAAGACTGATACCATTTTGGTGCAAAATAACGAGGCCCCGGCACCACTGCCGGGGCCTCAACAATTTGTGATGTTGAAATTCTTGGATTTTGAAGCGGCAAGGCACTAAGGTCTTGCAAATATATGTTATTGGGAAAGGTTCACTTGCGATGTTGACAAGAAGGCATTTCGTTGCCGCCGGAGCCGCCGCAGCGTTTGGTGTGTCGCCGGCGTTTGCCCACAAAGCTTACGTCGTGCCCGAGGCACACAAACCGCGATTTGTGGATTTGCCCTTCATATTGCCCGAAGGTGAGATCCACGTCGAGCCGGACGAATTCGCGCTGTACCTGACTGTGCCACCCATCAAGCAGCCGCGCAAACAGATCAGTACCAAGGCGATCCGCTACACAGTCGGGATCGGTCGCGGCAAGCTGTATCACAGCGGCGTCTACACGGTCGGCGAGAAACGCGAATGGCCCAACTGGAAGCCGACACCGGAAATGATAAGGCGCAACCCAAACTACTCGAGATACGCCGACGGCGTTCCCGGCGGGCCGACGAACCCCTTGGGTGCCATGGCGCTTTATCTGTTCAATTCGCTCGGCCGCGATACAATGCTGCGCATTCATGGCACGCCACAGCCCTGGACGGTCGGGCAGGCTGTGTCGAACGGTTGCGCGCGTCTGGTGAATTCACATGCGGTCGATCTTTATAACCAGGTAGAGCTTAACACGCGGGTGATACTGCATGAGAAAGGTCGCATGATCGAAGGCCAGACGCCCGACCTTCTGGCGATTCCGGGCTTCAGCACGCATTCCTGATAACGCGGCATCCCTGGCGTCGGCCGATCCGTGTGCAGGGTGTTACGACTGAATAGATAAAGGGCCCGGAAACACCGGGCCCTTCGTCGTCAAAGGCATTGTCGTATCAGACCGGCAGCTTGGTCATCCGCAGATACGGCGTCTTGGCATCGAACTCGCCGAATTTCGCGCGTGCAGCGTCATCGTCCAGCGACAGAGGGATAATCACATCCTGACCGTCGGTCCAGTTCGCGGGCATCGCCACACCAGCCCTCGCGCTGGTCTGCAGCGCGTCCAGCGCCCGCAACACCTCGGCAAAGTTGCGCCCCACGGTCATCGGATAGGTCATCGACAGTTTCAGTTTCTTATCCGGGCCGATGATGAACACCGACCGTACGGTCTCGCTGTCATTGGCGGTGCGACCATCGGGCAGGTAGGCGTCAGCCGGCAGCATGTCAAAGGCTTTGGACACAGCAAGACCTTCGTCGGCGATGATCGGAAATTTCACATCGGTTCCGGCAAAGGATTCGATATCACTGATCCATTTCATATGATCCTCGACCCCGTCGACGGACACGCCAATAACTTTGGTGCCACGTTTGGCCCATTCATCGGCCAGTTGCGCCACAGCACCAAATTCGGTCGTGCAGACGGGTGTGAAATCTTTGGGGTGCGAGAACAGGATCGCCCAGCTATCGCCGATCCAGTCGTGAAACGAGATGCTGCCCTGGCTGGTGTCAGCCTTGAAATCAGGAACGGTTTCGTTGATGCGCAATGCCATGACATGTGTCCTTTTGGGTTATGGTTCGATCAGAAGAATTCGGGCAAAGCGCCATTCGTGCAACGCCCCTTCTCTGGGTCTTACTTGTGGTCTGAGTGTCCGGGTGGCAAGGTGCCAATCATTGGGCCGGGACAATTTCCCGCAGACCCGGATGGCACGTCGAAATCAGCGCAGAGGCCCCCACATGGCCAAAGAAAACCAGTTCACCTCAAACGTCGTCTGGACCGGCAATACCGGCGAGGGCACCCGCGCGTATCGAAGCTATCAACGCAGTTGGAATGTCGAGGTGCCGGGCAAACCCGTTATCCAGTGTTCCAACGATCCCGAACTGGGCGGCGACCCGACGCTGATGAACCCCGAGGACATGCTGCTGTCGGCGCTCTCTGCCTGTCATATGCTGTGGTTTCTGCATCTGGCCAGCAGCGCCGGGATTGTCGTGACCGCCTACCGGGATGAGCCGCTGGGCCTGGGGGAAACCGCCCCCGATGGGGCTGGGCGGTTCGTAAAGGCCACCCTGCGGCCTCGGGTCACCGTAATGGCCGGGGCCGATCTGGCCAAGGCGGCGGCGCTGCATCAAGAGGTTCACAAATACTGCTACATCGCGCGCTCGGTTGCTTTTCCAATCGAGATCAAGCCACGATTTTCGGTGAAGACCCCGGCCTGAACCGCATATCTGGCTCCGTCAGAACGGCACTTTCGCATTGAAGGTCCTCCAAACCCCGCCATCCGGGTGTCGCAGGCGCAAGCTTTCGGAATGCAGCATCAGACGCGGGAAATCGCGGGCCGGGCCAGTGGCATAGAACGGGTCCCCCAGGATCGGATGACCGAGTTCGCGCATATGCACGCGCAACTGGTGGCTGCGTCCGGTCTTTGGCATCAGCCGCACCCGGGTCGCCTGGTCTTCGTAACGTGCGACGCGCCAGTCGGTCTGTGCGGATTTCCCGTTTTCGTGGTCGACCATCTGCAAGGGGCGGTTCGCCCAATCGACGATCAGCGGCAGATCGACGGTGCCGGTCTTCGGACCCAGCCGCCCCCAAACCCTTGCCACATAGGTTTTTTTCGTCTGCCGTTTTTCAAATTGCAGCCCCAGATGCCGCTGGGCCGAAGGGGCCAATGCAAAGACCATAACCCCTGATGTGTCGCGGTCCAGCCGGTGGACCAACAGGGCCTCTGGGTAAGCCGCCTGCACACGCGCAATCAGGCAATCGGCCAGATGCGGCCCTTTGCCGGGCACCGACAACAGACCTGCCGGTTTGTCGACCAGCAACAGTTGATGGTCGGCGTGGATTACCGATAGCGGTGTGTCGGGCGGGGTGTATGTATCCATCATTGGCTCTGCGGTAGGTCGTCGGAGATGTGGTAATAATCTCCTTTGGTTGCGACGAAGATATGCTGTTCCAGATGGGTGCCGGTCGGGGCATCCAATATTCCCATCGAGATCGAAATCTTGTCCTCAACCTTCGGGTCCCAGAACAGAAACGCACCGCAGGTTCCGCAAAACCCGCGCCGAACTTTTTCGGAAGATTGATACCAGCGTAAGCCTTCGTCACAGGTCAGGCGCAGAGCGGAACGCAGGATATGGACCGAGGCCCAGTGATGCCCGGATTGCTTGCGGCACTGGCGGCAATGGCAGGCCGACGCGCCGGGCAAAGCCCCGTCGATCTCCAGCGAAACCGCGCCGCACAGGCAGCTTCCGGTTATCATACCGACGCCGCCGCACGGTCGAAAGCCAGTGTCAGAATCTCGGCCAGTTTTGTTGCATCCGTTTCGGTGAAGACTTCTGGTTGATCACTGTCGATATCCAGCACACCAATCAGGGTGCCCACTGCGTTGCGCACGGGCAGCACGATCTCTGATCGGGTCGAAGACGCACAGGCGATATGCCCGGAAAATGCGTTAACATCGGCAACCAATTGCACCTCTCCGGTGCGGGCTGCCGCGCCACAAACACCCCGGCTGAACGGGATCACAAGGCAGCCATGGCCACCTTGATAGGGCCCGATTTTCAGCAGCTCTGGCGCCACAACCCGATAGAACCCGGTCCAGTCGAACCGGTCATCGGCATGGTGCAACTCGCACACCACGGTGGCCATCAGGGCGACCTCGTCCGTCTCACCCTCGGTCAGGGCGGCAATGCTTTGGATCAGCGCCGCATAGTCCGCGCGCAGGCTGGTGTCAGCCATGCTCAGACCCGTTCAATCGCGATGGCGGTGCCTTCGCCGCCGCCAATGCAAATCGCCGCGATCCCACGTTTCAGCCCATGTTTTTCCAATGCGTTCAATAACGTGGTGATGATCCGCGCGCCTGAGGCGCCGATAGGATGACCCAGCGCACAGGCGCCGCCATTGACGTTGACGATGTCGTGGCTCAGCCCCATTTCGCGCATGAACACCATGGGAACGACGGCAAAGGCCTCGTTCACCTCCCATAGATCGACATCCTCTGTTGACCAGCCGATCCGGGTCAACAGCTTTTGCGCCGCCGGGATGGGCGCCGTAGAAAACCAGCCCGGCGCCTGGGCATGGCTGGCATGGCCGACGATACGCGCCCGCGCCGTCAGCCCTTGCGCCTCTGCGGCCTCGGCCGAGGTCAGCACCAGCGCCGCCGCGCCGTCCGATATGGACGAGGAATTGGCAGGCGTCACCGTGCCGTCCTTGCGAAACGCCGGTTTCAGGTGCGGAATTTTTTCGGGCCGCGCATTTCCGGGC
>Ga0316206_1002513_pt1 | contig 12165 bp, 10 predicted proteins | sample 6monthpyrite_MG_FD_204942 | JGI IMG/M metagenome (GOLD analysis project Ga0316206, IMG submission 204942) | Microbial mat bacterial communities from mineral coupon in-situ incubated in ocean water Damariscotta River, Maine, United States -... | ecosystem: Environmental > Aquatic > Marine >...
CATATTTATTCGCAGCGCCACAATCTAAGTTATCCGTTACCATAGGTAGTGATGACGGTTCGAAATTTGGCAAACCCATATCAACAGTAACGTTCTCGCTAGCATCAATCAGCAGCTCAATAATACCATTCTGTGTTTCTACACGAATTTTATTTTTATCCGTTAAGCCTTTATCTCTAACAAACCGAGCAAAACAGCGTGCGCCATTGCCACATTGCTCAACTTCACCACCGTCAGAATTAAATATTCGATAGCGAAAATCAATATCACTTAATACTGTTTTTTCAACAAGCAATAATTGATCACAGCCCACACCAAAATGACGATCGGCAATAAAGCGAATCTGCTCTATTGATAAATTAATCGTTTGTGAAATAGCATCAATAACAACAAAGTCATTACCGAGGCCATGCATTTTTGAAAACTGAATGTTCATTTTATTTATCTATTCTACTCAGGTAGCAAAGTTTCACTTGCGAATAAATCTTTTACTTTTTCACGTTCTCGAACAACATGCACAGTTGCTCCATCAACCATAATTTCTGCGGCACGTTCACGTGTATTATAATTTGAGCTCATTGTAAAACCATATGCACCCGATGATCGTACCGCTAAATAATCACCTTCGCTAATACTTAAGCGACGATCTTTCCCTAAAAAGTCACCTGTTTCACAAACCGGTCCAACAATGTCATAGTTTTTTTCTTTTACGCCATCGTTAGGTTTTTCAAGTAACGGAATAATTTTCTGCCACGCAGAGTAAAGTGCTGGACGCATTAAATCGTTCATTGCAGCATCAACAATTGCAAAACTTTTTGTATCATTATCTTTTATGTATTCTATTTTAGTAGCTAACAGCCCCGCATTACCGGCAATGGCACGACCAGGCTCAATGAGTAATTTAAATTTTCTCTCACCTAAAACATCAGCAACCGCTTTTGCATAATCGGCAGGCAATGGAGGTTGCTCATCATCGTATTGAATGCCCAAGCCACCACCTAAATCAATGTGGTGTAAATAAATATTTTTCGATTCAAGTTTTTCAATTAATAGTAATACTCTTTTCAGCGCATCAACAAAAGGCGAAAGCTCGGTTAACTGTGAACCTATGTGGCAATCCACACCTTGCACATTAATATTAGAAAGACTTGCCGCATGAACATAAACGGCTTCTGCTTTTTCAATGGCTATACCAAATTTATTATCTTTTAAACCCGTTGATATATAAGGGTGAGTTTTAGCATCCACATCCGGATTCACTCGCAGCGAGACCGGTGCTTGTACATTCATATCTTTAGCAACCTCGTTTAACACAACAAGTTCACTTTCAGATTCAACATTAAAACAATATATGCCTAACTCTAACGCACGACGCATTTCATCCGCGCGTTTACCTACGCCGGAGAAAACAATTTTAGCTGGGGCACCACCCGCTGCGATCACGCGCTCTAACTCACCGACTGAAACAATATCAAAACCTGAACCAAGTCGAGCTAAAATATTTAATACAGCCAAATTCGAATTAGCTTTTACCGCATAACAAACCATATGGTCATGCGCAGCAAGTGCCTCATCAAAGGCCTTCCAATGTCGCTCAAAGGTTGCACGCGAATAAATATAACAAGGCGTACCATGTTGTTTTACGATATCGGCCACTGCAATATTTTCTACGTTAAGTTGACCATCTTTATATTGAAAATAATCCATACTAATTTCTACTTTTCTTTCTTTACTGGTTGTGCATCGGTTGTTGCTTTATTTACTGGCTCCGCAGCGGCAGCGGGTACATCCTCTTTCGATAAATAAAGAGGGCCTTTTTTACCACAAGATACGCTTATGGAGCCGATAACTACGACAATTATAAGGCCTAGATTTAACCTTTTAAATAACCATACTTTCATTACTTTTGCCTGTTTCCGCTACTAAAACACGGTTAAATTGTTATTGAATTCAAAACTGAAGTATACCGTGTCAGCCTATAAATCACACACTTTTAAAACCCTTTTACTCTTGCCGACACAAGCACTAAACTTAAACTTATGCGGATTCAAACCAACATTTTTTTATGGGGATTTTTTGCCTTTGTGGTGCCCTTAACAACACTCGCATTAGTTGCCACTTACTACAGCCAAGCAAATTATCTGGAAGATGTTAAAAAGAATACTCAGCAAAATTTGAACTCTCTCTCGTCTGAAATTGAACGCCGCTTATCAGCTGATCGTGCTCTTACTTTTGGCTTGTCTCAAGCACCGGTCATACAGGACTTTTTACCGATTCTCGAAAGTATTGACCAACAAACATTACCCGTCTACTTTAAACGCCAAATTGAAGACGTGAATCAATTTTTTGAAGGTTTCCAAACCATCATTCCCAGTGCTTTCATTATTCGAATTTTAGATAGTCATGGCAATACCATTATAAAAGTTAGCCAGAATCAACGCAGCCAACCTGTATATGACAGCCTGCAAGGTTTATCTTACGTAGAACAAGAATTAAATAATGCTTCCTTTGTAAAGACCTTACGCTCTATGCCTAAGGGTGATGTTGGCTCAGTTGTTTTGCCTCATAACAATGCCCTAGTGGATTCGGTTAATCACTCCAATTTACTTGATAATGTCATTCCACTTTATTATCAAGACAAATGGGTTGGTGCACTGAGCCTAACGATTATTGGTGAAGATATCGATAAAATACTTAATCATGCTATTCGTCCATTGTCCGGAAAAGTTTTCATTGTTGAAGTTAACCCCGACCATAAAAACCGACATGGTTTAATTTTATTTGATGATGAACAAAAATTATTATTTGCGCATACGCGCACCAATCCAAAATATTTACAAAATACAGAATTTAAACCCTTACTAGAAAATATAACGGATACTGAGCAGTCTGTTTATAGCTCAAGTAAAATGGATAGCACTCTTCACTTTGTTGAAGTTACGCCATACCCGAACCAGTTTATAAATTGGATCGTTGCGCTTAATATTCCAAACACAATGATTAACCAGCCTTATACTAAAATTCGCACATCAATCTGGTTAGTTGCGACAATTACTTTATTAATTGGTTTGCTATTAACTCAAATAGGAGCAAAGCGCGTTACTCGAGCACTATCGGCATTAGTTTCTAACTTTAAACGTTATGCACAGGGCGACCACCTGCAGATTGCAATAACAGAACATTGTGTTGATGAAATTAAAGACTTAGGCAATGCCTTTAACGATATGACAAGCACTTTAAATACCGCTCACCAAGAACGTGATAAAGCGCAACAGATGATGTTACAAAGCAGTAAGCTTGCAAGCATCGGACAAATGGCGGCAGGCATTGGTCATGAAATTAATAATCCTTTAAATAATATTTTGTCTTACGCTAAACTGGCCGTACGCAATATTGAATCTAACGCCAATAATTTTGACGTAACAAAAAAAGAGGCTCTTCTTGCCGATTTGCAGTCACTACGAGAAGAAACCTTACGTGCCTCAGAAATTGTAAAAGGTATTATGAATTTTGCACGCCAGGTTCCACCACACTTTACCGAATTCGATATAGTTACCTGGCTAAATAATAGTCGATCTCTAGTAACTCAAGCCGCAAACGAAAAAAAATTAGATATTATTGCAAACTTAAATCTACCAGAAAGTTCTACGATAAAAGGCGATCGAGGCCAACTGCAACAAGTGCTTATTAATTTGCTTCTCAATGCTATTCAGGCATCTAAACCAAACGAGAAAATAACTATTAGTGCACAGCTATTATCCTCTCAACTAGAAATGACTATTTCAGATAATGGCTCAGGTATCGATGAAGAAAATTTATCGCGAATATTTGATCCGTTTTTTACCACCAAACAGCAAACACAAGGTACAGGCTTAGGTTTATCGATTAGTTTAGGAATAATTCAAGATCATCAAGGTCAGCTCGACATACGAAATAAAAAAGACAATCACGGTGTAATTGCAACGATTAAACTACCACTTATTATTACTGATGCAATTGAGAGCTAAATTTACCTGCATTGTACATTTAGATATATACTGAAGATTATGACAACTAACATTTATTTTATTGATGATGATCCAAAAACCGGCCAACTCATGCAACGATTTTGTAATGACGCCAAAATTGAATGCACTGTTTTCCAAAATCCAACTGAAGCTTTACTATCGTTTGAAAAAGATTCTAACAATGTTGATTTAATTGTTAGCGACCTACAAATGCCTGAAATGTCCGGCATAGAATTACTTACCGCTGTACGTAGTATTGATAAAAATACGCCATTTATTATTTTAACGGGTTACGCCAATGTTGATAACGCAATAGAGGCTTTACGACTAGGCGCAAACGATTTTCTCAAGAAACCATTCGATATGGATGAGTTACTTATTCTAATAGAAAAAACACTACAACATCGCGCACTTGAAGTTGAAAATAGCTTACTTAAACAACAATTAAAACAGAAACAGGTTATAGAAGGTTTAATTGGTCAATCAAAATCAATGGATGAGATTGCATCGGTTATAAAAAAAATTGCAGACATCCGTTGCCACGTAATTATTGAAGGCGAATCGGGTACGGGTAAAGAACTCGCTGCACGAGCAATACATACAGAGAGTAAATTCGCCGATAAACCATATGTGGTTATCGATTGTGGTGCATTAACGGATACGTTACTTGAAAGCGAACTATTCGGTCATGAAAAAGGTTCTTTTACAGGCGCTACAACAGCTAAGAAAGGTTTACTCGAAACAGCAAAAGGCGGCACCGTTTTCTTAGATGAAATAGGAAACATTTCAGATGCGATGCAAGCTAAGCTGTTACGTGTCATTCAAGAAAACCAAGTAACTCGCGTTGGTGGTTTAAAACCAATTAATATTGATGTACGTTTTATTGTTGCAACCAATAGAAATTTAGAAGATCTTGTTCAATCTAAAGTTTTTCGAGATGATCTCTATCATCGGTTAAATGTTATTAAACTCACCATGCCAAGCTTGCGAGAAAGAAGAGACGATATTCCTACCTTATTGCAGCACTTTATAGATATGTACAGTAGTCGTTATCACCGCGACATTCATGGCTTTGATACCGCGTCTATGCAAAAATTAATTTCATATTCCTGGCCGGGTAATGTACGTGAGTTACAGAACCTTGTGGAACGCAGTATTGCATTAGCCGATACACCCATTATGCATATTCAAACGCTAAATGAACGCAATGATGTTGAAGAGCTCGATGACGATCTACCTACTCTAGCCGAACTGGAACAACGTTATATACTGAGAGTACTTGAACACTTTGACAATAGTAAGGATTTGACGGCAGAAGCTTTAGGCATTAACAAATCTACGTTGTGGCGTAAACTTAAAAGCATTACCGAAGACTAATTCGGAAGCTCACTCGCTTCATAAATCCCATCATGAATCACTATTTCTAAGTTTACTCACAAGGCTTATAACAAATAAAAAATGTATAACGAATATACAAATTTTATATATCACATTAGCGACTATTAATATAATTCAACTTTAACAAATTACTCTCGGTGATTTGATAAATATATGTTAACTTTTATTTTCCGCGCTTGCATATCGTAGTTAACAGGATGTCATTAAGGGTATAATCGTTTCCATCAATAAATAAAATTAAGTGGGAAAAATTATGGAATTTCTAACAACCAGCTACTATGGCAATACCATTCAACAGTGGCTTATATCATTAAGCATTATTCTTTTTGTCATTATACTAGGTAAAGCTGTTTACTGGACTTTTTCAAAAATTATCAAGGCGTTTACTAGCAAAACAAAAACAAAGCTTGATGACATCATTGTCGATCTCATTGAAGAACCTATTGTCTTTATGCTGATAGCTGCAGGCATCTGGTTTGCACTTACTTTATTAACCTTACCGCCAGCATTCTCCAGCGCTATCAGTAACGCACTACATATTATCTTAGCAATACTCATTGGTTGGCTCTTAGTACGTTTATTTGATGCCTTTTATGAAGGTGTATTACTGCCTTGGTCTGCAAGCACAGATAATGATTTAGACGATCAGTTAATGCCTATCTTACGCAAAGGCGCTCGCATGATTATATGGGTGATGGCTATCGTTATTGGCCTTAACAATGCGGGATATAATGTTGGTGCAATACTGGCTGGCTTAGGTATCGGTGGTTTAGCTCTTGCAATGGCAGCTAAAGATACGGTATCGAATATTTTCGGTGGCTTTACTATCTTTGCCGATCAACCCTTTAGAATTAATGACCGTGTAAAAATAGATGGTTACGACGGTACGATCATAGAAATTGGTATGCGTAGTACTCGTTTGCGTACCCTAGAAGGACGCGTTGTGACTATTCCTAACTCTACATTTACAGACGCACCGGTAGAAAATGTATCGCGAGAACCATCGCGTAAAGTCGTTTTAAACTTAGGTTTAACTTACGACACAACTGCCGAACAAATGCAGCAGGCAATGGATTTATTAAAGTCTATCGTTGATACTAATCCAAATACTGAAGAAAAAGTGGTGTTATCGTTTAATGCCTTTGGTGATTTTGCAATGAATATTATGTGCGCTTATTACATAAAAGGCGGTGCTGATATTGCCGGCACCCAAACGCAAATAAACCTGGAAATACTAAAACAGTTTAATGCAAATAATCTTGAATTTGCCTTCCCAACACAAACGATTTACAACATCTCTTCTCAACAGGCTTAATATGGAAAATACATGTATCGGTGGTAATGACAGCACGCAAATTAATTTAAATTTGCGGATGGCAAATCGTCACGGCTTAATCGCTGGGGCAACCGGTACCGGCAAAACTGTTAGCCTGCAAGTGATGGCAGAAATTTTTTCACGCAATGGTGTTCCGGTTTTTTTGGCTGATGTAAAAGGGGATCTGTCTGGCCTTGCTGAAGCTGGCAGTATGAATAAACATATTCAAAAACGCATCGACGTTATAGGATTAAACGACTACACCAATGATGCCAATCCATTATTATTCTGGGATATTTTTGCTAATAATGGGCACCCCGTTCGCACCACAATATCGGACATTGGGCCACTCGTTCTATCTAATTTATTAGAGCTTAATGACACACAAATGGGTGTGTTATACAGTACCTTTGACTTTGCTGATGATAACGGATTGCTATTACTCGATTTAAAAGACCTACGTAGTTTATTAAATTGGATGAGCGAAAACCGAAAAGAGTTAAGCTCAGAGTACGGCAATATAGCAAGCGCCAGTATCGGTGCGATACAGCGAAAGCTATTAATACTGGAAGAACAGGGTGCCGAACATTTTTTTGGTGAGCCTGCGTTAAACCTTAACGATTTAATGATCAGTGACTTTAGTGGCAGAGGTGTCATTAGTGTATTAGATGTGACACGGTTAATGTCTAAATCACCTCGCTTGTATGCTACGTTTTTATTGTGGTTGTTGTCTGAATTATTTGAACAATTACCCGAAGTCGGTGACGCAGAAAAACCTAAGCTAGTATTATTTTTTGACGAAGCACACTTACTGTTTGATGACGCGCCAAAAGCACTACTTGATAAAGTTGAACAAGTCGTTCGTTTAATTCGTTCGAAGGGTGTCGGCGTATATTTTATTAGCCAAAATCCACTCGATATACCCGAAGAAATACTTGGCCAACTTGGTACACGGGTGCAACATGCTCTACGTGCATTTACACCGCGAGATCAAAAAGCGGTTAAGTCAGCGGCTGAAACATTTCGTGCCAATAAAGATATTGATACTGTAAAAGTTATCACCGAGCTAGAAACTGGAGAAGCGTTGGTTTCTGTCTTAGATGATAAAGGCAGTCCAACGCCTGTTGAGCGTGTACTTATTGTTCCGCCACACTCACGTATTGGGCCACTAAATCCACAAGAGAGACAAACGGTACTTGACCGTTCGCCTCTAAAAGGACGTTACGATACCGCGATTGATCGAGAGTCAGCACATGAAATTCTCAAAAAGCGCAGTGAAGATGAACAACACGCGCTGGTCGCAGAAAAAGCCGAACAAGAAAATAGTGACGTTAAGCAGAAATCAACACGCTCGCGTTCGCGACGTCAAGGTGTTGGTGAAGCCATGCTGAAAAGTGCAGCTCGATCGATAGGTAGCAGCTTAGGCCGTCGCATCATCCGGGGCATTCTTGGCTCTTTATTAGGTGGACGTTAATTTAAAAAAGCTAAAACTTTTAAAGTATTAAAGAGAAGCCGTTTTAAATGTATCACAACCTTTTATTGAGCCACCATTTAAACCTACCTTAAACCAACGTACTCTTTGCGCAGAGGTACCGTGGGTGAATGATTCCGGAACCACATAACCTTGCGCTTGTTTTTGTAACCTATCATCGCCAATAGCACTTGCAGCCGTTAAACCTTCGTCTACATCACCCGTTTCAAGTAAGTTTCTAACACGTGCTGCATGATGCGCCCATATGCCCGCAAAACAATCTGCCTGAAGTTCCTGTTTAACCGACAAACTATTCGCAATAGATTTTGTTTTACCTTTTTTGGCTTGGTGTACTTGCTTAGAAATACCCAACAAGGTTTGAATATGATGGCCAACCTCATGCGCAATAACGTAGGCTTGCGCAAAATCACCAGGGGCATTATGACGTTGTTTCAGATCATTAAAAAAACTTAAATCAATATAAACTTTTTGATCAGCCGGACAATAAAAAGGGCCCATCGCTGCTTTACCAAGTCCACATGAAGAACGCGTACTGTTTCTAAAAAGCACCAAACCGGGTTCTTTGTAGGTTTTACCGTATTGTTTAAAGAGTGTGTTCCAAGTCTCTTCTGTATCGGCCAAGACGACGGAAACAAACTCCACCATTTGTTTCTCTGCTGGGCTCTGCTTAACTTGTTTAGTTGAAACGTTGGACTCAGGTGCTAACCCCAATATCGTGTTTAAATTGCCACCCAACAGAAAGGTATAACCAACAAAACCTAAAGCAACTATAGCGGTACCTTTAAAACCAAGAAACCGAAAAACAAGCGGCAACAATCTGATAAGACCCCACCAGACGACGTACTGCTGGAGCCACGTCGATCTTCAATATTATTGCTTTGCCTGTTTCCTCTCCAGCGCATAATGATAAACCTTATTATTCTTTGTATGATGCTTAACGATAAAGCCAAAAAAATCCTAGTATAACCTTAAGCCCCACAGCCATGTCAGAGCTTAACGACTCTTTCCATTCAGAGAGTAATCGTGCAAATTGCAATTTTAATCGTGCAAATTGCATGATTAAACCCGCTTAACAAACCTAAATAATATGTAACTCATTGTATTTATTAACTAAAAATACTTGGCCTAAACCCTGCAACATATACTGATGTAATAACATATAAACAACAAACGAGGAATTCATTATGCAACGTAGAACCTTTTTAAAAGGCAGCTTAGCAAGTAGCACGGTTGCTGTTGCAGTGGGCGCTGGTTTAATCAGCCCAAACACTGTACTCGCAGCATGGCCAAAAGATGCTTTTAGCGCTAAAAATATGCAAGATGCGCTAACTGCCGCTCATGGTAGTGCATCTACGAGCCCAAGTGGCGACATCAAAATTAAAGCCCCTGATATTGCGGAAAATGGTGCGGTTGTTCCTGTAACAATTACAACGACTATCCCTGGTATTACCGATATTGCGATTGTGGTTGAGAAAAATGGAACGCCTCTCGCGGCGAACTTTAAACTCTCTAGCAATTCAAAAGGCTTTGTTGCGACCCGTATCAAAATGGGTAAAACATCGAATGTGATTGCCGTGGTGAAAGCCGGTGGTAAATCGTATTCTGCGCGCAAAGACGTGAAAGTAACTATTGGTGGTTGTGGCGGGTAATTAATTTATCACGTACAAAATCATACAGCGTCAGCGAGCTGACGCATAAGTGATAGTAACGAGAAGAAACTGTCACTAAAAATTTTAAATAATAGGAGAACGATTATGGCTAAGTCCATTCGTATACGCGCCAACGCTAAAGGTGATGCGGTATTAGTTAAAGCGCTTTTGACCCATCCAATGGAAACCGGTCTGCGTAAAAACAAAAAAACAGGTAAGAAAGTTCCTGCTCATTTCATTCAAGAAGTTAACTGTACTCACAATGGTAAAACGGTGATGACAGCTGAATGGGGCGGCGCGGTTTCTAAAAACCCTTACCTATCTTTCAAATTCGGTGGCGGCAAAGCAGGCGATACTGTCGGTATTGCTTGGTCTGACAACACTGGCAAGAAAGACGCGGTTGAAACGAAAATTAAGTAATACTTAATTTTTTAATAGCCCGCCGCTAAAGGCGAAGCTTGTTTATACAGGCTTCGTCTTTTTATTATCGAATATTACTCACTCATCAAGTCTAAAATAAAATGTTGAGCCTTCATTAACTTTACCTTCTGCCCATATACTGCCATGGTGCCTTTTTATTATTCTCTCAGCCGTTGCCAACCCTATTCCCGTTCCCTGAAAGTCTGCAGCTTTATGTAAGCGACTAAACGCTGCAAATATTTTTTCACTATATTCATTGTCAAAACCTACGCCATTATCCTTAATGAAAATAATCTGTTTACCGTCAACTATATTCTCTCCAATCTCTATAATAGCTTTTTCATTAAAACGAGTATACTTCCAAGCATTACCAATTATATTTTCTAACGCTGAGTCTATAAGTATCGCGTCAGCATAAATAAAAATCTTATCCTGAATAATAAACTCAACATTTCGACCTTCATTTTCCTGCTTTAATCTATTAGCTATAACGCTTACTTTATCGGATAAGTTTAATTTTACAACATTAATATCATAACGAGCTGTTCGTGCTAGATTAAGCAGGTCATCTATTAATTTCCCCATCCTCTCTGTCGCGTTACATATTCTAGAAATAAAGTCTTTACCTTTTTCATCAATATCCGAGCCATAATCTTCTTCTAAAGCGCGGCTAAATCCATCAATGCTTCTTAAAGGCGCTCGCAAATCATGCGACACCGAGTAACTGAATGACTCAAGCTCTTTATTAGACAATTCAAGTTCATTCGTACGCTGCTTAACAAGTAATTCAAGATTGTCGCGATAATTTTTAAGTTCAATTTCATTTTCAATACGAATGGTAATGTCTCTAAATGCTAAGATAACGCCTATAATGCTATTAAGCTTGTCGTGAATAGGTGAGGCGGTATATTCAATTTTTATTATTTCACCCTCTAAGCTGGATACACTTTCAAATTGTCCTGATAAAATAATTGTATCTTTTTTCAAACATTCTTCTACGGGGTTTGGAACTACCCTCTCTGCAGAATCATTAATCTTAAATAAGTCTGTTATATATCGCCCTTCAAAGTCCGCTAATTTGCAGCACAACTTCCCTTCACAAATAGAATTAATATACTGTATATCCCCTTTGTCATCTGTAGTTATTACCGCATCGGTGATGGACTCTAGTGTTACCTGAATTAACTCTTTCTCATTCTCCAGCGCTACCACTCGCTCTTGAATCGCTTCAGTCATTTGACCAAATACCTGTGATAATTTTCCTATCTCATCCTCAGATTGTATATTTAAACTTACTTCGTAAATACCCTGTTGAACTTTACTCATTCCTTGGATTAACGCATACAAATGTCGCGTTAGAAAATATCCAGCTAATCCAATTAACAATGCTGTTAATAAAATCTCGAGAATCGCAATAATCAATCCTTGCTTAAGCAAGTTAGTTTTCGAGGCAATTAATGAAGTATTTGATAAGCCATAACGAACTTTGCCAATTTGTTGGCCTCCTAACATCAAATTCGTGGATAAATTTAAAATATCAACTTGGCTTGAATCCGTTACCCTCGCTTCATTTACTAAATCTGACTCACTAAATTCTCCAGCCTTAAAATAAAGCTTATTGTCGTCATCATAAACGGCAATATAGACAAAATTATCTTTACTGCTTTGAATTATATTTATTATAATATCGCTCAATGAAGCATAATCTCGAGCGAAAAGTTCATTTGTTAATGATGATGCCAATAATGGATTTATTAATTCAAAACGAAGAGTGTTTTGCTCGTTAATTGTATTATTTATTATTCGCATACTATTACTGAGCAGTATCGATAACATGATTATTTCTACGATAACACTTGCAAGAATTAACTTGGCTCGAAGAGA
>Ga0316206_1002514_pt1 | contig 12163 bp, 11 predicted proteins | sample 6monthpyrite_MG_FD_204942 | JGI IMG/M metagenome (GOLD analysis project Ga0316206, IMG submission 204942) | Microbial mat bacterial communities from mineral coupon in-situ incubated in ocean water Damariscotta River, Maine, United States -... | ecosystem: Environmental > Aquatic > Marine >...
GTGGGCGTCAGTCTTTTTTTGCTTGGTGATATCACGTAGTGCGCCAACGAACAAATGCTGCGTTTCATTTTTAACTTCACTAACACCAATATCCAAATGAAAAGTCGTACCGTCTTTACGCTTCCCAATAACTTCCAGGCCACGACCAATCATCCTGGTTTTTCCTGTTTTTAAAAAGGTCTTTATATAGCCATCATGTGCCTTACTATGTTCTTCCGGCATGAGCATAGTAATTTTTTTGCCAATCAGTTCAGTGCGCAGATAGCCAAACATACTCTGAGTAGGACGATTGACTTCGAGAATAATCCCTTGTTTATTGCTGACAATGACGCCGTCCGCCATTCGGTTCAGAATGGAGGCAGTAACAGTATCGTACACAATGGACTCGGACATCTTTCAAACCTAATTTTTCATACCAGCTGAAAATAACATGGCAAATCAGTAGGTTACTGTTAAGTAGCCAGGTGGTTGCCAATTAAATAGCTGAAAACAACAGAAAATCCATTTATTCTAGATAGTTACAATAACTATCTCGAGATAACTTTAGCACTTAAAGGTAAATGAGTGCAAACATTTACTAACTAAAGGGTTATTAGTCTTTGAGGGGCAGTAGTGTGAGTTTGGGTTGTCCTCAAGATGGGGAAGTCCATTCAGACCCTGAGGAATCCTTAGTTCTCACAGGAAACTTTTATTGCCATTTATCAAAGTAACTTTCGTCTTACACCTTACTCAAGGCCTCATTCAGCGGCTATTTATTAGTATATCCTAACATTCTAATCGATTTATGTTTAAATATTTGTCGTTATTGCATCGTACACTCCTCAAAGAATTATCCATTTTTATGGGGGGTAAGGAAATGTGGGAGTTGTCCATTCTGTTCCCTCCCTATTACGGTGTTATCTAAGCTAATCAGCTTACGCACACCTTAAGTTCTCGAAAATTTTGTCGTTAATAACTGAAGCGGTTGTTGATATCACTATAAGCTCATTAAAGGTCAATTAATTATGCGCAGATATACATTTATACCACTCTTTATCCTTTGTATGGCTTGGACTCAGTCAGTGGTATCACAACAACTGGTGTTTTCCGGAATTGAGGGATCAGTAAATTCAGATATCAGCATGCGCGTCCTTAGGGAAGCCTATAAGAAACTCAATATTCATATAACATATCGTCCACTGCCTGGTGAGCGTGCGATTCAAGAATCAAATAATGGTGATGTCGACGGTGAAGTATTTCGTATTTCAAACGTTCAAAAAAAGTACACCAATCTGATTATGGTACCAACACAAATTAATGTTCTTCAAGCCGTTGTGTTTAGTAAAGAGTTCGCATTCGAAGTAAATGGATGGAGCAGTTTAGTTAACTACAATATTGGAATTCAATTAGGAATCAAGTTTGCTGAACGTGGTACGAAAGGTATGAACAGAATCATGGTCGATACCAATGAACAATTATTTAAAATGCTGAATAACGGCAGAGTAGATATTGCTGTAGCAGCTTTATCAAATGGACTGAAAACAATTCGATTATTAAATTTTACAGATATAAAAATACTTCAGCCTCCCATAAAAGAGTTTCCGTTATATCATTATCTTAATAAGAAACATGCTGATCTGGTGCCAAAAATAAATGACGTACTTTCTGGAATGAAAAAATCAGGCAGAATGAAGGCAATTCGTGAATCGATGTTGAAAGAACTATTTGGGGTATAGAGATTACCGTGGTTCACGCCGTATCAATTAAAAACTCTGTCACAACACAGTTGATAACAACGGTGTTCGGTCTTTATTTTTTAGTAACTATTGTTATCACTATCGTGCAATTAATCAAAGAATATCAATATACGTCAAACGATGTTTCAGTTGAAATTAGCAGTTTACAAGGTACGTTTGGCCCTGGTATCAGTCGAGCACTATGGACGTATAATTCCGCAGCAATTAAATCAATCTTGGTGGGGATGAAAGAAATAACTGTTGTTACGGGTGTGAAAATAAATGATGAATCATCAATTCATGCGATAGGGATAATTGAAAACGGTGTCGGCAATTATACGAAATATAATATCGAGGGTGAGGCTCAACGGGCTTCAAGTAACTCGTTTTTTGACAAGCCTATTGGTCATCAATTTCCACTAGTAATGGAGGATAAAAATGGGGAAATCATTAAACTTGGTACAGCAACGATTTATACGAGCACTGGTGTTGTTTACGACCGAGTTAAGCATGGGTTTTATTTAATACTAATAAATTCAGTACTTAAAACTTTGGCATTGTGGTTAATATTCTTCTACTTTGCACGAAAAATAATTGGCAAGCCATTGCTTTCACTCGCAGACGCGACACAGGCAATAAATTTGGACGACCCACTATCGTGTAAAATAGATATCGTTTCAACTAAAAACGATGAATTTAAATGTTTAGTGAACTCATATAACGAATTAATTGAAAAAATATTTAATGCACAACAAGACCTGAGGGATGTAAACTGTAATCTTGATAATCTTGTTAAAGAACGCACTAAAAAACTGGAGCATGAAGTTGAAGTGCGAATATTTGCTCAAAGGGATGCAGAAAACGCCAATGCATTAAAATCGAACTTCATTGCAACGATGAGTCATGAAATTCGAACGCCTATGACGAGTATCATGGGGATGGCTAAGATTTTAGTAGGCACTAAGAATCAGGAGGATCTAGAGGGGCCGCTGTCATTAATCGTGCGTAATTGCGAAAGGTTGCTCGGGTTAATCAACGATATGCTTGATGTTTCGAAGTTGGAAGCAGAAAAAATCACAATCGAAAACACTTCAATTAATACACGTACATTTATATTTGACACTATAGAGTCAATTAAACCACTGGCCATTACAAATTCTGTTAATTTAAGTTATCACATTTCATCTGACACACCCGAAATATTGGTATGTGATAGTACACGATTAAATCAAGTGTTAAGCAACCTAATCAATAATGCAATAAAGTTTTCGACTAATGGTAATGTGTCACTCAATATTCAACGCTCTAAAGACCGACCTGAGCAGCAGTTGTTCATAGTTACAGATACAGGCATTGGCATTGATCCTATTTATAAATCAAAGTTATTTATGCCATATTCTCAGGGCGATCCGACGACAACAAGAAAGTTTGGAGGAACGGGTTTAGGTCTATACATTTGCAAACAAATGGTCGAATTAATGGGAGGGAAAATTTGGTTCGAAAGTCAATTGGGTGAAGGAACGATATTTTATTTTACAATTCCCATCAATGAAAATGAAAATCCATAATCTGGAATTAGTTCTTAAATGACAACAAACTTCGGTGCAGAACTAGGTTCAGACAAAGGTATGGTTAAAATTAAAGAAGTATTTGTTCGGCCTCTGTGGGATAGCCACTAAATCTCCACTACCGGACATTGCGAGGAAGTATTGAAAAACAAGTGTTTTCCAGTTATGACGCGGCAATCTGTGTGTAATTATCTTTTCTCTTTCAGATTGCCGCGCTCATTTTGTTCGCTTGCAAAGACATACCCTTTTACTGAATATCAGTGTTTTTTTCTAAACAAACTACCAGGTTAAATCATCGGGTATTTGATATTCCGCATAAGGATCATTTTCATCAATGACTTGTTCGTCAGCATCAAACAAAATAACCCGACTGTCATCGCGTTGTTGTATTTTTTCTGCAACGGGTCTGGCGACTAATTCATGGCTTCCTGCTATGCCAACAATGCCGAGTTTGCCTTGAATGATTTGGCGTTTCATTTCTTCGTTCACATAGATACGTTTTACTTTTTTATTATCTTCGAAGTTATACGCAATCTCGCAGTTATCCGAACGTTCCAGTTTATTGGTGGTAATAAGTTGATCAATTTCAGCAACAAGTGCTTTCTGGCGGGCTTGTTGTTCTTTTTTTAGATTTAATTCACGATCCAGTTTGGATTTTTCTTCAGCGGCCTGCTGAATTTTGAGTTTGGTTTCATCAACTAATTTTTCATTTGTTGAGCGTTGTTGTTTATTCTTCTGGCTCTTGGCTTTTTTTGCATTGTGCGCTTGTTTCTTGCTGACAAGGCCGGTTTTAAGAAGTTGATCCTGGAATGGGTTACTCATATTATATCTCGGTATATTGATTCTTTAGTTATAAATGGTTTTTTACGGGCTCGTTTTATCTGAGTGTCCAACGTTTATCTAATGCACTGAATACTTTTGTTGTATAGCGATAACTACCTAAACTGCCGTTATATCTAGCCAGTGCGCGAGTGATGTTACCTTTTTCTTTGTCCAGATAGTAACGCAAGATAGTACAGCCCATGCGTAAGTTAGTTCGGATATTGAAAAGATTATCGTTAATCTGGCCAATTTCTTTTAACCAAAAAGGCATTACTTGCATGAGTCCTCGGGCGCCGGCTGTCGAGATAGCGTATTTATCAAAATTACTTTCAACCTGAATTAGTGCTAAGACAATTTGCGGAGATAATTCTACGCGTGAGGCTTCGTAATGTATGTGTCGAAGTAGTTCCAGACGTTTTTGATTATCCGTTATTTTTCCTTCAAGTCGAGTGGACATATCCAGCAACCAGACCTCAGCATCAAAACGATCTTTAAAACTGTCACTGGATGTAATGGCCTCTTTCAAGAGTTGGCGTAACTCTGCATCAGGTTCTTCTGGCTTTTGAATATTCGACTCTATAGCAAAAGCAGAGCTGCTAAAAATAATCAGGAATAGGGATACATAATATTTCAATACTAATGTATTTCTATTTGATATTTTCATAATAAACCTAGCGGGTTATTTTCTCGTTAAGAAATTCAATGAGTGCATTTGTTTTAATATCTTGAGATTCATTATCTCTACGACCTTTATATTCATAGGTTCCATTTTCCAAACCACGATTACTAATGACGATACGATGCGGTAAGCCTATCAGTTCCATATCGGCAAACATCACGCCGGCACGTTCTTTTCTGTCATCTAATAATACATCATAGCCGAGTTCGGTTAATTTGGTATAAAGCGCTTCAGATTCTTTTTGAACCTGTTCTGATTTATGCAAATTCATTGGAATAAGTACTATTTGGAATGGAGCGATATTGTCTGGCCATATAATGCCGTTATCATCATGATTTTGCTCAATCGCGGCTGCGACGATACGCGTAATACCAATACCATAACAGCCCATGGTGACAACTACGGCTTTGCCATTGCTATCTAATACCGTTGCTTTCATTGCATCGCTGTACTTATCGCCGAGCTGGAATATATGCCCAACTTCAATACCGCGTTTAATGCTCAGCGTGCCTTTTTCGTCCGGGCTGGGATCGCCATCGACAACCTTGCGTAAATCTACACTCTCGTCGAGAGGAAGATCTCGCTGCCAGTTTGTGCCGGTATAGTGTTTGCCATTTTCATTGGCGCCGCACACAAAATCTGAAAGTGCAGCTGCGGCGTGATCGACATAGACTGGAATATTTAAACTTATTGGGCCAATCGAGCCGGCATCGCAGTTAACAACAGTTCGAATTTTTTCAGCGCTCACTAGAGTCAATGGCGATAATACTTTTTCTATTTTTTCGGCTTTAATATCATTGATTTCATGATCACCACGTAGCACTAAAGCAATAATCGTATCGTCAACACCTTCAACGAGTAAGGTTTTGATGCATTGGCTGGCATCAACTTTTAATAAAACACTCACTTCTTCGATGCTGTGTTGATTTGGCGTATCAACTTTGGTTAAGGCTTGAGTAGGTTTTGCTAATGGTGTGTTAGAGGCGAGGGTTTCGGCAAGCTCAACATTGGCGGCATAATCGCTTTGGTCACTAAAGGCAATATCATCTTCACCCGATTCAGCCAATACATGAAACTCATGCGATAAGTTACCACCAATGGAACCGGCATCGGCGCTGACCGGGCGGTAGTTGAGGCCGATACGGTCAAAAATATTGCAATAAGCTTTATGCATAATCTGGTAAGTAGCATTGAGTGAATCATGATCGATATGAAACGAGTAGGCATCTTTCATTATGAATTCACGTGAGCGCATGACGCCAAAACGTGGCCGTATTTCATCACGGAATTTGGTTTGTATTTGGTAAAAATTAATCGGTAGTTGCTTATAACTGCGAATTTCTTTTCTGAATAAATCGGTAATGACTTCTTCGTGAGTCGGGCCAAAACAAAATTCGCGTTGGTGTCTGTCTTTCATGCGTAGCAGTTCCGGGCCGTACTGATCCCAACGAGTGGATTCCTGCCATAACTCGGCAGGCTGTACCGTTGGCATTAATAATTCTTGCGCACCAGCACGATTCATTTCGTCGCGAACAATGGCTTCGATTTTGCGAATAACCCGTAAACCCATCGGTAACCAGTTGTACAGTCCGGCAGAAAGTTTTCGCACCATACCGGCTCGAATCATCAGTTTGTGGCTGATAACTTCAGCGTCTGAAGGGACTTCTTTAACGGTGGCTAATAGAATTTGTGATACGCGCATATTGGATAACTACTTATAGGTTAAAAAGAAACAGTATTTTAACGATTTTTAAGGTGTTGCGTAAGTCACTTGTGACTTATTTTGAAGGTACGACGTTAGGGTTACGGTTATAACGGAGTGTTTTGTAGGGGGTGTCATCACTCGGCGGTGTATCACTGACGATCCATTGCCCTGTTTTATCCTGCCATTTATATAGGGCAGTGGTTTTATTCAAAACCGTATCAGGATTAATCGCCTCTAGTTGCTGGTTAATGCTATTGGGTAAAGCGGCGCTTATTTTATGCCTTAAAGCGGGAGATAAATAAATGACTATTGCGAATAGAGTCGAGAGGAGACCGCTGATAAGTAAGAGTTTCTTCATCGAAGGGATAGGTTCGCTTGTTTAAAACGTACTGCCATTCCATCCCCACATACTACGTTGAGCATCAGCAAACTCAATATAAATACGTTCAGCGGGAATATTCATTTTTTCGCTAATTAACTGACAAAGTGCAGCCGATAGGGCTTTCGTCTTTGATTCTGGCTGTTTTGATTCCATGAGGCCGATACTTTTAAGCTCTAAATAAGCGGTAGGTTCATCTGTTCCGGCAAACAGCATCGGACGTGGTGGTTCGATACTAATCATGACATAACTTTCAGGTTTGCCGAGTTCAGAGGCTACCAGTGATGATGCCTCACGTAATAGCGTCTGCTCGATGCCAGTGTCAATGCCGGCGTCCATGCCCTGGTTTGTTTGTATTTTTAGGTAAGGCATTTTGAAAGTATTTTATCTTTATTTAGTCACAGAATTGTTTAATATTTATTTCGGTATTTTTAATGCGTTTTGTTCGTTCTGTATCATCCATTGTTGTCACATTGCCGTCTTTGTCTTTAAAACGGCGATAAACAGTTAAGGATTCGAGTGCTTTTTTGGAACTTTCACAAGCAGCTTTTCGTTTATCAGCATTTTTTGCAGTTTCTTTTGCAACCTTATCTTTTTCTGCTTTATCTTCAGGTTTGCCAATAACCGATTCTCTGGCTTTGTTTACTTTTTCAACCCGGGATTCTTCAGAGAGCTTAGAACTGCGGGACGCTTTTTTGGCTTTGATGGATTCGAATTCACCACTTGCAGGGGGATGTTGAGAATAAACCCAATTTCCTTTTGCATCTTGATACTTGTACATTGCAGAGAAGCTCAAAGTAGGCGTAATGAGTATAAGCAGTGTTAGTAAGGTTTTGAAGTTCATTGTATTTCGTTCCATTTATTCTTTGAGTGAGTATGGCAAGCTAAACGATGATTGTAAATTCTCTACTCGGCAATTTACACCTGAATTACCATTAAATTTAGCACGGAAGTGGATGTTTGTATTATGAATATGTGGATTTAGGTCAAAATCCCTTATGTTTTTCCGGTCTTTTCATTTGTTTTCCTGTTTTTACATGTATTTATAAGCATTTGCTTGGCCAGCCAATAGCATTCCTATTATAATACAACGTTTGAGTACACGGGCTTTTCGTCCTGTTACCCTTAATTTTGATGAATTTGTCCAGCTGACTGATATTATTAAGATTGATATTAGGTCTAGTTGGCAGGTTGCCCTTTATGGGCTTTTTTTATCTTCGTAAGTTCGATAGTTTTTAGTGAAAGACAAAAGGTGATGTAATCGTGAAACTCAGTGGTGCAGAGATTGTTATTCGATCCCTTAAAGACGAGGGTGTTGAATTTGTATTTGGTTACCCCGGTGGTGCCGTGCTTCATATTTATGATGCGATACATAATCAGTCTGACGTGGAACATATACTTGTTCGGCATGAGCAGGGTGCAACCCATGCTGCTGACGGTTATGCGCGTTCAACGGGTAAACCCGGTGTTGTGCTTGTCACCTCTGGTCCTGGTGCAACGAACGCCATAACAGGTATTGCTACCGCGCACCTGGATTCAATTCCACTGGTTGTTATTACTGGTCAGGTCACGTCTGCCTTTATTGGTAGTGATGCTTTCCAGGAAGTCGATTCGGTTGGTATTAGTCGTCCCTGTGTTAAACATAATTTTTTGATCAAAAATGTTGAAGATATTGCCGTGACAATGAAAAAGGCATTTCATCTGGCCATGACCGGTCGTCCTGGACCTGTTGTTGTGGATATTCCAAAAGATATTACTGATCCAAGCATCAAGATCGATTATGAATACCCTACTGATGTCAAAATACGATCATACAAACCGATAATGCAGGGCAGTCCGGAACAAATAAAAAAAGCTGTTGAACTTATCCTCGCGGCCAAACGCCCAATGATTTATAGCGGCGGTGGTGTTGTTTTAAGTAATGCCAGTGAAGAATTAAGATCGTTTACAAATGAACTTGGTTTTCCTATTACTCAGACTTTAATGGGTTTAGGTGCTTACCCCGCCAATGGTGAGAATTTTGTTGGCATGTTAGGCATGCATGGAACCTATGAAGCCAATATGGCGATGCATGAATGCGACACTTTGGTTGCCATTGGTGCGCGTTTTGATGATCGTGTAACGGGCGATTTAGAACAATTCTGTCCACATGCAAAAATTATCCATATTGATATTGATCCATCTTCAATCGCAAAAAATGTGCAAGTTGATGTGCCTATTGTCGGCGATGTTAAGCATGTTCTGGTTGATATGAATAAAGAACTTAAACTTAGTAAAACCAAACCAGAAGCTAAAGCATTAGCTGCCTGGTGGAAGCAAATTAAACAATGGTCAACGGGTGATTGCTTACGCTATGACAGACACAGTGCGATAATTAAACCGCAGTTTGTTGTTGAAGAGTTGCATAAGGTTACGCAAGGTGATGCGTTTGTCACTTCCGATGTTGGGCAGCATCAAATGTTTGCAGCACAATATTATGGTTTTAATGAACCCCGACGCTGGATTAATTCCGGCGGCTTAGGGACGATGGGCTTTGGTTTGCCTGCAGCTATTGGTGTACAGCTTGCGCATAAAGACGCCATGGTGGCCTGCATTACCGGAGAAGCCAGTATTCAAATGTGTATTCAAGAGTTATCAACGGCTCTTCAATATGATTTACCGATTAAAGTTATAATGCTAAATAATCGTTACATGGGTATGGTGCGGCAGTGGCAGGAGTTTTTCTACGAGAGCCGTTATTCCCAGTCTTATATGAAGGCCTTGCCTGATTTTGTGAAGCTGGCTGAAAGTTACGGCCACGTTGGTATGCGAATCGAAAAACCAGAAGATGTAAACAGTGCTTTGACTGATGCGTTTGCAATGAAAGATCGATTGGTCTTTATGGATTTTGTAACCGACCAAACTGAAAATGTTTATCCAATGATAGCTGCAGGAAAAGGCCATCATGAAATGCATTTGCAAGCGGAATGTATCCCGGTACAGTCTTCTGATAGAGAATTGGCATAGAGGTTTTAGTAGTGCGACATATAATTTCAATTTTAATAGAAAATGAATCCGGTGCCCTGTCTCGTGTGGCGGGTCTTTTTTCAGCTCGTGGTTATAATATAGAGTCATTAACGGTGGCAGCAACTGAAGATGCATCGTTATCTCGCATGACGATTGTTACCAGTGGTACCGAAAATATTATCGAGCAAATCAACAAGCAGTTAAACAAACTGATTGATGTTGTTAAGCTTGCCGATATTACTGAAGGCGCACATATTGAACGTGAGCTCATGATGGTTAAAGTGGATGCGGCTAAGTCGGCAGACCGGGATGAGTTACAACGTTTAGCTGACATATTCAAAGGTCGAATTATTGATGTATCTGATAACATTTATACGGTTGAATTAACCGGTGAGGGTGAAAAATTAGATTCGTTTTTAGAAGCGGTGGACTCCAGGTCCATTATCGAAACTGTTCGCTCGGGTGCTATTGGCATTGCGCGCGGCAAGAAGTCATTACAAGTTTAAAAATTAGTTAAGGGTAAAAATAATGAAAATTTTTTATGATAAAGATTGTGATCTATCGATCATCAAAGGTTTAAACGTAACAATTATTGGTTACGGTTCTCAAGGCCATGCACATGCAAACAACCTGAAAGATTCAGGTGTAAACGTCACTGTTGCATTACGTGAAGGTTCTTCATCTGCTGCTAAAGCTAAAGAAGCGGGTCTTACTGTAAAAAATACTATAGATGCAGTTAAAAGTGCTGACCTGGTCATGATTTTAACCCCTGATGAATTTCAATCAACTCTTTATAGAGACGAAGTAGAGCCTAACTTGAAGAAAGGCGCAACATTAGCATTTGCACATGGTTTTGCTATTCATTATAACCAGGTTGTACCTCGTGCAGATTTAGATGTCATCATGATTGCACCTAAAGCTCCTGGCCATACCGTTCGTAGTGAGTTTGTAAAAGGCGGCGGTATTCCGGATTTAATCGCGATTTATCAAGATGCCTCAGGTAAAGCGAAAGATGTTGCTTTGTCTTATGCTTCAGGTGTCGGTGGTGGTCGTACTGGTATCATCGAAACAACATTTAAAGATGAAACAGAAACGGATTTATTTGGTGAGCAAGCTGTATTATGTGGTGGCGCAGTTGAATTAGTTAAAGCAGGTTTCGAAACATTAACCGAAGCAGGTTATGCACCAGAAATGGCTTATTTCGAATGTTTGCATGAATTAAAACTTATCGTTGATTTAATGTATGAAGGCGGTATCGCTAACATGAATTACTCTATTTCGAACAATGCAGAGTACGGTGAATATGTTACTGGTGATAAAGTAATTAACGCTGAAAGTCGTAGAGCTATGAAAGAAGCATTAGCCAATATTCAGAATGGTGAATACGCTAAACGCTTTATTTTAGAAGGCGCGTCTAACTATCCTGAAATGACAGCACGTCGCCGTAACAATGCTGCACATCCTATTGAAGTAGTGGGTGGCAAGTTACGTTCAATGATGCCCTGGATCACAGCGAATGCCTTAGTAGATAAGTCTAAAAACTAATTCACGAATAGCGTGAAGCCAGATAGCGGCGTTGCAAACTTAACTCAAAATACTCATTGGCTACACGCCAACTCCGTTTTTTCGTTAAATTTGCGCCTTGCTCTCCGACTTCACGCTATCCGTGAAACTCTTAGGTAGTTTTGTGTATAAAAAACCGAGCTACATAGCTCGGTTTTTTATTTTAAAATATTTATTTATTGGTTTTAATATATGATATCCCGTGAAGCTTTTTGGTATCTTGTTCCTCTTCTCATTGTCGCTGCACTTACGCAGTTTGTGTATCATTTTTATTCAATCCCATTTTGGTTGTTAGCGATTGTTGTTGCGTATTTATTTCGTAATCCAACCTATGAATACTCTGAAGCTGCACTCGGCATTGTTAGTCCGGTGGATTCAGTCGTAACCCATGTTTCTAAAACGAAAGACCCGTATATCGACCGTGAAGCTGTTCGCATAGAATTTGAAATGGGTGTGATGGATCCCTATATCCTACGCAGTGTCACGGAAGGCAAAATCGCTAATTTCTGGATGACTCAGTCCAGTGTCGAAAATAAAAGCAAAGTAAAAGCTATCAGAATACAAACTGATGAAGGTGATGAGGCAATAATGGAGGTTCACCCAAGTCGTAGTGGTCAAACGATGTGTTATTACGCTGCTGGTGAGCGTGTTGGTCAGGGGAAAAAATGTGGCTTTTTGCCCTTTGGTTCGAAAGTGGTGGTTTACCTACCTGAAAATAGTGTTGTA
>Ga0316206_1002515_pt1 | contig 12154 bp, 12 predicted proteins | sample 6monthpyrite_MG_FD_204942 | JGI IMG/M metagenome (GOLD analysis project Ga0316206, IMG submission 204942) | Microbial mat bacterial communities from mineral coupon in-situ incubated in ocean water Damariscotta River, Maine, United States -... | ecosystem: Environmental > Aquatic > Marine >...
CTCCTTCCGATTTTTTTAAAACCATCATGGAAAGAGCAGGCTTGCCACTGACCTCATAAGTCACTCTGGGTTCTTCTAATGATTCTGTTATCGTGGCAACATCTTTTAACTGAAGTGTGCGTCCGCTTGCCGTTGACCGAAGCACAAGATTGCCGGCGTCTTCAGCGCTGGAAAATTCCCCGACGATTCGAACCATTTTCTGTCCATCAGGTGTGCGGATATCCCCACCAGGAAGATTTAAATTCCAGCCCTTAATGCTGTTGCTGATATCTGATACTGATATTCTTTCCTTTGACATGAGCAGAGGATCAACTGTTACTCTGATTTCTGCTTTTCTTTCACCTAATATGTTTACCTGAGCAACACCTTTTAGATTTAGCAGATCATCCTTAATATCTGTACCTAACCGTTTTAATTCAAGTTCACTGACGGGTGCGGCAACAGCCATACGAATGATTGGAAAAACTGAGCCATCAACTTCCAGTACAAAAGGGTCATTTGGTAAATCGCTTGGCAGGTTGGCGCGACTGACGGCAAGTGAAATATCATTCGTAATTTGATCGCGATTACTGGCATTAGGATCCACTTCTAGAATTATTCGACCGGAACCGGGGAATGACATTGATATCATTTTATCAATGCCACTAACGCTCTTTAGCTCTTGCTCAATCGGAGTAATAACCAGTAATTCAACTTCTTTGGGAGATGCACCTGGGTAAATCGTGTTTACCTGAACCTGATCCAGATTGACGTTAGGAAAAGCTTCGCGGTTGATGGAGTAAATTGCAAAAACACCCATGACCAGTAAGAAAACTGAAATCAGGTTAACAACCAGACTGCGATCAATAAGAAAGTCCATTAATCTTTTCATAGGCTTTCTCCGGTAATTGAACCATCTGTTTCAAAATCATAAACAGGCATTTTTATATTGTTCCAGATTTCACCTTTTAACAGAGATAGTTTTAGTAATCGGTGCTGTAATTCCATTTTTTGTAAACTCAGAGTCAGTTCTGTTGCGGATAATTGATTTTCAAATTGCAGTAGCTGGTCTATATCAATTCGGCCACTTTTGTAACGCTGTTCAGCATCGTTAAGTTTTTTAATTTCAGCCGCTTTACTTTTTTTGTAAGCCTGTATTGTTTGAGCGACTGCTTTGGTTTCAGCTAATAAACTGGCAAGATCGAAATGAAGGTTTTCGAGTAACTGCTTTTTATTTTGAAGCTGTAATCCGCGCTCTAGCTGTGCCTGAAATAGAGCAGCATTGCTTGAGCTTTTATCAATACTTTGTTTGAAATCAAGTTGCACCCCTGCGACGATATCGGAATCACTAACGCTACCGTTTTGTGCGTCACCTTCACTGGTTTTGTTTCCAATATAAAATTTAAGGTCAAGGTTGTCCTTGTTATTCTGACGCTGAACTTTTATTTTATTTTCTGCGATTGAAATCAGGCTATCAATTTGGCGAAGTTCGGGGCTGTATTGTTTCACCGGTACAATGTTATTTTCTAGTGTTGTATTTTTTGTTGTCTTAACGTCTGGCACAGTTAACTGCAACGGTTGGTTCCAGCTTCTGCCGGTTAATCTGTTAATCGCTATTGTTTGTTGGGTCCAGGCAAGGTTAAGAGCGCTTAACTGCGCTTTTTGACTTTGTAACTGAGCATCAGTTTGTAACTGATCTTTGTTTTCTACAATACCCAGTTTAAAGCGGTCTTTAATAAATTTAACCAGTTTAGTCGTACGACTAATTGACGCTTTTGTATTATCGATTCGATGTCTGGTATTGATTGCCGCGAGGTAGAGTTCAATTATCTGACTCGCCATCTTATCCATCAATGCTTGCTGGTCGGCAATTTTAATATCTACACCGGCTTTGCTATTAATCAAACTTAATTTGTATTCAATATTCTCAGTACCTTTAGCCAGTGGCTTAGTGTATTCAAATCTTAAATCACTGGAGGTCGATGGGTTTGGCAAACTGGGGATAGTACTTTCATCGGCATCTTCGTGAGCTATAGATGCTGAAAGAGAAAGACTGTCACCTGACTCCAGTTGTCTACTCAGGCTTGCACCTAAACTGGTTTGTTGTACGGGTGAACCAAATAAAGATACTTCCTGAGCAAAACCTGCTTTAGCGCCTAACTGCCAGCCTAACTGACCCTGAATTTTAAGGTTTTCCTGTTGTGCACTGGCAACCTGAAAATAGGCTGTCTTAATAGCAGGATAGTGATCTATAACATCCTGTAAAAGCTGATTGATATTAAGTTCTTCTGCCTGTACAGGTAAACTACTGAAGAATAGTATGGGCAGCGTCCATTTAGCTTTAGTTAGCATTTTTATTTTCCTGTTCCTGGTTATTCTTAAGGCCGGTTAAAAATATCTCGAGATGAAGTTCAAGATATTTTTTTTCGTCTAATTCATTATCATAGGGTCTTAAAGAATGTTTCCAGATGGTGGCCTGTATCACGGGTGCCATTAATAATCGGGCTGCTGTTCTAACGTCACATTCTCTAAATTCTTTATCTTTAACGCCTTGCTGGATAATTTGTTCAAATAAGCCACGGACACGTTTGACAATAGTGTCTGTGTAAAAAGTGGCCATATCCGGAAAATTACCTGCTTCTGAAAAAATTAGCTTGGGAATACCTGATAATTTGCTGTGCCAGATATTGGCCCACCAGCCGGCGACAAACTCCCGAATCAATTCTGTAGAGCTTCCCTGGAACTGGCCGATAGCTGTTTCTGCTTCATCGACCATTGGGCTGAGGATAGTTTTAACCAGCTCTTCGAATACGATTTCTTTACTGTCAAAGTAGAGATAAAGCGTGCCTTTTGAGATACCTGCTTTTTTTGCGATATCGATCATTCGGGTTGAGCTAAAGCCTTTTTCGGTGAACAGATCGAGTGCTGCATCCAGAATTTCTTCAGGTCTGGCATCTTTTCTGCGCCGCCATCGGCATTCATGTTTTGGGCATTTTAGTATCATAGGAATATAAATAACTGACCGGTCAGTTATTTATATTCGATATTAAGACGCTTGTCTAGTTTTTATTAGTAAAAAAACGGCTATAGTTTTGGAATGCTACATTTATTTGGAGCGTCTACTAAATGACAATCACAAAGGCTGAAATTCGCCTGGTTCAAAAATGCTGGTTTGCTCTGTCAAACCATGCAACAAGCATCACAACAGACTTTTATAGTGAATTGTTTGAGCGATACCCTGAATATCAGAAATACTTCCGTTCTGATATAAGCGCTCAGCAAGAAAAGTTAATGAAGATGATCAACATCATTATTAACGGTGTCGAAGTATGGGAGAAAATCGAGCCAGAAATCTATAAGCTTGGACAGTATCATAGCCAGATAGGTCACTTTACTGCTGAGGATTTTCATCATGTTTCAGAGACACTGATATGGGCAATGTGCCGGTATCAGCCACCTGCTGATAATCAGGGTATAAACAAAGATGAGACAGAAGAGGCCTGGAGAAAAATCTTTGCTCTCGTCTCAAAGACTATGCTGAGCGCCTTTGAGGCAATCGATGACAGCAAGTCTTCTGGTCAGGTCTTATAATTTGATGATTTCACCATGAATTTTATTGCTGTCATTACTCATCAGGAAAATAAACTGATCCATTAATTCTGCAGGTTGTGGCAGGGTATTTGGATCTTCTCCTGGATATGCTTTCATTCTCAATTTGGTACGAACTCGTTCTGGCTTTACAGCGTTCACACGGATTGAGTTACTGTCAGAATCCAGCTCATCGGCTAAAATTTTCATGTAACTTTCCAGTCCTGCCTTTGAAACACCATAGGCTCCCCAGTAAGCAGAATTTTTTTCATCGAGTGTAAAAACAATTGAAGCTGAATCAGCTTTATTGAGTAATGGCAGCAGTATACGAGTCAGCAAAAACGGCGCATTCAGATTAATTTGCATAACCTTGTACCAGTTTTCAACGTCGTATTGAGACAGGGAAGATGCCTGTCCCAGCCAGCCAGCATTAATCAGTAAACCATCAAGCTTTCCAAATTCATTATCAAGTAATTCAGCCAGATTTTGATAATCTACAGGTGTTGCTGTTTCAAAGTTTATCTCTAGAACAGCGGGTTGTGGGTTTCCTGCAGCTTCAATCTGGTCATAAACTGCATCAAGGCTGCTCTGGCTTTTGCCGCACAGTATGACGGTGGCACCTTGCTCGGCATAGGCTATAGCCGCTGCCTTACCCAGGCCGTCTCCGGCGCCTGTGACGAGGATAGTTTTATTAGCTAAAAGTTGTTTGTCAGTAGTCTGTTGCATTGAAATACTTCTTGGAAAGATAAAAGAATTAATTTGAGCGATTGAGGTAGTTTACCACTTCTTCGGCACAAGCTTTACCATTACGAATAGCCGTTTCTAAAGTTGCTGGCAGATATTGATCATTATTAACTAAATAATCACCGGCAAGAAACAGGTTGTGGATGGGTGTTGTGCTGTCAGGGCGGTATTTACTGGATTCTGGCGTGCAGGCGAAGGTTGCCCTTTTTTCACGTATAACCCAGCTTGCGTTGGGTTTGGGCCAGTCAGGATAAAGTACAGCAAGTTCATTTCTGATCACCAGACTTAAGTCTTTGTTATCCAGATCCATGTGATTGCCTGAGCTGCTGATGACGACTGCAATCATACCTGGTTGCTCACAAACTCTGCGATCAAAAATCCATTCTGACGTGGTTCCTGTTAAACCAATTATATTTTCAGGTATCTGACATTCTTCATTGTAGCGAAGATAAACAGTGGTAATGGGTTCATAGCGCAGCTGATCAAGACGATGGCAAAGTTCGTTACAACTTTCGAAGGGTTTTAAAAACTGGCTGGTAATATGTGATGGTGTAGCCAGAACAACTGCACAACCTTCGATATTTTCTTCTTCTGTCATCACTTGTTTTATAAGACCTGAACCTTCCTGTAGATGCGTAACTTTAGTGGGTGTAAGTACCCTGGCATGTTTATTTGTCAGATAGAGGCGAGCAGGTGCTGGCAATACATTTCCAAGGTTAACCGCAGGAATTAATAAATCAGTACTGCCTTTTGGGCCATTAAAAGTGTCATTGAGTACTTTCTGGAAAGCTAATGCAGAAGCTTCTGATGGTGGTGTATTCATTGCCGCAAGACATAGTGAATCGAGAAAACAGATATATTTCTCAGGTAATTCAGCACTTTGTAACCAGTGTTTTACAGTGACATCGTTTGCCGTTGTCAGTGATTGTTTAAGTAATTTATCAAAGTTGATCAGAACACTTATCTTTTCTTTTATGTTCATGCCTTTTGATAACAGCAGACCAACGATTAAATTGAATGGTGAAGGCAGCGAAGGGAGTTGCAAATCAATGACTGTTTCGAGGTATTTGCCATTTAGCAGTTTAAGACTCTGGTTTGTACGTAAAAAAACATCGCTTTCATCAGTGCCAATGAGTTTGAGCAGGCTTAGCATTTCAGTGTATGCACCGATCATTAAGTGCTGACCATTATCAAGCACCTGCGTTCTGCTGGTGGATTTTCGTGCCCGGCCACCTAAATGCTTGGCGCTTTCTATCAGGGTGACAGGTATATTCTGCTCGGCCAGATAACAGGCAGTTGCCAGCCCGGACCAGCCTGCACCAACGATGACGACGGGTTTTGTTGGGCTCTTTTTTATTTTATTTTGCATCTGTTTTTTTATATTTTTTATAGTGCTTTTTTTCGTATCGGGCAGCTTTCCATGCCAGCCACAGTTTCCGCAGTGGTGTCAGTTTCATTTTATATTCTAGTACATGAAAACCATCTAGTTCGAGTTCATCCAATAAACTTTCATACACCGCTTTCATGATGATACCGCTGCGCTGATCATAACGATCTTCTACCGGTAATAACTCCAGTGCTTGTTGATAGTATTTTCTGGCCCGGTCAGACTGAAACTGTAATAATTTTTTGAGGTTGTCTGAGGTTTCATTTTTTAGCAGGTCTGCTGGTGTGACGTTAAATTTTTCCATTTCATCAGCAGGTAAATAAATTCGATTGCGTCTGGCATCTTCACGAACATCACGCAGTATATTGGTTAGCTGAAACGCCATGCCAAGGTCGTGTGCATATCGTAAAGTCTGTTTGTTGGTATAACCAAAAATTTCAACGGTTAATAAACCAACAACGCTGGCTGCTCGGTAGCAATAATCGGCAAGATCCTTAAAACTCTGATAATTATTGTAATCGAGGTCCATTTGCATACCATCAATAATGTCGTAAAAGTAATTTTCGGCAAGATTGAAGTGTTGTAACTGAGGTTTTAGTGCCAGAGTGACAGGGTGCTGTGGTTCTCCGTGAAACAGTCGCTGAATCTCTTCACGCCACCAGTTGAGTTTCATTCTGGCAACCTGTTCTTCGTGGATTTCATCGACCACATCATCTACTTCACGGCAAAATGCGTACAAAGCCATTATGGCTTTGCGCTTTTGTTCCGGTAGAAACAGGAAACTATAGTAAAAACTTGAGCCGCTTTTGGCCGCTTTATCCTTACAGTACTGATCAGGGGTCATTAGGGGTCTTATCTGCTTTATTCAAAGGTGATGATACTATGACTATAGTTAACAGGCGAGCTTCAGGCTATGCGTAATCAGAATTATTTTTTACGAAAGGCTTTCCAGAAAACCCAGATATAATCTTTGATGACAAGCCGCGGACGGCTAAATACATCGTCCTGTGATTTGAGTTTATTCAAAACTTTAAAGCCGGCTGCGATGATAAGTCGAATTTCGAATCCGGCCCGTCCAGATAACCGTGTACCCAGCCAGGCGCCAGCTGTCAGTAGTTTCTCAGCTCTGGCATATTCAAATTGCATTAACTGATGCATCTGTTTATCTGAGTTTTGTTCAGAAAAGTGTTGTTCATTAATTCCAAACTTTTCCATATCTTCCTGAGGGATATAGATGCGCTGCATTTCATCGTAGTCCTGAGCAAGGTCCTGATAAAAATTAATCAGTTGAAGCGCGCTGCAAATTCCATCTGACAAGGCCAGGTTTTTATCGTCTGTTTGTTGAAATAAATACAGTAATAAACGGCCAACAGGATTAGCTGAACGTCGACAGTAATCCATTAGTTCACCAAAGTGCTGGTAACGTTTTTTTGTCACATCCTGTTTGAAGGCAGAAATAAGATCCAGCAGTAGTTGAGTGGGAACAGAGTAGTTGTTTATAACATCGGCTAATGCAATAAATAAAAAGTCATCTGTAGTCTGGTCATTAATAGCTTCATTTAGTTTGTCTTCTAGCTGGCATAGTTGTGCAATACGTTGTTCAGGTGTCGCATCGCCTTCATCAGCAAAATCATCTGCTCGTCTTGCAAATACATAGATGACGGCAACGGCTGAACGAATTTTTGATGGTAAGACAATTGATGCCACAGGGAAATTTTCATAATGTTGGCGTGCAATAAGCTGGCATTGTCGATATGCTTTTTTTACTTCTTTAGTTTTATTCACAACTGATCGCTTCGTTATAATTTTGGTGCTTTAATAGCAGCTTGAAGGTGTTGTTTAATATCAGTACTCAAGTTGATGATATGAATATCCAATAATGCAGATTCAAGTGCGTACAACATATTTAAATTAACATGATAACCCTGATTTTTAAGAATCAGATAACAATCCACTGCGCCGATGTCTTCCAGATCCTGACGGGTATATATGCCTATCTTTGCAAGCATTTCCGTGCTTTTAGGTCCCAGATTTTTCATTTCACTGATTTTCATATCATTGTTTTCATCTGTGGGTACCCTGTCGGTATCGTTCACATAGTATAATCTAATCATGAAGCAGAAGCAGAAGAAAAAATATCGCATCGAATCGATTGTTCCTGCAGACATAGTCTGGCAGGATAAAACGGCGGTTAGTCCTCAGTTTGAAGATATATATTTTTCCGAGCATGATGGAATTAAAGAAACGCAGTATGTTTTTTTAAAACAGAATAATTTGCCTGAAGCCTGGTCTGAGAAAGATGACTTTACTATTTTAGAAACCGGTTTTGGTACGGGATTAAATTTCTTTTGTGTACTGGATTCATGGCTTCAGACCACGGAACGTGAATCTTGCCTGCATTATGTCTCGGTGGAGAAGCATCCCGTCACGGTAACCTTTCTAAAAGATCTTATTAAAGTATGGCCACAATTCGCGGCTTATATAGAAGAATTGATTAAACATTATCCACCATTGGTTTCGGGCTTTCATTCGTGTGAATTATTTGGTGGTCGGGTTAAGTTATTGTTGTTGTTTGGTGATGCAACAGAACAGTTTTCTCATTTACTGGCTGAAGTTGATGTCTGCTTTCTTGATGGTTTTGCGCCATCAAAAAACAAATCTATGTGGTCAGGCTCTCTTTTTAAACAAATTGCCAGACTGATGAAGCCGGGTGGAACAATCAGTACCTTTACAGCTGTTGGTGATGTACGTCGTGGCTTACAGGATGCTGGCTTTGAAATGAAAAAGGCAGATGCTTATGGCAATAAAAGGCATATGTTAACAGGTGTTTTTCAATCTACTGAAGAAAGCGCATTATTAAAACCCTGGTTTCAGTACGACGCAGTTAAAGTAAAAGAAAAAACAGTAACGATTATTGGTGCCGGTATTGTTGGTATAACAACGGCGATTGCATTGTATAAAGCTGGATGGAAAGTAACTGTTCTGGAAAAAACCTCTGAGGTGGCTCAAGGTGCTTCTGGGAATCTTGCTGGTGTTGTTATGCCAAGAATGGATAAAGAACAAAATGTAGATGCTATTTTTTACTGGCAGGCTTATTTTTCTGCACTTAACTATTATGAATCTTGTCAGCTTGAAGGAATCGACTTTGACTGGAAGCAGTCAGGTGTTATGCAGTTGACTGGATCAAATGAAAAAACAGACTGGCCAGCGTTACTTTTTTCAAGTCTAGATACCGAAGCAATACAAAAAATATCAGGATTGAAGATAGATAGTTCTGCCAGTTTTTTATCGGTTGCAGCGCGTTTAAGTCCAGAAAAATTGTGTGAAAATCTATTTAAGAAATTCAAACAGGAAATCGATTTTATATTTGATGTAAATGTGAGTCAGTTGGATAAAAAAGAGACTGGCTGGTGCATCAGTACATCGCTTGGTGAATTTACATCACAAGCTGTTGTTATTTGTAATGCAGAAACGGCATCTCAGTTTGAGCAGACCAAGTATTTACCTGTTCAGCCAGTGCGAGGTCAAATTACTTATATTGAGGATGCAATCAAATCTAAACTAAAAACAGTCATTTGTGACAAGGGCTATGCGATTCCAGCATCAAGCCATCTGGTTCTTGGAGCAACTTTTGAACGAGATTCTAGTGAAAGAGATTTAAGGGAAGGCGATCAGCTTGAAAACATAAAACAGTTTAATGATTTATTTGAATCAAATTCGAAAATTCGTCTCTGTGAAAATCAACCGCTAGCTGGACGTGCTTCTGTTCGTGCGATGACTCCAGATCGAATGCCAATTATAGGGGCTGTTTACGATCATCAGTTTTATCAACAATGCTATGCTGATTTATCCCGAGGAAAGAGGCCTGAAACCTACTCAAAAGCTTCATATCATCAGGGATTGTTTATTAATGCAGGTCATGGGTCCCGAGGGCTGACCAGTTGCGTATTGTCAGCAGAGATCATCACTGCAATGCTCTCAGATGCGCCGGTACCCGTATCGTGTGAATTATTAACTCATCTCCATCCCGCGCGATTTATGATCAAAAATTACCTAAAAGGACATTAATAGTCATCAAGATGTCGTAATTTTATGTATTAATAAATACTAATATTTAATTAAATAGACTATTATTATGGCCATGAATCCCGAGCTTGAGAGACAAATAAACCGCCAGAAAGATGCTTTGCTCGATATGATTAGCACCTCTCTGGATGAGCTGGCTGATGAAGTATCATCTGTCTGGCCTGACCGTGAACTGCTTAATCAGCTGGTTATGACGGTTATTAAGGAGCTACCTTACTGTAAATATCTGTATGTCATGAACACCAATGCACTGCAGATTTCTGACAATGCCAGTCACGAGGGTTTGTTAAAACAACATTACGGTCGTGATCGTATTGATCGTCCGTATATGAATAATGTTGTGCCCGCTTTTGGCTGTTTATTATCTGAATCATATATTAGTCTCGCTGCCAGACGGCCATCGATTACAGCTATTCAAAAAGTGAGTTATCAGGGTAAAACACTGGGCTTTATTGGCGCAGATTTCGATTTGCGCGATTTACCGTTAACGCGTGAGCTTTATGATGAACCAGTCACCTGGCAGCAAATTAAAGGTGATCCGGCTATCCGGGGTGGTTTGTTTACACAGACCAGGGCGGATAGCGTGCTGGATAAGCACATCGATGACATCATGTCATTAATGCTTGAGCTGATTACCGAGCACGGTGTGTTTCATGGTAAAATTCATTTTTCATCAAGCAGAGCGACAATTTGGTTGCAGGAAGATCCGTATCGGTATCGATTACTGGATTATGAGACATTACTGGACCCGGATATTTGCTTTGCCTACCCGGTGTCAGAATATCCAGATGATGCGGTAGTTCCTGAAGAGAATATTGAAGCTATTTTCAGTACGATGAAAAAATTACGTTACGCCGATGAAAATATTTATTTAAGATCTGGTTCATTAAATATTTTTAACGGAATGGTTGGGCTAACATTTTCATGTGATGGCTCTCACTATATTCCGTACAGCGAATTTCTTGAAAAGGATTTAGCCTTCTGGTTTGGACAATAAAGGATTATTCAATGTGTATGCAACAGTAAAAAGTTTATGTCCGAGAGTAATACAAGCCACCAATGTATTGAGCTAATTTGCCAACAAGGTTGTACTGTGGTCAGAGAAGTTATCATAAAGCTTGAACAGCAGCATATGGTTGCTGAACTGGATCATCTGGATGATGATCAGAAGCAAGTCGTATTAACTGAACTTAAAACTGTTATGTCAGTTTATGATCAGGCTAACTAGTTATAACTAAATAAAAAAGGAATTTCTTTTGCTTATAAAAAGCACATTCAAGCCAGCAATTGGTTTATCAAATTTTCATCTGCAAACACTTCTACCAACTATCCTCTATAAAAAAAATAAGAAAAAATACCACTGGCAGGAACTGGCTTTGCCGGATGGCGACTTTGTAGATTTGTGCTGGAACAAAAAGCCGGACTTTAATGACAAAAGACCATTGGTAATTGTCTTTCATGGCCTTGAAGGCTCTATTCATTCTCCTTACGCTCAGCATGTTATGAAGTCTCTGGAGCATAAAAACTGGAATGCTGTATTGATGCATTTTAGAGGCTGCTCTGGCCGCACTAATAATTTACCTCGAGCCTATCATAGTGGAGATACGGCTGATGCTCTGTATTTTATCGAATATCTTCAGCAGCAATTTATAGGTGTGCCAATAGCCGCCGTTGGTTATTCTCTGGGTGGCAATATGCTACTAAAACTTCAGGCAGAATGTGGTGATAAATCGCCACTTCAAGTCGCTGTTTCAATATGTGCGCCTATTCAATTAGATAAGTGTGCGGACAGAGTAAATAAAGGTTTTTCTCGTGTTTATCAAAAGCACCTGATGAAAAGGCTAGTTAAAAGTTTACTTAGAAAATATGATCAGCATGATTTTATATCACTGGTCGATCTGACCAGAGCTAAAGCAGCGTCATTAAAAACTTTCTGGCAGTTTGATGATGCTTTTACTGCTCCCATTCATGGTTTTGGTACAGCAGAAAACTATTATCAAAAAAGTAGTGCCAGACAATATCTAAAACAAATTACCAGGCCCACACTGGCCTTGCAGGCTATGGATGATCCGTTTATGACAGTAGATGTAATACCTGATGAAACAGAACTGGGAGCAGGTCTGACTCTGGAAGTTAGCCGGCATGGAGGGCATGTCGGCTTTGTGAGTGGCTCACTGTTCAGGCCGAGTTACTGGTTGCCTGAACGAATTTGTGAATACCTTTCTGGCTACCTGTAACCGATAGAGCTGTTAATCGTGCTTTGGCCAGGCTGAAGCATCAATCGTTTCCTGATAACCATGCCAGGTGGCATGACCAATCAAAGGCAATAAAACAATAAGCCCCAGTAAGCCCGTTGCAAAACTGAGTGCA
>Ga0316206_1002516_pt1 | contig 12150 bp, 9 predicted proteins | sample 6monthpyrite_MG_FD_204942 | JGI IMG/M metagenome (GOLD analysis project Ga0316206, IMG submission 204942) | Microbial mat bacterial communities from mineral coupon in-situ incubated in ocean water Damariscotta River, Maine, United States -... | ecosystem: Environmental > Aquatic > Marine >...
CATATCCGCGACGCGAAGGCAATAATAAAGCCGAAACCAATAATGATAAGTAATGATGTTCGCCTTGAGACAGGCTTGATTGTGCTGTTATGTAACAGATTCGAGAAGGCTGTGGCAGCTATTTCTACCCCACTAAGATCTAATCCATTTTCTTGAGAAAAAATGGTGTGGAAGTTATCTTTTTGTTCGGGCTCTAATTTTTCTGAAAAACCAATAAACACAACTTTATCTTTAAAAGTAAAACTGTTGGGTAGATTGTTTTCTAATACCTGGTCGTAGGTGAACGTTGTAATGCTGCGTGGCGGCCCATAGAAGTTTAAATAGGGTTGTGGTGTGTCTAGATATGCTGCGAGTAGATTTTTTAGTCCCGCGTTATTTTGGTTGGCGATCAGGTGTTTAAATTTTACGTAATGTTCAGAGTTATGCGGGAGGTTTTCTCTAAGTTGCTTGATCTGAGTATTTATGGGGGTGTTGGAAGTATTAGTATTTGGCAAGGATGCTTCTTGTAAATAGGGGGCGAGCATGGGACTAAGATAATGCTGGAGAGCAACAAAGGGTAACGTTGGTGTATCTCCAGAGGTTGAGCGAAAGGTCCAAAAACGAGTCACTTTAGCCGGGAATTTAGGCAATGTGAATGGTGCAACGGAGAGTGCTGATTCAGAAAACAACTTCAGTGGCATCTGAATGGTTTCAATGCTCAAAACATTTTCTATGTTAAGTGTTCGCGGTGTCTCACCGGCTGTATTTAATAATTGGCGTTTTAATTTGGCAAAGAGTATAACATTGCCGGCTTCTTTAATTGCTCTTGCCATTGCTATATCATTCTTTTTCTCTCTGGGTCGTTTGAAAAAGATATCGAATACAATTGTTCGAGCACCGGCTTGTTTAAGTTGGTTTATGAGTTTGGCATGGTAGTTGCGACTCCACTCCAAAGGTTCATTCTCAAAACCATAGTGTGATGAGGCTACCTTATCAATGGCAACAATGACGGTTTCCGGGGGTGGCTTAACCGCTCCACGTAATCGGAATAGTGAATCCAGGCCTATACTTGTTTCGATTGAAGTAGATACAGTAAATAATTGAACACCTAGACCAACAAAAACAATTAAAATGCCTATAATTATGCTTTTATATATTGTTAATTTTGGTATGGTAGGCATGGTATTGTACAAGGAATTTAAGTAATCTCGTTTTAGTATAAGTTTTATTATAATAAAGATACTAGTCGAATTACCTTAAAACAAATTAGAGAAGAAAGATAATATTATGGAATCTCTTAAGAGTAGACCCAAACAGATTACTACCGAGGCCAAAATGGTAGCAGTACTCAGAAATGTCCCTATCTTTAACAATCTGAGCGATGCAGAGCTTGAAGCGATCAAAGTATGTGCCGTTACACGCAATTTCCCGAAAAACAGCATTATTATCAATGAAGGGGATAGTTCGGATAGTCTATATATTATTATAAAAGGTCGAGTCACCGTTTACCTGAGTGATGAAAATGGTAAAGAAGTGATCTTGAATTCACAAAGTGTAGGCGATTATTTTGGTGAGCTGGCACTGGTTGATGATGACAAACGTTCAGCGTCTGTTGTCACCGCTGAGAAATCCACTTTTTTTGTGATTAGCAAAGCCGACTTTAAGAAAGTTTTATCCTTACACCCTGAGTTGGCCTTTAATCTGATTCGGGGATTAACACATCGGGTACGGCATTTAACGGATAATGTACGTAGTCTCGCATTACTGGATGTTTATGGTCGGGTTGCAAAAACGCTGCTGTCACTAGCAACGGAGAACGGTGACGAACTCGTTATTGATATGAAGTTAACGCAACAGGATATTGCGAATAGAGTGGGTGCATCACGTGAAATGGTTGCAAAGATACTTAAAGATTTATGTACTGGCGGTTATATCAGTATTGACCATAAACGTATTACAATTAACGAACGCCTGCCGTCGCATTACTAATTCAAATAGTCTTATTTTAGTTTAGCTTTATCCATTCAGCATATAGGCCGCTTCCAGGCTTACCCTTTTAAATAAATCGACATCATGTGCGATTACCAGTTTACTAAAAATTCGGTATCGGTAAGTGTTGACTGTTTTTGGACTAATCTCCAATTCAGTTGATACGCGTTTGACACTCATTCCATTGGCGAGTAGATAGGTTATCTCCAGTTCGCGTTGAGACAATGCGTTAAAACAAGACGGGTATTTAGATTTGATAACCATGTTACTTAAATCAGCACTCAGAAATTGTTGTTTTAGACTTGCATATTTGATGGCCTGAATCAGTTCTTCTGCAGATGCTTTGTAACTAATGATTGAATTAATACCCGCGTTGAATAATTTTTCCAGGAAATGCCTGTGCGCCATAGAAATGATGAGTACTTTTTTTACACTCGAATCGATACGGTGTAATTTTTGAATTTCTTTAACCAAGGTATTTGAGTAACCATTGGCACAATATATCAAAACATCTTGTTTACTTTGTACATCAGGAGAAAGTGTCTTGACACATAGTGTATGAACATTGAATTCAGGCTTTTCATGCAAAAGGCGAGCTATAGCCTCCACATACAAAATATGTTCACCATTTATAGAAATATTAACCATTAACATATCTCGAATCAGCTATACAAAGTTCTTATTGCATTGAAAATACACATAATGCCGATGATGACAGATGACTTCTGTGGAGGTTTACAGCTGAAAAGTGTGTATTTTTTACATTTTTGTCAATGCAAATGCTTTAAGGTATTTGAAATTTCACAATAAGCTTGATTCGATACAATAGAGTAAGTTGTGAGGCTCTTTTATAAAAATAGAGGGGCAGGGTCTGTGGAATTTCCACAAAATTAAGAATAAAAACGATCAAAAACAATAGTTTAGTAGAAAAGTCTGTTTTTGCGAGTGAACAAAGTGAGCGCGGCAATCTGAAGGTTAAAAATTTATAATTGGGGGAGAAATGCAAATGGAACTAAAAGCCATTCATCAAATAATGCTTGTGGGCTGTCTTGTTTTAGTTAACCTGGTATCGCTGCTTATTTTATATACGTACTAATTACTGAAGTTTCCACTGAACAGTCTCACCGGCTTTTAGTGGAATGAGTCTTTCACTGCCAAATTCATAGTAATCCGGAATCTGATGCGGTTCATTTATCAAGGTTATTTTATCGGCATTGACTGGTAAGCGATAAAATTCCGGACCGAATTGACTGGCAAAACCTTCTAGCATATCCAATGCATTATTTTGCTCAAATGCTTCAGCATATAATTCAATAGCCGCATGTGCACTATAAATTCCCGCACAACCACAGGCACTCTCCTTGGCTGATTGTGAATGGGGGGCGCTATCAGTCCCTAAAAAGAATTTAGCGTTGCCACTTACTGCAGCTTTCACTAAGGCTTCACGATGCTGCTCGCGTTTTAAAATGGGTAGGCAATAATAATGCGGGCGAATGCCACCTTTGAAAATATCGTTACGATTAAACAATAGATGTTGCGGTGTAATCGTAGCGGCAACGTTGTCTGGTGCGGAAAGAACAAAATCAACGGCATGTGAGGTAGTAATATGTTCAAGCACAATTTTAAGTTCTGGAAATTCTTTTTGTAGTGGTTGTAAAATAGTATCAATAAAAACAGCTTCACGATCAAATATATCAACGTTTGAATCCGTCACTTCGCCATGCAGAAGTAATGGTATACTTTGTGCTTGCATGCGCTCTAAAACAGCATAGGTTTTCTTTAGGTCGGTTACACCAGCATCGGAGTTTGTAGTTGCACCTGCGGGATAATATTTAACAGCGTGAATAATACCGCTTTGCTTGGCGGTTGCAATTTCGGCCGGTTTCATATTATCAGTTAGGTATAAGGTCATTAACGGACTAAAGTTAACGCCATCGGGAACAGCTGCTTGAATACGTTCCTGGTAAGCCAGTGCTTGCGTCGTTGTGGTCACCGGTGGTTTTAAATTGGGCATGATAATCGCACGGCCAAAGCGTGTCGCAGTGTGAGGAATAATGTCTTTTAATACATCGTCATCTCGCACATGTAAATGCCAGTCGTCGGGTCTTATTAGAGTAATTGATTTCATTGTGTGGTGATTATCGCAGTTATTCTAGCGGTAGTCATTGTATTCTGTTTTTTAATTTTAAGAGAGTCAGTAATACAAGCAAGGGGATACCAACCCAGATCAGTTCACTGATAAGAACTCGCAATCCGGTGGAGCTGAAAAATGCACCCACCCCAATCGGTGAAACTTGTATGGGTTGCCAGGGTAAAAAGTAGGCGTGGTGTCAAAGGGAGAAAAGAATGCGACACCTAAACCCCCATTGGTCATGGCATCCAGTATACCGTGTGAACTGGTACTTAAAAATAATATTGTAATTGCGGTTATGCTTGTTTTTGAAATGAAGCGCTGGTGCCTGTAATCGGATGAGCGCAAAATAATAAACCATAAAAATATCGACCAGATAAACGCAAACAAGAGTGAATGCGTCATTCCTCGATGTCCCCATAAATCGCTATATGCAATATCAAACCGAAAAGCCAGGATATCTATATCAGGCATAATGGATGAGGCTACAACAAAGAACAGAAATTTATTATTGAGTAAGGGGTTGGTAGTGAAATTCTTTAGTGTGTAAGCAGTAAAAGCGTGTTCGAAAGCGGATGCCATTTTATTGAGGTTCGCTGTAAAAATGAGACTGAAAACAAAATTGATTTGTTTTCAGTCTCTAATTCAATTATTTAAAACCTAATTTTTTATAGAGCATGAGTCCAGGGCAAATTCCTGTAATAGCAGCAAAGAAGAGTGCTGCGGCAGGAAGATATAAAACCCAATGAACTGATTTATAGCCCGACAAGTAAATGCCGAGTGCAATGAGAATCGCCATGGTTAAAAATAACATTCTTTGTGCAGACATAATTTATCCTCTGTTGTTATATTGATATAAAACCCTAACCTGGACTTGCGTACTTTTGCAAGTTAAGTGTGAAGTCTGAAACTATTCTATTTGTATCATACTACTCGTGAATCCCACCTTGCGTCAGCGTGGCCGGATTAAGTAAACGTTCTAATTCATCTTCTGATAAGTCAGTTTCTTCCAATGCTACTTCAAAGATAGCACGTTTTTCTTTATAGGCTTTTTTAGCAATAGCCGCACCTTTTTCATAACCAATAACACGGTTAAGTGCAGTAACCAATATAGGGTTTTTATCGAGTGCGCTTTCTATGTTTTCCTGGTTAACAGTAAAGTCTGCTATAGCTTTATCGGCCAGTACGCGAGCAGAATTTGAAAGAAGTTGAATACTTTGTAACAGGTTATACGCGATTACGGGGAGCATGACATTTAATTGAAAAGTGCCCGACTGTCCGGCTATAGTAATAGCTGTATGGTTACCCATGACTTGCGCGCACACCATGGCGACCGCTTCGGGTATAACCGGATTCACTTTGCCAGGCATGATTGAACTACCGGGTTGTAGCGCAGGTAAAGCAATTTCACCAATACCCGCTAGTGGACCTGAATTCATCCAACGTAAATCGTTTGAAATTTTCATCAATGCGACAGCGAGTGTATTGAGTTGGCCACTCATTTCAACGGCACTATCTTGCGTTGCAAGGCCTACAAATTTATTTGGCATGGAGGTAAAGGTAACACCTGTTTCAGAATATAAAACTTCAGCTACAAACTCACCAAAATCTTCATGACAATTAATCCCGGTACCGACAGCCGTGCCCCCTTGCGGTAAAGCGTGGAGTCTCTCTAAACTGTCTTCGATTCGTTCGATACACATACGGATCTGATCCGACCACACCGTAATTTCTTGTCCCATTGTAATCGGCATGGCATCCATTAAATGGGTGCGGCCAGTTTTAACTATATTGGCAACTTGTTGTGCTTTGTTATCCAGGGTTTCAGTTAAGTAACGCAGTGCAGGTAGCAAGCGTTCAGAAATTTCAATCGTTGCGCTAACGTGAATAGTGGTTGGTATAACATCGTTAGAGCTTTGGCTCATATTAACATGGTCATTTGGGTGGATTTCCAGCCCCGAATCACGTGTTGCGGCGGTAGCAATGACTTCGTTGGCATTCATATTGGTACTGGTGCCTGAACCCGTCTGAAAAATATCAATAGGGAATTGGTCATCGTAAATTCCATCGGCAACATCATCAGCGGTATGTTTAATGGCCAGATAGATTTCTTCACTCATTAAATCCAGTTTAAAATTGGCCGCGGCGCAAGCATGTTTAACTAAACCCAGTGCATGAATAAATTCTTTTGGCATGGGCATGCCACTGATTGGGAAATTATCTACGGCACGTTGAGTTTGTGCTCCATACAGTGCATCGCCAGGAACCTCGAGTTCGCCCATGCTATCGCTAACTTTTCGTGTAGCTGCGGAATTTTTTTTAGCCATTCGATTGTTGTCCTGTGTCCATTTTTTGCCAGCTATGAATCTTTTCTTCGACTACGCGCCAGTTTTCATCTTCTTCGCGTTCAAGCAAAATATCTTTACTGATTATGACGGCATTACCATCGGCTGCTATCATTTGCTCTTCCACTTCAAAACCGAGTCGGCGCAGTTGATCATTTTTAATGCGAATAATTTTATACTTTAGACTCAGTAACTTATTATTTAAAAATTCGTTATCACGGCGATATAACCACTGTTGATAATTGAGTGTATCCATATTCGGTATGCCATAGACCTGGACATTTTTAGAGACGAGTTGCATATGCGCATTAATGTCTTTGTTTTGAACCGAATCGCTGAGTGCATTCAGCCAATCTTCTGCAATATGTTGAGCCATGTTCTTATAATCGTTCATTTTCAACTTTTCTTGATTTATTTTCTTTAGGATGAGAAACAGTAGTCTTTATACCATTATATAGGCATATTTGTTGTGCACGGGTAAATTTTTAGATTTACGCTAAGTCATTCATTTATTAGACCATTTTAAGGTTGAACATGAAAACAGAGGACAAAAACGGCGGTTGCGCGAAATGATTTTTGCGCGGCGCTTTGAAGACTAAGCTATCCCGCACTCATATGCTCCATTAAATGTTTCCACTGAAGGCTTTACAGCCTGAATAAGACACCAATCTATCTCCAATCAAACAAAACGCACTGTCTGCTTGTCTGAGCAGTTGTATACTTTTGTACATTTTGTGGTTTTGGACTATATTTAATAGTCATAAAATCATTTGACACCTGTAACATATTGAAAATTAAGTTTATATTATTCATCATGTAAAATATGCGTGCTATTGAGTGGTGATTAATTAAAGTTGTAGCCAGCTGGCACTCTTAATTAGTTGTTTATTTTTGTATATTTAGTCGATTTGGGCTATATTTAGTAGTCATAAAATCATTTGATGGTTATAAGCTATTGAATAATAAGCTTATATTTTTTGGCGTGTAAAAATGCTTGCATTTATGTGGTGAACTATTAAAGTGACATCCAAATATTTAAAGTATATAGGTGAGGTAGTTCATCTAACTAATAGCCTGCACTGGTAAATAGCCAGAAGTCAGATGCAAGAATAAGCCACAAAGTGGGGAAGAGTATGTCTACACAGAATAATGATCAGGATGTTGATCAGCAGGAAACCCTTGAATGGTTAGAAGCCATCGAAGGGGTTATGCAAGCCGATGGCGCAGATCGCGCACATTTCTTATTAGAGCAAATGATCGACAAATTACGTCGTTCAGGTGCTAACTTGCCCCACAAACCAAACACCGCATACGTTAATACCATTCCTACTCACCTGCAGCCAATCATGCCGGGTGATAGAAGTGTAGAACGTCGTATTGGTGCCTTGATTCGCTGGAATGCAGCAGCGATGGTGGTGAAAGCAAATCGTAAGGCGTCAGAGCTTGGCGGCCACATTGCGAGCTTTGCATCGGCGGCTACCTTATATGACGTGGGTTTCAATCATTTCTGGCGCGCACCGACCCACCAACATGGTGGTGATCTGGTTTTCTTCCAGGGCCACTCTGCACCGGGTATGTATTCACGTGCCTTTATGGAAGGACGCTTAACAGAGGAACAACTAGATAACTTCCGTCAGGAAGTTGATGGTAAAGGCCTGTCGTCTTATCCTCACCCCTGGTTAATGCCTGATTTTTGGCAATTCCCAACGGTATCAATGGGCCTGGGTCCAATTTCTGCGATCTACCAGGCGCGCTTTATGAAGTATTTACAGGATCGCGGTTTAGCGGATACCCGTAATCGTGATGTTTGGTGCTTTATGGGTGATGGTGAAACGGATGAGCCCGAATCATTAGGCGCTATCTCACTGGCAACACGTGAGAAACTGGATAACCTGGCCTTTGTTATAAACTGTAACCTGCAACGCTTGGACGGTCCGGTGCGGGGTAATGGCAAAATTATTCAGGAACTGGAAGCGATATTCCGTGGTGCTGGCTGGAAAGTCATTAAAGTCCTTTGGGGTAGCTACTGGGATCCATTGTTAGCCAAAGACACGAATGGTCTTTTGCAGAAACGTATGATGGAAGCCGTTGACGGCGACTTTATGAATTACAAATCCAAAGATGGTGCTTACGTACGTGAACACTTCTTTGGTAAATACCCTGAATTAAAAGCCATGGTAGCGGATATGTCGGATGACGACATCTGGCGCTTAAACCGTGGTGGTCATGACCCACATAAAGTGTATGCAGCATATGCAGAAGCGGCCAAGCGTGATGGTCAACCCACCGTTATTTTGGCACACAGTGTTAAGGGTTACGGCATGGGTGCAGCAGGTGAAGGGCAGATGCGTACTCACTCGCAGAAGAAGTTAGATGAAGACGAAATGATCGCTTACAAGAATCGTTTCAATATCCCCATTTCTGATGAGCAAGCAGCCAAGTGTGATTACTACCACCCGGATGCAAACTCAGAAGAAATGAAGTACATGAAAGCACAGCGTGACAAGTTGGGCGGTCCAATGCCAACCCGTCAGCGTTTGGCAGCACCGTTAGAAGTGCCTGACCTGTCTGTATTTGAACCGATTACGAAAGGTTCAGGTGATCGTGAAATGTCGACAACAATGGCCTTTGTACGTTTGCTTACGCTTATTACGCGTGACAAAAAGATGGGTAAATATGTTGTGCCTATCGTGCCAGACGAAGCACGTACTTTCGGTATGGAAGGCATGTTCCGCCAATTAGGTATTTATTCTTCAGTGGGGCAGTTATACACGCCACAGGATAAAGAACAGGTGATGTTTTACAAGGAAGATAAAACCGGCCAGATTTTAGAAGAAGGTATTAACGAAGCCGGTGCAATGTCATCGTGGATTGCCGCGGCGACGTCTTACAGCACACACGCTGTTAACATGGTGCCATTCTATATTTACTATTCTATGTTTGGTTTCCAGCGTATTGGTGACCTGGCGTGGATGGCCGGCGATATGCAAGCACGTGGTTTCTTACTGGGCGGTACGGCCGGTAGAACGACACTCGCCGGTGAAGGTTTACAACACCAGGATGGCCATAGCTTTATGGTGTCTGGCACGATTCCAAATTGTGTCTCTTATGATCCCACCTTTGCATACGAACTAGCAGTCATCATCCAGGATGGTTTGCGTCGCATGTATAAGGAACAGGAAAACGTCTTCTACTACATCGCGGTAATGAATGAAAACTACCAGCAACCTGCCATGCCTAAAGGTGTCGAGGAAGGTATTGTTAAAGGTATGTACTTATTACAGGGTGGCGGTAAGCGCCGTAAGAAAGTACAGTTGATGGGCTCGGGTACGATTTTGCGTGAAGTGATTGCAGCAGCTGAATTGTTAGATAAAGACTGGTCAATTGATGCGGATATCTGGAGTGTCACCAGCTTCAATGAATTGAAGCGTGAAGCACAGGATGTTGATCGCTGGAACATGTTGCATCCATTACAAGATAAACGTGTAAGTTACGTAGAAAAATGTCTGAAAGATAAACGTGGCCCAGTGATTGCGGCGACTGACTATGTACATAATTACTCCGATCAGATTCGCAAGTGGATACCAGCAAAGTACACAACCTTAGGTACCGATGGTTTTGGTCGCTCGGATACACGTGCGCAACTACGTAAACACTTTGAAGTAAATTCGCACTATGTAACGGTAGCGGCATTAATGGCGTTGGCAGATGATGGTCAGTTCCCGGCAGGTAAAGTTCAGGAAGCCATCGAGAAATATGGTATTGATCCTGAAAAAATGAATCCTGCCATTGCATAAAATTTAGTGTAAATAAGTTCCCCCTCCCTTTACGGGAGGGGGTTAGGGGGAGGGTAATAAAAAAACTCCCCCACCCTAACCCTCCCCCGAAATGGGGGAGGGAATAAAATTATAGTTCCCCCTCCCTTTACGGGAGGGGGTTAGGGGGAGGGTAATAAAAACTCCCCCACCCTACACCCTCCCCCGAAATGGGGGGAGGGATAAAATTTTCAGTTCCCCCTCCCTTTACGGGAGGGGGCTAGGGGGAGGGTAATAAAAAACTCCCCCACCCTACGCTCTCCCCCGAAATGGGGGAGGGGATAAGATGTGAATCCTCCCCCGAAATGAGGGAGCAGATAAAATTTGAATCCTTCCCCGATGTGGGGGAGGGAGCTTAATTAGTTGGAGTGAACCATGAGTGAAATGGTCGAAATAAAAGTTCCTGACATCGGTGATTTTGATGAAGTCGAAATCATTGAGGTCCTTGTAGCCGTAGGTGATGTGGTCGCTGTAGAAGACTCGTTAATTACAGTTGAAACAGACAAAGCGACTATGGAAATTCCAAGTAGCCACTCGGGTACTGTTAAAGAAGTAAAAGTTAAAGTAGGCGATACAGTTTCAAAAGGTGACCTGGTTGTCGTGCTTGAATCATCTGCTGCCACTGATGTAAAAGAACAAGCCCCAGCAGCCACACCTGCTGAAACAGCTAAAGAAGAAGCACCAAAACCCGCGGCTGAATCGGCTAAGGCACCAACCCCGACAGCTGTTGCAGAAGCGCCTAAACCTACTCCATCTCCCGCACCAGAAGTTGAATATAAACCATCACCAACAGCAAACATTAATCCCGATCGTTTCAAGAGTGCACATGCGTCACCGGCATTACGAAAGTTTGCACGTGAACTGGGTGTTGATTTAACAAAAGTTAACGGAACGGGTCGTAATTCCAGAATTGTAAAAGAAGATATTCAGTCCTTCGTTAAGCAGGTAATGGAAACAGGTGGTCGTTCTAATGCTGCGGGCGGTACAGCATTAGGCGTAGAGCCAATGCCAGAAATTGATTTTAGCAAGTTTGGTGAAGTTGAAACGAAGCCGCTAAGTAAAATTAATAAGTTAACCGGTAAATTCCTGCACCGTAACTGGGTGACAATCCCCCATGTAACACAGTTTGATGAAGCAGACATTACCTCACTCGAAGCATTCCGGAAGCAGTCAAATAAAGACTACGAAAAAGAAGGCGTAAAATTTACTTTGCTTTCTTTCATTATGAAAGCAATGGCAGCAGGTCTTAAAAAATATCCCCGATTTAATTCCTCACTGGATGCGTCAGGTGAAAACCTGATTATGAAAAACTATTTCCATATTGGTATTGCCGTTGATACACCGGATGGATTAGTTGTACCTGTTGTTCGCGATGTAGATAAAAAATCAATCGTTGATATTTCTATTGAACTACGTGAAATTTCCATTAAAGCACGTGAGAAAAAATTAATGCCATCGGATATGCAAGGTGGTTGTATGTCAATCTCTAGCCTGGGTGGTATTGGTGGTACTAAATTTACACCAATAGTTAATGCACCAGAGGTTGCAATTATGGGTGTATCAAAAGCAGAGATAAAACCCGTCTGGAACGGTTCAGAGTTTGAACCAAAACTGATGTGCCCGCTATCTCTATCGTATGACCATCGTGTAGTTGATGGTGCAGAAGGTGCACGTTTTATTACATACATCGGTCACCTGTTAGCAGATGCGCGGCGTTTACTACTGTAGCCATGATTTAATTCCCCCTCCCATTTCGGGGGAGGGGGTAAAAATATTAGTTCCCCCTCCCTTTACGGGAGGGGGCTAGGGGGAGGGTACTAAAAAATTCCCCCACCCTAGCCCTCCCCCGAAATGGGGGAGGGAATAAAAATATAGTTCCCCCTCCCTTTAC
>Ga0316206_1002518_pt1 | contig 12126 bp, 10 predicted proteins | sample 6monthpyrite_MG_FD_204942 | JGI IMG/M metagenome (GOLD analysis project Ga0316206, IMG submission 204942) | Microbial mat bacterial communities from mineral coupon in-situ incubated in ocean water Damariscotta River, Maine, United States -... | ecosystem: Environmental > Aquatic > Marine >...
CAGGCAGTAAGGAGGTTACTGATGGAAAGTACCCGAAAATATACCCAGAACAATGTCCAGAACAATGCCCGGAACAATATCGGGAACAATACAGTGCAAACAAAATACTGGCATCGCCTGGATGATGCTCGTGTGCAATGTGATTTATGCCCGCGATTTTGCAAATTAAAAGTAGGGCAAAGAGGCCTGTGTTTTGTGCGTGCTAATCAGCAAGATGAAATTGTGCTGACGACCTATGGGCGCTCCAGTGGCTTTTGTATTGACCCCATTGAAAAGAAGCCGTTGAATCATTTTCTGCCGGGTACGCCGGTATTATCGTTTGGCACAGCAGGTTGTAATTTGGCCTGCAAGTTTTGCCAGAATTGGGATATCAGTAAATCTCGAGAAATCGATACCCTGGCAGCAACAGCCAGCCCGCAAACGATTGCGAAGGTGGCAAAGCAAAATAACTGTAGAAGTGTGGCGTTCACTTATAATGACCCGGTTATTTTTCACGAATACGCCATTGATGTGGCGGCGGCATGCCGCGAGCTTGGTATTAAATCGGTCGCGGTTACAGCGGGCTATATTTGTGAGCAACCCAGGGTTGAGTTTTTTAATGCCATGGATGCGGCAAATATTGATTTAAAGGCATTCACCGAATCGTTTTATCACAAACTCACCGGCGCACATTTACAGCCAGTGCTGGAAACACTGCAATATTTAAAGCATGAAACTCAAGTTTGGTTTGAAATAACCACGTTGCTGATCCCGGGGCAGAACGACTCTGATGAAGAACTACAGGCAATGTGTGAATGGATTATGCAAAATCTCGGGCAGGATGTGCCGTTGCATTTCAGTGCCTTTCATCCCGATTGGAAAATGCTCGACATCCCCCAAACGCCAGCGGCGACATTAAGTCGAGCGCGTGATATCGCGATGCAGGCTGGGCTCAGGTATGTTTACACGGGTAATGTGCACGATAAAAAGGGCGGCAGCACCTACTGTCAGCAGTGTGGTGAGCTGTTGATCGAGCGAGACTGGTATGAATTAGGGCGCTGGGCATTAGATTCAAAAGGCGCCTGCAAAAACTGTGGCTGTTCGTTGCCGGGTGTGTTTGAAGCGCGGCCTGGAAGCTGGGGCGCACAACGTTTACCGCTATTCATTAGTGATAAGTTGGAGTGATACGTCAGAGTGATGCGCTGGAGTGATACGTTAGAGTGATGCATGGTGTGGTGTGCCAGAAGAGTGTGCCAGAAAAATGTGCCAGAAAAATGTGCCAGAAAAATGTCCCAGAAAAATGTCCCAGAAAAATATGCAGGTACGATGTACCGAAAAATATATTAATTGATTTGGCAATTGATTGGCCAGGTGATTGGGCAGGTGATTGGCCAGCTGATTGGCCAGCTGATTGGCAAGCGTAATAAATCAGAGTGATAAATTGGCCTAAATAGGGTATTCTTACAGGTATCAGATTGATAACCCGATTACGCGCTAAAGCCGCACGCCCACAGATGTTTTAATCACTGTGGGCGCGCGGCTTTAGCGCGCGATGGGGTTGTGAAAACCGTAAACTAGAGGACAGGCTTGAACAAAGGCACCCTATATATCATCTCAGCCCCATCCGGCGCTGGCAAAACCAGTTTGGTCAAAGCCTTAACCGCAGATGCGCAGCAGATATCCGTATCAGTCTCCCATACGACCCGCGCAATGCGAGAAGGTGAGCGTGAGGGAGTGGATTACCATTTTGTCGATCAGCAAACATTTCTGCAAATGAGCGGTGATGGTGATTTTCTCGAGCACGCACAGGTGTTTGATAATTATTACGGTACCTCACAATCACATGTCGAGCAGCAATTGGCACAGGGCCTGGATGTTATTTTAGAGATCGACTGGCAAGGTGCTCGGCAGGTGCTCAAACAGTTTGCCGATGCGCTCTCAATTTTTATCTTGCCGCCGTCATCGGCCGCATTAAAAGAGCGCTTACAGAATCGCGGGCAGGATGACGATGAAATCATTAATCGACGTATGCAAGATGCGGTGAGTGAAATGTCGCATTATGCTGAGTTCGATTTTATTATTGTGAATGATGATTTTGATGTGGCGTTACAGGAACTGGGCAGTATTTTTACAGCCAATAAATTGCGCCAGCTTCAGCAGGAACAAAGATTGCAAACCTTAATAACCGAATTATTGAATTAAATTATTTAGAGGATTTAAAAATGGCACGTTTAACCGTAGAAGATTGCTTACCCAATGTAGATAATCGCTTTCACCTTGTATTAGTTGCAGCAAAACGCGCACGTCAAATTGCAATGGGTTCGGATGCATTAGTTGAGCTGGAAAATGATAAGCCAACGGTACTGGCGTTACGCGAAATAGCGGAAGGTTTAGTGTCACCAGATATTCTCAATGACAAATCAGAAGAATTAAATATGAGACCGGCGGCAATTTCTGTAGACGAAATTAGCAAAGAAATGTAACCCCTGTTTACTGGGGCTGGCGTTATTAGGGTAATTTAAAAATGGCAGTAAACCCTGAACAGACAGAGATTGATGTAAAGGATTTATACGGCGATCCGTCGCGGTTTTTAATATCTGATTTGTGTCGCATAGTCGAAGACTATATGAATGCGGATCAGGTGCGGGATGTGTATCGCGCCTATTTATTTGGTGCGCAATCTCATGAAGGTCAGTTTCGCCAAACCGGCGAACCCTATATTTATCACCCTATTTCCGTGGCACGCATTCTTGCTGAAATGCACATGGATTCAAAAAGCATTTGTGCCGCTATTTTACACGATGTTATCGAAGACACACCCGCGACCAAAGAAGAAGTTGCCGAAAAATTTGGCGATGATGTAGCCGAGCTGGTTGACGGTGTCAGTAAACTGACTGAATTTAAATTTAAAAATAAAAAAGAACAGCAAGCGATTAACATTCAAAAAGTGTTAATGGCCATGGCGCGTGATATTCGCGTTATTTTAATTAAGCTTGCCGATCGTTTACATAATATGCGCACGCTGGGCATTATGCGCCCGGAAAAACGTCGCCGCATTGCCAAAGAAACCTTAGATATTTATGTTCCATTAGCAAGGCGATTAGGGATTAATACGCTGCGATTAGAGTTGGAAGATTTAGGTTTTAGAGCTATGCATCCCATGCGATATCGTATTTTAGAACATGCGATGTTACAGGAAGCCGGGCATAGAAAAGAAATTATTCAAAAAATAGACAATGGTCTTACCTCACGGCTTAATGAGCTCAGCATTGAAGCGCAAGTAAATTCTCGCAGAAAACACCCGTACAGTTTGTATAAAAAAATGCGGGAAAAAAATCTCTCGTATAAAAATATTTTTGATGTATATGGCATTCGGGTGGAAGTTGATTCAGTTGATGATTGTTATCGGGTATTAGGGGCCGTGCATAATTTATTTAAGCCGATACCGGGAAAATTTAAAGACTACATTGCCATTCCAAAAGAAAATGGATATCAATCATTGCACACCGTTTTATTCGGCCCGCATGGTATACCTATTGAAGTGCAAATTCGCACCAGTGAAATGAATAAATTTGCGGAAACCGGAATTGCAGCTCACTGGTTGTATAAAGAAAATGCCGGCATGGAAGTTGATGTCGGTGGGCGCACCCGCGAATGGTTGACGGGCATTTTAGAAATGCAGCAGGCGGCAGGTGATTCAGTCGAATTTTTAGAAAATGTAAAAGTCGATTTGTTTCCGGATGAACTTTATGTTTATACGCCTAATGGCGATATCGTAAAGTTACCTAAAAACTCAACCCCGATAGATTTTGCCTATTCAGTACACACTGATGTGGGGCAAACTTGCGTAGCCAGTAAAGTAGATTACCGCTTCGCACCGTTAGATACACCATTGTATAGCGGTCAAACGGTAGAGGTGATTACCTCGGAAGGCGCGCATCCGAACCCGAGCTGGCTGGACTTTGTAGTGACCGCAAAAGCTCGCAGTAATATTCGAACTTATTTAAAAAGTATGCGCTCAGAAGATGCGGTGGCACAGGGGCGACGAATGTTGTCGCGTATGCTGTTAGAAAAAAACATTACCCTGGAAGAAATGTCGGAAGAAAGTTTTCAGACCCTGCTAAAAGAATATAACTTTACATCTTTAAATCAATTGCTGGAAGACATCGGCATGGGCAATCGACCTGCGGGTCTTGTTGCGCGGCGTTTATTTCCGGAAGAAGTTGATGAGGACGCGACAGAAAATGAAATAGAAAACGGTCGTCCGGCACTCGCTATTCAGGGCACGGAAGGTATGGTGGTCGCGTATGGTAAGTGTTGTTATCCGATACCCGGCGATCAGATTATAGGAAAGCTAAGCAAGGGTCGAGGGTTAGTTATTCATCAAGTCAGCTGTAAAAATATTGCGAATGAGCGATTGCAAAGTGAAAACATGGTTGATGTGAAATGGGCGAATGATCCAAGCGGAGAATACCCCTGCCAGTTAAATTTACATGTGCAAAATGAAAGGGGGGTATTAGCGCGCCTGGCGACTATTATCTCAGATGAAGCTGCTAATATAGAGCATGTTGAAGTAGAAGATAAAGATGGTATATCAACGAATATTACCTTCCTGATTTCTGTGAGCGGTAGAGATCATCTGGCAAAAATTTTACGACGTTTACGACGCGTGAATTCTGTTATGCGAATTATACGCGTACAATAAAAAATTATTTAAAATAAACATACCGAGAAAAAGCTAGATATGAAAAAAGAAATTATCTCAACAGACAAAGCGCCACAGGCAATAGGTACTTACTCGCAAGCGGTTAAAGTTAATAATACGGTATATATTTCCGGGCAGATTCCACTTATTCCAGAATCGATGGAAGTATTAGATGGCTCGGTAGAAGAGCAAATTCACCTGGTCTTTAAAAATTTACAGGCCATTATTAGCGCTGCCGGCGGTACCTTTGATAATGTTGTAAAGTTAAATATATTTCTAACAGATCTGAGTAATTTTCCCACGGTTAATCAAGTCATGGCTCAGTACTTCGCAGAGCCATATCCAGCGCGCGCAGCCATTGGCGTGAGTGAGCTACCTAAAGCCGTGGCGGTAGAAATGGATGCAGTTTTAGAATTATAAATAAAGATGAACCATTTTTTTATGAGCAGGCTCGAGAAGTCTGGGTTGAATTCTATATTTAACTTTTAAACAAAACTTCCAGATAAGTTGCAAGGCAAATAATTCGGGCGCTTTTAAATATCTATGGCATATTCAAGTAGCTTGATTCAGCTAAAGGGCGTAGGCCCAAAAGTTCTAGAGCGATTAAGTAAGCTGGGTTTAAATACAGTGCAGGATGTGTTGTTTCATCTGCCTTTTCGATATGAGGACAGGACGCGGGTTATATCTATTGGCTCACTGCGTCATGGTCAGTCGGCGTTAATAGAAGCTTCCGTAGATCATGCGAGTGTCGCATTTACCCGTAAAGGTAAAAGTCGCCGAATGTTGCTGGTGCATGTCAGCGATGGTACGGGTAGTCTGGTGTTGCGGTTTTTTTATTTTAATAAACAACAACAGAACGCAATGACTGCCGGCACTCAATTACGGTTTTTCGGCGACGTGCGATACGGCGCGTCTTCATTAGAAATAGTGCACCCGGAATACACGGCACTTACCGATGATGCCAACACCATTCTTGAAAAATCTTTAACGCCGGTGTATCACACAACCGACGGCGTGAGTCAGTTTTTATTGCGGCGACTTTCATCGCAATGTCTCGAGATAATAAATCACAAAGACGTGCTGCCAGAGTATTTAACAAAGGACATGTTTGAGCTGGATGAGTGTTTTTCGCTTGTCGATGCCATACAGTATGTTCATCGCCCGCCAGTTGATGCAAATATTAATGCGCTGTTTGAGGCGCAGCATGCATCTCAATTGCGCTTAATTTTTGAAGAGTTGTTAGCGCAGCATTTAAGCCTGCAAACCTTGCGTGAAAAAACCCGTCAACATGCCGCGATAAATTTGCTTAGCCCTAATCACTTATTGTATCAATTCATAAAATCTTTGCCATTTGAATTAACCATGGCGCAGCAGAAAGTGAATCAAATTATTCTGCAGGATTTAGAATCGGGTTTACCGATGATGCGCCTGGTGCAAGGCGATGTTGGCTCAGGTAAAACGGTTGTAGCAGCGCTCGCGTGTTTAAAAGCGGTTGAGTCTGAGATGCAGGCGGCGATAATGGCACCCACTGAAATTTTAGCCGAACAACATTTTAAAAATTTCACTCAATGGTTTGAGCCGCTTGGAGTTCAGGTTGTATGGTTGTCGGGTCAAATAAAAGGCAAAAAAAGGCAACAGGTTTTAGCGCAAATTTCGAGTGGTGAGGCACAGGTTATTGTCGGTACCCATGCGTTGTTTCAAAATGATGTCGAATATAAATGTTTGGCACTGGCAATCACCGATGAGCAGCATCGCTTTGGTGTGCAACAACGTATGGCATTAGCCAAAAAAGCCAGTCATGATAAAACCGCTGTATCATCAAAAACGGCAACACAGCACACACGCACTAAACTCGCTCATCAACTTATTATGACGGCAACGCCTATCCCCAGAAGTTTGGCAATGACGGCTTATGCTGATCTTGATTACTCGGTTATAGATGAGTTGCCACCAGGAAGAAAACCGGTTACTACCGTTGTTGTTCAAGAGGAGAGGCGGCAGGAAATTTTACAAAAAATTCAAAAAGCGTGTCTACAGGGTAAGCAGGCATATTGGGTATGTACTTTGGTTGAGGAATCTGAATCGTTGCAATGCCAGGCGGCGCAGGATACGGCTGAAATGTTGAAAAATGTTTTGCCCGATATAAAGGTGGGCTTAATTCACGGGCGTCTAAAATCGGATGAAAAAGAAAAGTTGATGGCAGATTTTAAAGCAGCTCAAACTCAATTGCTCGTGGCGACAACGGTGATAGAAGTTGGGGTTGATGTGCCTAATGCAAGTTTAATGATCATCGAAAATGCTGAGCGTCTGGGGCTATCTCAATTACACCAGTTACGCGGCAGAGTAGGACGTGGAAAAGAGGCAAGTCATTGTGTGTTGATGTTTAAAAGTCCGTTAAGTGCACATGCTAAAGAGCGACTGGCCATGATGCGCAAGACCAACAGTGGCTTTGAAATTGCGCAAAAAGATTTACAGCTCAGAGGGCCCGGGGAGGTATTAGGTACGCGCCAAACGGGTCTGGTTCAATTGAAAATAGCGGATATCGTACGTGATGAATATTTGCTGGATGATGTGAAGGCTGCAGCTCAAATAATATTAAAAAATCACCCTGAAAACGTTAAGCCTTTAATTGATCGCTGGATAGGGTTAGCTCAACAATATGTCAATGTCGGTTAATATAGACAGGCGAGTTTGAATATTTGTTTTTATTCGTGAAATTTAGGCATATAGTCAAAGCATTTATCGCATTTTAGATTAGCTATTCAGCTATAAATCGTCTATCTACTATAAGTGTATTTTAATTTATTCTCATTTATCCATATTCTATCTAAATTAAACAGGATCTTCTCGAATGCTGGGGCAGCTTGACGAAGCAGAGTTACTATCAAAAAGCAGTAATAGCGACAAAATTTGGCGTGAGCAAATTCAGCGAGTTGAGCAAAATGCAGGGCTGAGTAATGTTATCAGTTTGGTCGTTGCTATTTTACTTGCTCTGGTGTTGTGGAGCAAAGGTCCGAAAATTTTAATTTCTGCATGGGTGGGGTATATGGTATTGATTACCGCCATCAGATATATGCTCGGATATTGGCAAAAAAAACAGTCTTCGCAGGATAAGTCAAAATATGAACGGGCAGCACGTTGTTATCTCGTTGCTATATTGTTAACCGCGTTTGGTTGGGGAATGGCCGGTTATGCTTTATTTCCGAATGTTCCGGCACAACAGTTAATGATGGGCTTTGTGCTATCGGGTATTGCATCCGGTGGGGTATTGGTTATGGCGCCCATACTTAAATTATATCTGGTTTATCTATCGTTAACTATTTTTCCAGTTACAGTGCTGTTTTTTCAGATGGGTGAAGACTATACGGTGTTAGCCTTTACCACTATTTTTTATGTTTTATTAATGGGAAGTATTGGTTCGCGGATTAATAGCAGTTTTTTAAAATCTTTAGAGATACGATTCCATAATGAGTCGTTAATTGAATTCATGAGTCAGGCGCGTAATGAAGCTGATGATTTAAACGAGGAGCTATCAACTGAAATTGAACAAAGAAAGCGTGTTGAAAAAGAGTTGCATAAAGCAAAAGAAATTGCGGAGGCCGCGAGCAAAACCAAGAGTGAGTTTCTTGCCAATATGAGTCACGAAATAAGAACGCCAATGAATGGTGTGTTAGGGACTTTGCAGCTAATGCAGGGAACGGACTTAACTGAAAGTCAAAAACAATTTGTGAGTATTGCATATAACTCGGGCGAGTCATTGTTATCATTATTAAATGATATTTTAGATTTCTCAAAAATTGAAGCGGGTAAATTAGACCTTGAAATTATTCCTTTTGGTCTGCATAACCTGTGCAAGGAATTAATTATTTTGCTTAAACAAAAAGCGGCAGAGAGAGAGGTTGTTTTAGAGACGGAGATAGACTCAGAAATCCCCAATATTATAAAAGGTGATCCGGTAAGAATTCGGCAGATTTTAATTAACCTGATGACCAATGCCATTAAGTTTACGGAGAAAGGTGCAGTAACACTAAAGGCGTCAGTATTGGAAAAAACCGAAAAAACGGTACGTTTACGCATTGAGGTTGTAGATACAGGAATAGGTATTGAAGAAAGATCGCAGCGAAAATTGTTCAATTCATTTACCCAGGCGGATGGTTCAACTACACGTAAATATGGGGGTACCGGTTTAGGTCTGGCGATTGTTAGGCAGTTGGTTACGATGATGCGAGGACGCCTGGGTGTGGAAAGTGAAGTGGGTAAGGGCTCTTGTTTTTGGGTAGAAGTCGTATTTGAAATTGCAGATATTGTGATGGAGGAAACTCAGCGGGCTGTTGTTGAGATTAATGAAACGCTGGTCGGCCATGTATTGCTGGTAGAAGATAATCCAGTCAATCAAATTGTGGCGACAAAAATGTTAGAAAAAGCCGGACTGACGTTTGAGGTGGCCAATAATGGTGAGCAGGCAATGCAACGATTAAGCGCTGAGCATAACTTCGATCTGGTATTAATGGACTGTCAGATGCCAGTTATGGATGGTTATGAGGCGGCACAGGCACTGCGCAAAAAAGAGCAGGAAAATGCTTTAGATCGGTTGCCAGTTATTGCGATGACTGCAAATGCAATGGAAGGTGATAAAGAAAAATGCTTTGCAGCGGGCATGGATGACTATGTTTCTAAGCCAGTTAATCAGCAGGCGCTGAAAGAAACCCTGGCCAGGTGGCTGAATGAATAATAAAGCTTAATGGTTTTCAGCATCGATAGGAGCTGTTTAATCGCCAGCAGTGGTGTAGAATAATTAGCTTTATATAACCTTAAATTTGTCGCTTAATGTCAGGTCATCACACAAGATTGCGTTGGTGTAGCCAGCAACGTTGTTTGTCTACAGAATTGAAAGCCGAAATTAAATCCTGGCTGTTTGACTCCGGCTCATTAACCACTCGATTAATGAACCATTGCGATGAGCCATTTTCGGTAAAGGTGCTGTCTGTTGTGCGTACGACGCCCACGCCCGATGAAGTGCAAGCATTAAAATTAAGATCCAGAAGTCAGGCAATTATTCGACAGGTTTTACTCTGTTGTGGTGATCGTCCGGTGGTTTATGCCCGCACTATTATTCCCGTATCTAGCCTGCGCGGTTCATTGCGCGCAATAGTGCTGCTCAGAAATAAATCATTAGGGGCGGTGTTATTTGCCGATAAAAATATGCGACGTGAACCGATGGAAATAACCTCACTAAAATCATCACACAAATGCTATAGCTGGACCAGATACAAAGGGCAGGAATTAATCTGGGGGCGTCGCTCGGTGTTTAAGTTAAGAAACGAGAAATTGCTGGTCAGCGAGTTTTTTTTACCCGGCCTAATAAGTTAATTTTTTTACATTAGCCGAGAATGAGCTTAATTCCGATTAACAACGTGATGACTTCATAGCTCGTTTTAATGAGTTTGTTGCCTTTTATAATGGCAAGGTGTGCGCCAAAATAACCGCCAATTAATGAGCCGAACAGCAGGGCCGGTAGCCAGGCCCAGTGTATATTTCCTAAATAACCCAGGGTAATGGCGCCACTACCATTCCAGAAAATACCAACCAGAATCAGAGTATAAGCAACGGCCATTTTATAGTCGAGCCCAAACCAGCGAACCAGCCAGAGAGTGACAAACAGGCCGGTGCCAGAGGTGAGTGAGCCATTGAGTATGCCGATGCTGAAAATGACCAGTGCGCCTATGATATAGCCCTTCTGTGTTCTGTTTTTAGGCTCAAAGACCTGGCCTAATGAAGGCGATAGTCTGGAGTAGATGCCTAGACCCATAGTGAGTAGCCCCAGGGCAATTTGGGCGCTTCTGTCTGGAATTTGCAAAATAAAGCTGGCGCCTAAAATGACGCCGGGAATACCGCTCAGCAATATGTACAGTGCAAACTGTCTTTCCAGTCGACTGGATTTAAGGTGACGAAAAGTCGCACCAACCCCTAATGCAACGCTCGCGACTTTATGGGTGGCCAGTGCAACTCCAAAGGGTAAGCCCAAAAAAATTAATGCGGGTAATTGAATCAGCCCGGCACCTCCACCCGCCAGAGCTGAAAAAAAATTGGATAAGAGTGCAACAACAAAAAGTAGAACCTGTTCTGGAATATCAATCATGGGGCGTCTTGTTATACTTTAATATTAACTAATGTGGCCTGTATTCTGCTTTTTAGGTAAAACCATGTATTATCGTCATGTTTATGGCCGTGTAGTAAGGTCATGGCTGGTCAGCAGAGAATTATTTGAAATAAAGCATATACTCTTATTAGAGGGTATTACCACTCTTAATTTAAACCCCGTAATTTAGTTATTTATGGGCTTGCTAGATTATGGGTATAGTGATTTTGGTGCCAGTAAGCTCAGGGTGCAGCTCTTTAAAATTAGTAAGTGAAAGCTGCAGCGCCGTATATTGATTTTAACAACATATTAATTTGATGCGTATAACTAAATCGATACAATTAAAAAGGCTGTTCAATGGTTTCATTGCCAGTTTGCTGATTCCATCATCTGCTTATGCCGGGTTGAGTAAATGGAAGGATGAAAAGGGACAGGTGCACTACGGCGATCGTGTGCCCAGTGAATACCTGCGCAAAGAACATTCGTTGTTAAATGAACAGGGTGTCACGGTGGATACCTCTGAAGCGATGAAAACTGAGGAAGAATTATCGCAGGAAGAAGCACGACGTAAAATTGAGCGAGCTGAAAATCTAAAACGTATTATCGTAGTACGCAAACAGGCGCTTAGGGATCGTGTATTACTGGATACGTTTACCAGCGAAAGCGATTTAACGCTGGCCCGTGATGCACGAATTGAAGCCATCGATTCTCAAATTTCACTGGCAAAAACCCTGATAACGAATGATGAGCAAAAGTTGGCTGATGTGAAAGGACGTATCGCTTCCCTCATTAAAGCGGGGCGCAAAGCGCCAGAAAATCTACATAAAAAAGTTGAGTTAGTGGGGCGTCAAATTGAAAACAACTACATTTATGTCGCAGATAAGCATAAGGAACGTAAAGAAATTTTAAAAACCTTTGAACAGGATGTCCTACGTTTTCGAGAGTTGAAAGCCGAGAGGCTAAAAAAGAAAGAAGAAATGGGCAAATGAATTGTTTTAAGCCCCAGGTTTTATCTGACAGTCTGAAATGACTCAAATTAGCCAGAAGCGGAAGTTTGTTAGATTGCTTTGCTTGTTGGCAAGTTGCCCGGTTAAGGAACATGACCATCAGGGACAGTCCGCTGCTTTTTAGCGCCCTGTCCCATGTGGTAATTCCGATCAGATGGGCAGTGCGATAAGCGACTCCGCTCAGCTCTTGGTGGCCTCAATCAGGGGACAGAGCGCCAAAAAACGGCGGTCTTTCCCCGAGGGATATGTGCCATAACAGGGCAACCGAGTATCGAGAATAGCAATCTAGCGAACGT
>Ga0316206_1002521_pt1 | contig 12109 bp, 10 predicted proteins | sample 6monthpyrite_MG_FD_204942 | JGI IMG/M metagenome (GOLD analysis project Ga0316206, IMG submission 204942) | Microbial mat bacterial communities from mineral coupon in-situ incubated in ocean water Damariscotta River, Maine, United States -... | ecosystem: Environmental > Aquatic > Marine >...
AAATTTTTAATTGCAATATTTTTATTATTCATAGCTTTAGCACCTAATTTAGACACAATAAAAGCAATTTTAGTGCCGTTTTAGAAGTATTGGGTTAATAGTTTAAAAGTGGTGCGGAATGACGGTTTTAAGGGTTTCTAGTATGTCGAAATTGTAGCTATAATAGGCTTTAAAGCCCTTGAAATAACGATTTATTTGGTTTTTCAGGACTGACTACTTAGTTGGAGTGCAAGATTTTGTGCTTGGATTACAGCACCTTCTAAATAACCACCTTCAATAAATGAAAACTCTGTTGAACTAAAAAAAATCTTATTGCTGTACTCACTTGTATGAATCCCGTAAGACGGATGAGTGCTTAGCGGTTTTATATCACTCAATGATGCGGTATATTTTTCTTTTTTCCAGTCAAGGAGATAAATATTTAAAATCTCATCTTCATTTATATCAAACAATCGTATAAGTTGATTTTTAATATTTTGCTTAACATCTTTCATATCTGCATTGGAATTTATAAACCCAAAAAGGGCGGCTGTATCGTCATGTGAAGCATCATGCATCTCACCAATCGGACCTAGATTTGAGAATACAAAACCACTTAAGGATTTTTCTACCCAAAAAGCTGTTTTAAATTCTATAACACATTTTGCACTGTTTGCCATCCATGTCGGTGTGGCTAACATTTTGGATATTAAACGATTAGGCAATTGCGGTTCAAATTTAAGATTTGCAGTGATTCTATGTGGTAAAGTTGAGATAAGATAATGAGCCTTATACGTTTTAGTCTTACTGCTTACATGAACAAAATAATTATCTTCTTTTATATCTGTAACTTCTTGAGAAAGTAAAATGTTAGTATTATAAAGCTTTTCTTTAAGGGTGTCTATAAGTTTTGTAAGTGAGCCTTTTAGTCTTGCAGAAGGTGCTGATGGCGGAGCGGTGAACAACTCTACCTTATCTTTTGTGTCATAAAGTGCATAACCTCTTGTGTACTGTGAAAAAAGTTCCAAGCCTAGTTTTTGAATTAAACTCAGGATATTTTTTTGATGGGAGCATATCCATGATGGGCCTAAGTCATTGGAATTGATACTAAATATCCTGCCACCGATTCTATCTCTTGCTTCTAAAATCGTGATATCGTATTTGTCTTGAAGCAAGTATGCCAGATAAATTCCGCTTAGTCCGGCACCAATAATAATTATCTTTTTCTTTTCCAACGTAGTTCCATGTTTTTAAAAGCTATATTCTATCGTCATCAAATTAAAAATTGATGACGAACTCTTTAAACTCAGCAATAGCTATAGGTTTACTAAAGAAATATCCCTGGATATTGTTACAGTGTAAATATCTTAAAGTATCGATATGTTCTTGCGTCTCTGAGCCCTCGGCAATTACGTCCTTGCCCAAAGCCCGTGTCATGGCAATGATGGTGGCGACTATAGAGCGGTCATCTTCATCGTTTTCGATATCAAGTACAAAACTACGATCAATTTTAATAGTTTGAACAGGCAGTTTTTTGAGATAACTAAGTGATGAATAACCCGTTCCAAAGTCATCAATAGAAAGTTTAAACCCTCTGCTATGCAATTCATTTAAAATCGAAAGTGCATAATCTATGTTCTTCATGATGTGTGATTCTGTAATCTCTAATTCTATATATTTTATTTGAATTCCAATTTCATCAACAAGGATGCAAATATCATTTATAAAGTTTTTATTTTCTAATTGTTTACTGGAGACATTAATAGAAACGCTCAGCATATTACCCGCTTCATGTAATGCTTTTGTATCAATAAAAGCTTGTTTTGCTACCCATAATCCTATTTCATATATTTGTCCAGTCTCTTCTGAGATACCAATAAATTTATCCGGTATTATAAGTCCAAGTTCAGGATGTATCCAGCGTATGAGCGCCTCCATACCATAAACATGTTTTGCGTCAAGATTTATTTTTGGCTGGTATACTAAAAAAAGCTCATTATTGTTAATAGCATTGCGAAGATTATTTTCTATAAACATACGCTCTGTAATTTTTTCATTCATTGATTGTGTATAAAATTTAAAGTTGTTCTTTCCAGATTCTTTTACTTGGTACATAGCAGTATCAGCCGCCATAATAAGCTCTTCATAATTATTTCCATCATCGGGATAGATACTAATACCGAGACTAACTCCGGTATAAAGCTTGTTTTTCCCAATATATATAGGATTACGAAATGCGCCAATAATCTTTTTGGCAATTGGGACTATGTCCATGATAGATTCAACATTTTCTAAAAGAATAGTAAATTCATCTCCGCCTAATCTGGCAAGCGTGTCTTGCTCCCTAAGCGTTGCCTTCATAATTCTGGCAACCTCAATCAAAAATTTATCACCTATGACATGTCCAAGTGTGTCATTTACATTTTTGAAGTTATCCATGTCAATAAAGAGTATGGCCATCTTTTTTTTATTGCGTTTTAAAAATGGTATCCTATTAACAACTCGCTCTTGAAAAAGCACTCTGTTTGGCAACTCCGTAAGAGAATCAAAATATGCAAGATTATGAATGAGTTTTTCCTGCTCTTTTTTCTTTGTTATGTCACTAGTTATGGCGATATAATTTGTTACTTCACCTGCATCATCATATAAAGTCATGATGTTTATTTCTGCTGTATATATTTCTCCATTTTTCTTTCTATCGAATACTTCACCATTCCAGTGACCATTGAGAGCAATTTCATCCCACATAGTTTTATAAAATTCATCATCATGCCAGCCAGAGCTTAAAACTCTTGGAGTTAAGCCCACAAGTTCTTTAGGGGTGTATCCGCTTAGTTTTAAAAAAGATTCGTTTACTTTGATGATTCTTTGAGATGCGTCAGTAATTACCACACCATCACTCATTTTAGCAATAACTTCATATGCTAGCATAAGCTCATTTTGTGTAATTTTTTCTTTTGTTATGTCATGAACGCTACCGATGGAGCGTGTAACATTGCCATAACAATCAAGTTCATGCTCGCATTGTGCCTCTACGAAACCAATCTCACCATTCTTACGAATAATGCGGTGAGTTGTACGATAGCCTCGTTTTTGAGTGACAGAATCCATATAGCTACTGTTGACAAACTCAATATCATCTGGATGAATATGTTCTAAAAATGCTTCATAGGTTCCGGAAAACTCATGTGGTTCAAGACCAAAAATTTGATAAACTTCATCAGACCAAAGAAGAGTATTGCTAATTAAATCAAGTTCCCAGTGCCCAACATGAGCCAATTCTTGCGCTTTAATTAGCCCATGCTTGAGTTTTTTAATATGCTCTCTTTCTTCTTTAAGCTCGGCGACATCCCAAAATATACCTAGAACTGCTATTACCTTACCATCAGAGTAAAGAGGCTTTTTGATTGTTCGGATAATTTTGTAGTTTCCATCAACTGTGATAGATTCTGTGAGGTCCATCACTTTTTGATTCTTTATGCAATTTGCATCATCATTACGATACTTTTGTGCAATCTCTTTAGAGAAAAAGTCAAAATCATTTTTGCCTATAATTAAAGAAGCTTCTGTGCCAATCAGAGTAGCATAGGCATTGTTCGCGAAGAGGTAAGCAGAATTGATGTCTTTAACAAAGATATTTTGGTCTAGGGTATCAAGTATTAGTTTTTCGTCAATAGAATATGGCAAATAACCCATTCCTTTAAGTGAAGTATATATAATTTGGTATTCTATCTAATTCATAGTTAAATTAATTTTATTCTAAGACTTAATAATAAATATGAGAATACTGTATAATTAAACCAAAATTATGTAGTAGGAAATTAAAAAACTCATTCATTATTGCATTCAAGGTACAAGCATAAATGATTTTTAGAAATATTTACTGTTGCATAATTCGAGTTAAAATATAAAAAGATTTCTAGAAGGTGTTTTGATGAATTGTATCCCTGAGCATAATTATTGTACCCAGAAATGAATAATTCACGCTTTGTATATTTACTTGTTCTTGCCATGTTTTTATGGGGTGGTGGCTGGAGTGCATTGAAAATTTTAACTTATGATTTGCCTGTGGAAGTTATTGTTTTTTGGCGTTTTTTTATTATGAGTTTATCTTTTTTACCTATACTTTTTTTTGTCCGACAACCGCTTATTTTAAATGTCTCAAGTTTGAAGTTTGTAGTTGGGAGTTCAGTACTCAATATTGCTTTTATGGTATCCTCTTTTTTAGGTATTAAGTATGGTTTTGCTGGTGGTGCAGGAGTCATAATAACCACTTTAAGTCCCGTCATGACATTTTTACTAGTCGCCATTATTTTTAGAAAACGTTTACATAATTTTCAGTATTTTGGTCTTTTTCTCGGTGTGATAGGTGGGGCTGTCATGCTTGAACTGAATCATATCAGCCTGTTTTTAGATGGCTCTAATATCTATTTTTTATTATGTGCAATTATTTGGGCAGGAGTAACTGTTCTTTCGCAACATTCACATAAATATATCCATCCGATTTATTATAGTTTTTTAATTTCCATAGTTGCCAGTGTGGTTACATTTTTGTATGCATATGAACTTAAGTTTGATTTATTTAGCGTATTTAATGAAGACGGTAAATTTTGGATTTCTATGATTTATTTGGCTGTTCTTGGTCAAAGCGTAGCAACAACTATCTTTTTTATGGCATCAGGAAAATTGGGAAGTGAAAAAACAAGTTCATACATGTTTTTAGTCCCTGTTTTTGCTTTATTGATAGCATGGATTATTTTAAATGAGCCTGTTCAGACACGTATCTTGGTCGGTGGAGCTATAAGTCTTGTAGCCGTATATTTTATCAACAAAAGAAGTTTTTCTAAAAGCTAGTATGCTAATTTAATATATATTTAACATCATATATTGTAATATTATTTATTGTTTTAAATGATATCGGAGTATCTTATGAAGAAAGTTCTTGTTTTGGGTGGCGGTTTTGCCGGTTTAGAGGCTGCTATATTTTTGAAAAAAGAAAAAATTGATGTTACTTTGATAAGTAATAGGGATTATTTTTATATCTACCCAACATCTATCTGGGTAGTGACAAGCGAAGTTAAATTTGAAGATATTTGTGTTGATTTAGCCGCTTTGTCTAAGGTTCATGGGTTTGAGCTTGTTGTAGATGAGGTTCAAGAGATTATCACAAAAGAAGAAAAAATTGTTTGTGCAAAATCTACTTATGATTACGAGTATCTTGTTGTAGCCATGGGAAGCGGTAAAATGAAACATGCGGGACTTGAAAATACACTCTCAATCTGCGGTCAACCAACAGATTCAATAAAAATAAAAGAAAAAATGGATGAGCTAATCAAAATCGGTAGCGGTAAAATTGCTATGGGATTTGGCGGCAATCCAAAAGACACGAGCAATGTAAGAGGCGGACCCGCCTTTGAGGTTATGTTCAACGTTCACAATCAACTAAAAAAACATGGATTACGAGATAAATTTGAGTTAACTTTTTTTGCTCCTATGGAAAAACCCGGTGCTAGAATGGGTCCAAAAGCATTGGTGATGATGGACTCTTTCTTTGAAAGACTAGATATCAAAAAACGCTTTGGTAAAAAAATAATCCGATTTGAAGGTGACGGTGTTATTTTTGAGGATGAAAGTAAGCTGGAGAGTGATTTTACTATGTTTATTCCCGCAGGAGATGGGCATAGTGTTATAAAAAGTTCAGATTTGCCTTTAAATGAGGCAGGATTTGTCGTGATAAACGACTATTGCGAAGTCACCTCTAACTTTGAAGAAACACCTTCAAGGTATAATGTTTTTGCCATCGGTGATAGTGCAGCTCTTGAAGGACCTGAATGGAGGGCGAAGCAAGGACATGTTGCAGAGGTTATGGCTCGAAACGTTGCCTTTAATATTAAGGCAAGGGAGAAAGGCTTGAATGACAGAAGAGGCTATCAGAAACATTTAAATATTCTATGTGTTATGGATAGCGGCGATGGAGCAGCATTTGTTTATCGAGACAATAAAGGCGGTAAAATGATTCCTATGCCTTTTATCGGACATTTGCTTAAAAAAGGGTGGGGTTGGTATTGTAAAAACTCAAAACTAGGAAATATTCCAAGAATCCCTGGAATGTAAAGAAGAATAGGAAATATCTATATGACTATTTCCTATTTTTTTAAGGTATCGCTATGCAACTTCAGTTTTCTTTTTTGCTTCATCTTTCTTTTTGCAAGTTCTCTCATATCTGCGGTTGTATCACTCTCGTCTACTATTTCAAGACCTAAAATGGTTTCAACACAATCTTCGAGTGTTAAAATTCCCTCTGTTTGATCGTAGTTATCCATAACTAAAAACATATGGTCTTTTTTGGTAATAAACAGATCAAGTGCTTTGGAAACAGGCACATTCTCGTTTATGGTAAAAATCTCTTTTTTAATTGAACCTATACTCACCGTATCATTTATAAAGGCTTGTTTAAATATTTTTTTAGTTAAAACTAAGCCCGTAATATTTTCAATGCTTCTACTATAAACTGGAATACGAGAAAATTTAAAAATAGCGTCCTGTGTAGCTATAACTTCTTTAATGCTCATATTTTCATTGATTCCAAATACAACACTTCTAGGCGTTAAAATAGAACTGACTTTAATATTGGCAAGATTTAAGATATTTTCAATAACATCAGATTCTTTTTCATCAATATAACCATGATCTTCACTAAGAAGCATACTATGCAGAAGCTCCTCTCTTGTAAGAGAATGAATATTTTTTTTACCTTTTGATATTTTATTTGTAACAAAAAGTGTAGTTAATATAATAGGATAAGTTATCCATATGAATACCCGTATAAACTGTGCAGCAGTAGGGGCCAGCTGTTTCCAGTAAATTGCACCTATTGTTTTTGGAATAATCTCAGAAAAAAATAAAATTGCAAAAGTTAAGATTATAGAAACATATACAACAGAATCATTACCAAAAATAGCTGAAGCTTGAGCTCCGACTGCAGCTGCACCTAAAGTGTTTGCAATTGTATTTAAGATTAAAATCGAAGCTATTGACTTATTTATATTTAGTTTATGATGTTTTAAAAGCTTACCTATTGAAGGACGTTCTTGCTCTAGTACCGAAACATATGACATATTTACAGATAAGAGTACCGACTCTAAAATTGAGCATAAAAATGAAATACTCACCGATAAAACAAAAAACAGAATTAATAAATGCATTGAGTTTTAAACATCCTTTAAAATAAAATAACTGTTGCTAGGCCTAAAAAACTAAAAAAACCAACTACGTCTGTTACAGTTGTTAAAATAACTGTGCTACCGATAGCAGGATCTATATCCATTTTTTTTAAAAACAGGGGTATCATGGCGCCAAAAAATCCAGCCATAAATAGATTTATAATCATAGAAAGAGCGATGACAATACCTAGCATTGGAATGTCAAACCATAGATAAGCAATTGTACCTATTAAGAGGGCAAAAAGAAGACCATTAATCAAAGAAATTAAAATCTCTTTTTTAATAATTCTTGTTGCATCATCTGAAGATATGTCTCCAAGTGCCAATTGTCTTACTACAACTGTTAAACTCTGTGTTCCGGCATTTCCACCCATAGATGCAACGATGGGCATTAAAACAGCAAGAGCAACCATACTTTGAAGGGTGTCAGAAAATATACCGATAACAAATGATGCGGCAATTGCTGTAAAAAGATTTACGCCAAGCCAAATTGCTCTTTTTCTTCCAGCTTTTAATATCTCATCGTCTTCTTCCGCATCATCATCAACACCTGCAAGATTATACATCTGTTCAGTCGCTTGTTCGTTAATAATATCATAAATGTCATCAGAAGTGATACGACCGACTAAAACTCCGTTTCTGTTTATGATAGGAATAACAGAAAGATCGTACTCTTCAAAGTAGTGTACTACATCTTTGATATCTTCTCTGTCGTAGGCTTTTCTAGGTTCAAAGTTTTCTTTGCTGTCTTTAATATTTTCTTTTAGGGTTTTAGAAAAATCAAACGTTAAAAGGTCATCCAGCCCAACGGAATAACGAAGCTTTTTGTCTCTTTCGGTAATAAAAAGTTTTTGAACATTTTCTAGTTCATTTAACTTTCTTAACTCTGAGAATCTTTGTACAACATCTTGAACTATCTCATTTTTATTTGCAGTAAAAACTTCAATCTGCATGTAAGCACCGGATTCAAACTCTTCGTAATTTTGAAGCCTGAGGATTTCTTTCTTATCCTCTTCATGAAGCATATTAAAAACTTCTGAAGCAGTTTTCTTATCTGATTTTTCAAGTTCTTGCATGAACTCAGCTTGATCATCACTCTCAAGCTGAGTAATAGCATGCCTTATCTCATCTATGCTTAAGCTGGCAACAACATCATCGAAATATCTATCCGGCAGAGCCAGTGTAACATCCCCAATTATATCCTTTGGGACAAGATGTATGGCATCAGCGAACATTGAACTATCAAGTTTTTTTAATATTTTAGCAATATCTGATGGGTGCATCTCACTAGGTTCATGCGTGTTTAAATATTTTTGTAATTTATCCATATTCACTTTACTTTCTGCTGATTTTTGTTTTACACACTAGTAGTACAATTATACAGTAAGAAGACATCATATATGTTGTTTCAATTATTAACATTATAAAATTAAGTAGATTTATAATAATTTAAAGTTTTTTGTCTCAATATAAAGTATTAATAATGTTTATTTAAGTTAATTTACAATAACATAACAGGAACTTAATTGTGAAGGATTTTATATGAGAAAAATTTTAGTAAGCGCAATAGCTGTTTTAGCTCTAGGTACTAGTGCTATGGCAGGGGTAAATAATCAGACGGGTTGTGGTCTTGGCTCAATAATCATCAAAAATGATTCATCAGCTGTATTATTGGCATTGCAGGCTACAACAAACGGTACTTCAGGCAATCAGACTTTTGGAATTACTTCAGGTACTTCAGGTTGTAAGAGAACTAGGTTTGTAATGAACGAGAGAGCTGAAGAATTTGTGGCTTCTAACATGGACATTCTTGCAAAAGAAATTTCTGTTGGTCATGGCGAGTCTCTGGATACATTGGCAGAGCTTTTAAATGTAAAAGATACAGTTATGTTTTCTGCATCCCTACAAGCGAACTACAACAGTATTTATACAAGCAAAAATGTACAAATGGCTGATGTACTAGATAATATTTCAGCTACTGAAATATAATCAACCAATAAACTAAACGATTTTTTCGTTTAGTTTAACTAACCGCAAAAACATCAATCCTAGGAAATCTTCATTTTAATAAAACATTTTTTGCTGCTCACTCTCTTTGTAACAATTTCGTATTCTTCTGTTACAGAATATAAAATAAAAGCTCATCAATTAAAGCTATCCAATGATAGATACTGGAAGTTACTTCTTCACATAGTGGACGGAGTAAGTGAAATAGATGATAGTGAGTTTTTTTTCGCACCTGATGGCAAAATCAATGTAGAACATGAATTGGATGCCACTTTGGATGCATTTTTTAATGAAAGCATTTTTGATGACAATTCATCTGCATGTAAATTCCCTGCAAGAAAAACTTGGTTAAAAGAAAAATTAAATATAAACAACTTTCCAGAAGTCTCATGTAAAGAATATAATAAAATTTTAAAAAGACTAAATCCCAAATCAGCAACACTTGTATTTCCATCAGCACATATCAACTCCCCAGCTTCCATGTTTGGACATACATTTATACGCATAAATTCAGCATACAAATCTAGACTATTATCATACGCTATTAACTATGCTGCGGATGCAGATCCCAATAAAACCAATGGAGTTATTTTCGCTATAAAAGGGTTGTTTGGCGGATACTATGGTCTGTACTCGTTACTGCCATATTATGAAAAACTAAAAGAGTATAGAGATACTGAACAAAGAGATATCTGGGAATATAATTTAAATCTTAATGAAGAAGAAGTACTTAAAATGGTGAGGCATATATGGGAGCTTAATGGAACACATTCATACTACTATTTTTTTACGGAAAACTGCTCATATAATATGCTTTGGCTTTTAGAGGTAGCCAGGCCATCTATCCATTTAAGAGAATACTTTAGCTATGATGTTATACCACTAGAGACGGTACATGCTGCTAAACTAGAGAATCTTATTACGGATGTGCATTATAGACCTTCTAAAAGAACAATACTTTTGAAGTATGAAAAGCTAATTGATGAAAAATATATCCATATGCCAAGAGAACTTGTAGATTCAAAAATTACACTTGCAGACATTGTAGAAAATAATGATATACAAATGCAACAAAAAATGTATATTTTAGAATCTGCAATAGAATTTTTAGAATACTCGTTTAGTAAAAACGATATGACTAAAGATCAATATTTAGAACTATTTCATAATATCACTAAAGCAAGAGCTTCTTTAGGGAGTGGAAAAACACTAGACATTAAAGTCCCAAAAGATCCCGCAAAAGGGAATAGAGCGGTAAGAATATCAGCAGGTTTTGGCTACAGGGAAAACAACTATTTGGGATTTTTGGGTATTCGTCCGGCTTATCATGACTTAGAAGATAGTGGTTATGGTTTCTTAAGAGGGACACAAATAGAATTTTCCAATATTGAACTTTCATATACTAAAAATAATTTGAAAGTTGAAGAGGCAACAATTTTATCTATAGTGTCGATTGCCCAAAGATCGGAATTTTTTGATAGTTTTTCATGGAGAACAAAGTTTGCATGGGATAATAATTTTATTAATGACAAAACTAATTTTATCGCAACACTTGGAGCTGGGTATAGCTGGGGAAATGAATTGGCTTATATCTATGTTATGGCTGACCCGTTGATTTATAGTTCTGACAAGCAAGTTGCTGGAATCGGTTCTAGCTTAGGTTTAGTGATAGATAAATACTCATATATGAATACAAATATAGAGTTTACAAGAAGATGGTATGACACAGGTGATAAGCAATGGATAGTTAAATTTTCACAAGGCTTTAGATTGTCGCAAAACTTTCAATTAAAATTAAAATATGATTATAAGGAAAGATTTTTGTTAAATAAGGAGGAAAAAGAAGAAACTTCAAAAATAGTTTTAAACTACTATTTTTAATGTGGTTTTATACACATCATTTTAGTTTAAATATATATCCATTAGATGTCTTTCCCATGGTGCAGGTATAAAGCCCATCAAGTTCGACTACAGCTCTGTAATAACCTGCATGATTTCCTATTCTAATTTTAGTAAAAATGTTATTTTTATTTTCTTTTGTGTAGCTTTGTAGATTTGTATCTCTTTTAAAGTCAATTACAATTCTGTGAGGCTCAACTAGTAAAAAATTTCTAATGATTTTATCTGAGGTGAGAATTTTTAGCTTTTTACCCGATGAGTAAAAACTTGCGTATTTTATGGAAGCTATTTTTTCAAACTTTTTTTCTGATGTGGGTACTTTTTTCTCAGTTAAATTTTCTGTATAACTCTGAGATATAAAAATTGGCAGATGCCAATCAATAGAATTTTGTAGTTCTATGGATTTGCTCTGCACTGACCCATCAAGGTCCTTAAACTCTATAGTTACTTTTTGAAGTACTCTTGATTGTGAAGGAAGTGAGATAGCTGCTCTTTTGAGTGGAGGTATGACAACATCCTGATTGGAGGTTAACCGCATATCCTTTTCGCCATTAGAAGGAAAAAATGGATTTTCTCTAGCATCTAAAGTGATTAATAATAAAAGTGTTATTAATATTACTTTAATCAAATCCATCCCTCATTTATTATATTAGCATTATAGCATTATTGAGCAGAAATTTCTTTTAGCTCAAAGTACGTTCTTTGAAGTTCTGAATTTTCATTTTTTAACCTACTAATCTCAGTGTGAAGATAGTCTTGATATTCTTCAAGTCCAAAAAGAATCTCAACGGAGTTTGTTCCATAAAATAGAACACCTAAATAGACTCCGACAACTGATACAACAAGAAATAATGCAAAAAACTTTGATAAAGACAAACCCAAATATTTCTGGGTCACACTCTGAGTATTGTCTATATCTTCATAAAGTTCATCCGTATTCATTGAAGTTATATTATTTAAAAAGTGCTGAACCTAAATATTCACCATATACAATTTCATTT
>Ga0316206_1002524_pt1 | contig 12101 bp, 7 predicted proteins | sample 6monthpyrite_MG_FD_204942 | JGI IMG/M metagenome (GOLD analysis project Ga0316206, IMG submission 204942) | Microbial mat bacterial communities from mineral coupon in-situ incubated in ocean water Damariscotta River, Maine, United States -... | ecosystem: Environmental > Aquatic > Marine >...
TTGTTTGCCAAAGACGCGCGCCCCTTAATAGCGGTAAACTCCCGCGACCAGTTGTGACAGGAATAATTTTTTTTCCCGTTTTTTGATAGGCATACTCAATAAGCTGGCTAAAATCAGAGTCGGGAATACGATCCATACTGCTCGCGGCAACAGGGAGAAAGTGTGAAGAAAAAAGATCGACGCGCCAAACCTCAATATTTTTATTGACTAGTTCACGTATAATTTTTTCTTCCGTTTTTTGTGGCCCGGCTTCTGAATAGAGCCAGAGAAAGAGCGTGTTACCCTTTGCTTTATAAATCGTTGTTATAATTTCATTTTCGCTATCTGTTGGAATCAGCTGGACTTCTTCTGCAAGAACAGATTTAGAAATAAGGATAAAAAAGAAGGCCAATGAAAAGTAAAATTTTAATAAGGGCTGTGTACGCATATTAGATTTTTTCTAATTTGAAGATAGATACAACAATCTTATCTTACTTTAAGTTTAAAATGACGTTTAATGCTGAAATTGTATAAAAAGTATTTTAATCTGGTAATTGCTGAGCCGGCTCATTGATATTGGTTTTTAGCTCATTGAGATGCGTTTGAATTTTTTCTATGTTATTTTTTGTCAGGCTTGAATGCTGTTCTTTTTCCTGTAAAAGAATTTTTTGTATTTCGCAGCAAATTTCAGCCTGTGTGTTAAAACCAAACGTTGCAGCAGTCCCTTTGAAGGTATGGATAAGGCGGTAGAACGTCTCGATTAACTCCTCGCTAGCCAAATCATCACGGTATTGATCCCAGCATGATTTAATTTCATTATATTTTTCAGGGAGTTGACGGCAGTACTTGTCACGCAGGGCTTGCATTCGTTGTTCAAAAGCAATTTTTTTCGCTGTGGCCATCCTCCATCCTATATGTATTTTTTATTAACTTGCAATAGCTTTCTCATATTAATTACGTTGTTTGTTTTGCAAAATCTAATATAAATACTTCTTATTTAAAGACGCAATCTGAAGCCACAATTTGTTAGAATGCCCCGATGGATGTTTCTTATATAATTGACCCTCTAAACGATGCGCAGCGCCAGGCCGTGTGTGCGCCCACGTCAAATATTTTAGTGTTAGCCGGTGCTGGCAGTGGTAAAACACGCGTACTGGTGCACCGCATCGCATGGCTAATGCAGGCTGAAAATATTTCTCCATACGGTATTCTGGCGGTAACCTTTACCAATAAAGCGGCAGCCGAAATGCGGGGCCGTATTGAGAATTTATTGGGTATCCCCTCAAGTGGATTATGGGTTGGGACGTTTCACGGTATTGCTCACCGTTTATTGCGTGCGCACTGGAAAGAAGCTGAGCTGCCGCAAACCTTTCAAATAATGGATTCTGAAGATCAGCACCGTGCTTTAAAGCGTGTGATCCGTGAAATGGGCCTGGATGAAAAGCGCTGGGTGCCGCGTGAGGCACAGTGGTGGATTAACGGCAAAAAAGATGAAGGGCTGCGCCCACATAATATTGAGCATAATAATGACATGTACTTAAGGCACATGGTTGAAATTTACCGTGAATATGAAGCCATGTGTCAGCGTAATGGTGCACTTGATTTTGCCGAGTTGCTGCTACGTGCGTATGAGTTATGGGTCAAGCGTCCTGATGTCCTGCAACATTATCAGGCGCGTTTTAAAAACATCCTGGTCGATGAGTTTCAGGACACCAACACGATTCAATACGCGTGGATCAAAATCTTAGCGGGTAATAATGCAAGTGTTTTTGTGGTGGGCGATGACGACCAATCCATTTACGGTTGGCGCGGGGCGCAAATTGAAAATATTTATAAGTTTTCTAAAGACTATAAAAATACTTCAAATTTTCGTCTAGAACAAAATTACCGATCCACAGGAAATATTTTAGGTGCAGCGAATGCCTTAATTGCAAATAATACTGATCGCATGGGTAAAGAGTTGTGGACAGATGGAAGTGACGGTGAGTTAATCGAAATTTACAGCGCCTTTAATGAAGTTGACGAAGCGCAATATATTGTACGTAAAATTACAGACTGGCGGGATGAGGGTGGCTTCTTAACGGAGAACGCGATTCTTTATCGCTCCAATGCACAGTCTCGTGTGCTTGAAGAAGCGTTAATGCAAAGCGGAACAAACTATAGAATTTATGGTGGTCTGCGTTTCTTTGAACGTCAGGAAATTAAAGATGCCGTGGCTTACCTGCGGCTGATTGCAATGAAAAATGATGATGCCTCTTTTGAGCGTATTGTGAATGTACCAACACGTGGCATCGGCAATAAAACTGTTGATCTTGTGCGTAGTTGTGCGCGTGAAAATAATATTTCAATGTGGCATGCGACTTTGCAATTAATTGAACAGGGTACAATCACCTCTCGTGCATTAAGTTCATTACAGCAGTTTGTTGATTTGATTAATGAGAGTGAAGCCGACATTAAAGGCATGGAGCTGTATGAACAAATTGAGCACGTAATTCATCAAAGTTGTTTGATCGCTCACTATGAAAAAGAAAAAGGTGAGAAAGGCCGTAACCGTATCGAAAACCTGGATGAACTTGTCAATGCCGGGCGCAGTTTTGAACAGGATGAGTGGGAAGAGTCTGATGTGGATCAAATGACCGCGTTTATTTCTCACGCATCATTAGAAGCCGGCGAAGGTCAGGCCAATGAAGGTGAAGACTGTGTGCAGTTAATGACTTTGCACTCTGCAAAAGGCTTAGAGTTTAAACAGGTTTTTCTCGCCGGAATGGAAGAGGGTTTATTCCCGCATAGCCGTTCATCAGAAGAAAGTGGTCAGTTAGAAGAAGAGCGTCGTCTTTGTTATGTCGGCATGACACGTGCGATGGAAAAACTTACCCTTAGCCACGCAGAGAAAAGACGTTTATACGGCGAAGAAAAATATGCGCCTGCTTCACGTTTCATTACAGAAATACCCGATGAATTCACACAGCAAGTACGTATGCAAGGGAGTGCCGTAGCGGTATCGACTTATGGCGCTGACTATTCCACAGATAAAGAAAAAGCGGTACAAGATGCTGCACCTGTTCAGTTAGGACAACGCGTATTCCATGAGAAATTTGGAGAGGGTGTGGTATTAAACTATGAAGGCGAAGGCCGACATGCCCGGGTTCAAATTAATTTTGACGAACTGGGAAGCAAGTGGTTGGTAATGGAATACGCAAATTTGATTGTGTGATTTATCGGCTTCATGTTGGTCTTTGCATATTCGAGCCGGCCCTTTAAGTGATTTGCCATTCTTAGCCTTAATTCTCCTTCTTAGCCTTAATTCCCCTTCAGATTTAATGTTATTGGTGATAACTTTATAAATAATTCCAATTTTTCGAGTTTAGGAATACTTCGAATGAAAGTATACAACCTGAAAATACGTATTCTGGTGCCTTTGGTGCTCATTATGGCTTCGCTAGTAAGCCTGTTCGTGTTTGGTGTTTATTATGATGAACAAGAACATCTGGCGGATGATCTGAAGCGCAGCATTCATTCAATTGAGGGATACTATCAAAGCGCATTAAAAGAACGCGAACACAAACTGGGTTCCGTGCTGGACATTATTGCAACAAATTCTAAATTTAGTTCTGCATTGGAAAAGGGTGATCGTGAGAAATTACTGGAGCTGTCCAGGCCTTTTTTTAAAAAATTAAAAAATAGCCATAACATCACACATTTTTATTTTCACGATCCCCAACGCAGTAATATTTTACGTGTCCACCAACCTTCCCGACACGGCGATATTATAGGACGCTTCACTGCGCTCGGCGCTGAAAAAGCGAAAAATTTCTTTTCTGGTATAGAGCTTGGGCCCCTGGGAACGTTTACGTTTCGTGCGGTACTTCCAATATGGAGGAAAGATAAATTATTGGGCTACGTTGAACTGGGTGAAGAAATTGATGCCGTTATTCAGGATATGCAGCGTATTTTTAAAGTTAGCTTATTAGTCGTTATAGAAAAAAGTTTTTTGCATCAACCGGACTGGGTATCTGGTATGAAGTTGCTTGGGCGAAAGGCTGACTGGAATGATCTTACAAATCAAGTCGTTGTTTCACAAACATTTAATGAATTACCTAAGGGTTTGAACGAAATCCTATCCCAACAAAAAAATAGTTTATTCTCAAATAACATTAAATTAGAACAAGACGGGCAATCTTTTTGGGGCCGCACTTTGCCTTTAATGGACGCAAGTCAACGAACGGTTGGGGGCATGGTGTTATTGCGTGATATGAGTCAACGTATCCAAAGCACCAGAGAAATGATAACCACCATAGCCAGTAGCTCACTGTTAATATGCATTTTTATTTTTATTTTTTTCTACTTTACCCTTGGCAACACAGAGCGACAATTGACAACGTCAATTCATAATCTTCAGGAAAGTAAAGAACAGCTTTCACATGCTCAGCATATTGCGCGTATGGGTAGCTGGGAATCTGATACTAAAAACAATGAATTTGTCTGGTCTGACGAAATGTATAATATATTTGAAATCAGCCCGTTAGATTCCTCTGCCTCTTACCAAAGTTACATTGATGCTGTGCATCCTGATGATCGTGATAGGGTAAAGAAATATATGGAAAACTCACGTGAAAGTGATGAGCCATATGATATTACTTATCGAATTTTAATGTCTGATGGGCGAATTAAATATCTCAGGGATATTTGTGACTTTACATATGACAGTGCTGGAAATATCAAACATACGACAAAAATTGTTCATGATATTACTGAGCTGCGACAAGCCGCTATGTTGTCAGAACGGATGGGTAATCTCTTTGAAAATTCATGGAATGAAATCTATACCTTTAATGCAGACTCACTCAAATTTGTTGATGTTAGTAAAGGTGCACTTCAAAATCTTGGATACACAATAGAAGAATTACAGCAATTAACGCCGGTTGATATCAAACCTGAAGTAAGTCGGGATCAATTTTATACTTTGATTGAGCCATTATATAACGATGATGTTAAGCAGATTAGTTTTGAAACATTACATCAACGCAAAGACGGTACGTGTTATCCAGTTGAGGTGCGCCTGCAAATATCAAAAGAAGAGTTGCCACCAATATTTACTGCTATTATTCAGGATATCAGTGAGCGTAAAAAATATGTTGAGGAACTTGAGCATAAAGCGTTGCATGATGCATTAACTGACTTACCTAACCATTCTTTATTACATGATCGTCTGCAACATGCGTTAAAAATAGCGCGCCGAGAAAAGTCAACACTTGCGCTGCTCAACCTTGATATTGTTCGCTTACGGGAAATAAACGATGTAATGGGACATCAAAATGGAGATATTGTATTAAAAGAAACGGCGGTTCGTTTACGAAAAGTATTACGCGAGGTAGATACGGTAGCGCGTCTCAGTGGAGTTGGATTTTCTATCGTTATGCCAGATATAAATATTGATAACGTAAATATTGCTATAGATAAAGTTCAAATGCTGTTTAAAGAGCCTATCATTATTGAAGAGACACCTCTTGATATTGAGGTTGTAATTGGCATTGCTTTTTATCCGTTACATGGTGAGGAGCCCGAAGAGCTAATACGACATGCAGATATTGCAACAAATGTTGCCAAGAGCGATGTGAATGGTTTTTGTATCTATAATTCTGCAGATGACCCATATAGTTTGAAGCGTTTAAAACTGTATGGAGAATTAAGTAGTGCGATTAAAAATAAAGAGATGCTGCTGTATTATCAACCTAAAATTGATATTAAGACAGGCAAAATAAAAAGTGTAGAGGCACTTGCCCGTTGGCCACACCCTGTAGAGGGTATGATCTCCCCCGAAAAATTTATTCCTATGATTGAGCAGACAGGGATGATTCGCCCATTCACGCTTTGGGTATTAGAAGAAGCGATTATACAAATTAAATCCTGGGCTCAATCCGGGATTAATCTTAGTGTTGCCGTTAATCTATCAACACGTAACTTACTTGATCCTAGCTTGCCTGATTACATTCAAAATTTGCTGAACTCTCACCAGGTTAGCGCTAATAAACTTTCACTGGAGATAACTGAGTCTGCCATTATGTCTCGTCCTGAAAGCGCTATTGCATTACTCGAACGCTTACACAAGATGGGCTTCAGCTTATCGATTGATGATTTTGGTACCGGCTATTCATCACTTGCTTATTTAAAAAAATTACCGGTAAATGAAATAAAAATTGATCAATCATTTGTTTATGGATTAATTACAAATGAAGATGATGCCGTTATTGTTCACTCCACTATCGATCTCGCACATAATCTGGGACTGACGGTTGTTGCTGAGGGTGTTGAGAGTAAAGAAGTACACGATATGCTTACGACATTAGGATGTGATATTAGTCAGGGTTACTATTTTACCCGGCCTATAACGAACGAAGAGCTCTCGCAATGGTTAAGTGAATCACCGTGGGGCTTATATGAGACAAAATCGCCATTCTTGTATTCAAGTTAATGGTAATGGAATACACAAATCTAATTGTGTCATTAAGCTTTAAAGAGTACCACGAACTTCGTAACACTCCCTGTTTTTTCTTAAATTATTTTTATAGAGAATATTCTTCACCCAAATAAGTCAAAGGTTATAACTTTTGGTGGCATACTATATTGGTATGTAGAAAATTAGTTATAGATAAGAGTATCTGAACTGATGGTGATTATCTTTTTGGTGTCGATAGCAGGAAGTGGTTTGCCAAGGTAATGTCCTTGAGCAAAATCAACACCGTAGTCTTTTAAAATATTCAGTGTTTTTTCATTTTGTACAAATTCGGCGATAGTTTGTTTGCCCAGCGCGTGAGCGATTTGGTTCATTGACTGCACCATCGCGCGGTCCACTTTTGATGTGTCGAGTGATTTTACAAAGGAGCCATCGATTTTAAGTTTATCAACAGGCAGGTTTTTTAAATACGCAAAAGAACAAAGACCGGTGCCAAAATCATCCAGAGCAAATTGACAGCCCATGTCTTTAAGTTTTGCGATAAATATTTTTGCCGCATTAATATTGGCAATCGCTGCTGTTTCGGTAATTTCAAAGGTGAGGCTGGAAGGTTCTAACCCTGTATTGTCGAGAATACCTTGTATCATGGGCAGTAATTCTTTGTCTTCAAAGGCGCGGCCAGACAGGTTTATTGCAAAATGAATATTGTTGTTTTCTTTGTGTAGTTTTACCAGCGCGTGCATGGCACGGCTAACAGTCCAGCGATCAACATTATGGATGAGTCCAAATCGTTCTGCTGCAGGTATAAACCCGCTCGGTAAAATTCGTTGCCCGTCATCTAAATCCATTCTCAATAATACTTCGTAATCTTTAACGGTACCGTGGTTGATAGAAACAATGGGTTGATAGACTAAAGAGAAGTGATCATTTTCATAGGCTTTTTTGACCCGGGCAGCCCAGCCGATATCTTTTGTCATGCCATCAATTTGTTTGTTGGCGGGGTCATAAACATGGAAGCAGTTACGGCCTTGTTTTTTAGCAATATTACAAGCGATGTCTGCGTGTGATAAGGCGCTATCGGCCGAGCCGGTTTGCCGGGTTAGATGTGTAATCCCCATGCTACAGGTAATATTAAATAACTGACTGTTTGAGAAAAAACGATAAGAATCAAAAAAGCCAAGTAAGTTGTGAGCAACAACTTCCGCAGCATCTTCATCAGTATTATAAAGCAGAATGGTAAATTCATCGCCACCAAAGCGGGCTAACAGATCGCCATCACGTAACTTGTTTTTCAAGAGTTGACTGACTTCAATAAGCAGTTCATCGCCGGCAGCATGACCAATGGTGTCGTTAACATATTTAAACTGGTCAAGGTCAAGATAAATTAAAGTGCAATGTTCGTTGCTGCGGGGCAATCGATTAATTAACCCTTCCAGTTCCTGTTGGAAGAATGAGCGATTTTTTAGGCCGGTTAATTTGTCATGTTGTGTTTGGTATGTGAGCTCTGCTTCATACGCTTTTTGTTCTGTTATATCACGGGCAGTACCGGTTATATATTGTACGCTGCCATCAGCATTGAAATGGGGGCAAGCATTAAAACTTATATGTTTTGTTTGGCCATTTTTATCTAAATGTATCGTTTCATGCCCCAGTAATTCATTGCCTGTTATAACTGAGTTAAAGGCGCGGGTATCACGATCTTTTGATTCGGGTGTTTGTAAGTCTGCAAAGGGGGTATGTAAAAGTTCTTCAGCAGTATATCCATATATATGCAAGCATGCTGCGTTGAGGTAGGTCCAGTTACCTTTTATATCCATACTCCAAACCAGGTCATGTGCTGTAACAACCAAATTACGGTAACGTTTTTCAGCTTCCTGTAAACGTAATTCAGTCGCTTTGCGAACAGTGACATCTTCAACAAGAATAATGTAGTACAGTTTATTATTCATTTTCATATGGCTAATACGAACCGACAAAGTTAACTTTTGACCATTACGATGTGAAGCGGCTATATCCTGACGAATATTATTTTTGAGTTCGTTTACTTTTGGTAGTGTAATTTTAGGTAATAACCAGACAAGATTTTGTTGATGAATTTCAGAAGAGCTGAAACCAAAAAGTTGTTCTGCTGCGGGATTAAACATTTCAATTTTTTGTTTTTCGTTGATAACGATTATGCACTCTGCTGCATGTTCAACAATGGCTTGTACATATTGATCCTGTTCACTTAAACGATTAAATAATCGGCTAAGCGTTTGTACTAAAAATCCAATTTCATCATTAGATTGTGGTTGCAGTTGTTTAGCTAAATTTGAATAGCTTATGGCACCCGAATTTGCTGTTACCATTTCAACCGGTTTAAGCGATTGCGTTAAGCTGCGATAAGAAACCAGTGTTGCGATAATAATGGCTAAACCCATTAGTGCCCAGGCAAGTATAACTTCAAGAGAAATGAATCCGGTTTGCCACCAATAATATTTTAACAAAATAGAACTGGTTAATAAGGGCAGGTAGCCACCGATAAGCAACATTTTTGCACGCATCCCCATTTTGATGTTGGAGAGATCAGAGAAACGCGCAAGCTTGCCTAAAGTTGATAAGCTATCAAGATAGCCTGGAATACCAACAAATATAGTAATGGTTAATTGTAAAAGAATGAAATGTAATAAGGTGGAGGCATCAATAATCTGGCCTGATGATTGTAAAAGTAAATGGTGTATTGTTGGTATGGATAAAACGTAAAGTAAAAAAAACATCCAATAGCGACTGGTAAAACTTTGTAGTTGTGTATTCAGATCTTCGGGTAAAAAATTATTCTCAGGATTGTTCAGCTTCCATTCAATGACAGGCTTTAAAAAATGTTTAAAATGAATACCGCACCAAAGTAATAATGCGCAATAAGTCGAAATCAAAATAACACCGGACTTGCCTGACAGAAGTGTTTTTAGTTCCACCATATTAAATACACTGGCGGTGGTATAACCGATAATAGGGGCAAGCGCAAAACTTGCCAGAGTGACAAAAAATAAGCGTCGCTGTATGAGTAAAAGTGCCTGTTCCATTTTATTTTTTCATTATAGTTATTTTTAAATAGACACGGTTATCTTCGATAAACGGGAGGGTATCATCGCAGAATAGGGCGAATGTTGCTACTAAATAACATAATTAAGCTGTTGCTAATATTTGTTTTAGCAGGGTTATTGTGTGAAAAACCGTTATTGTTTTAGTCGTTGGATTTAAACAGATGGGGTGTCGGGAAAATATTAAATTGATTTTAATTTTTTTCTTTTAAATTCAGGCTCACTGAATTAATGCAATACCTTAGTCCGGTGGGCTGAGGACCGTCTGTGAAAACATGGCCTAAGTGTGAGCCACAGTTACGGCAATGCACTTCAATACGCGTCATGCCTAAACTATTATCCCGGGTTTCTTCAATCGCGGTGTCATTAATGGCCTGGAAGTAACTTGGCCAGCCGGTGCCTGAATCAAACTTTGTTTCGGAAGCAAATAAGTCTTCACCACAACCGGCGCAGGTGTATGTGCCTTCGATTTTGCAGTCGGCATATTTTCCTGAAAAAGGACGTTCAGTACCGTGTTTGCGCATGACCTGGTATTGCTCATCGCTGAGGCAGCCTTGCCACTCTTGATCTGTTTTTTTTGTCATCAGGTTAATTTGCTTTGTTACTGTGGTTATTATTGTTGGCGAGCATTTCTTTATTTTTTTCTTCAAGCGAAGCAATCAGAGCATCAATGCCCTCGTTTTTAAATTGTGTCGCAAAATTATTTTTATACGTCGTGATCATGCTGATGCCTTCAACCGACACATCATAAATTTTCCAGCCTTTTTTGGTTAAGTGAACGCGATAATAAATGGGGACGTTTTTTCCAGACTCAGGCCTTAGTTCAGCCCTTACCGTGAGAGAGGTTTCCCCTTCTGCAATTTTAGTAGGAAAATAGTGAATAAGATTTTCGTCGAGGTCTTTGTCATTACCGGATAAATATTCTGCAAGTGCTGATGAGTAAAAGCGTAAAAGCAATATGCGAAATTCGCGAATAAACTTAATTTTTTGTTCTTTTTCAGCTCTGCGCCAATATTTCCCCATGACCAGTTTCGAGGCCGCAATAAAGTCGAGGTGAGGTAAAATAATTTTTTCGACCAGCGATGTTAGCTTATCAGGAGATTGCTTAATTTCAGCGCGGTTTTCATTAATGGAACGGAGCATGGTTTTGGTTGCAGATATGAGTATGGTATCTGGCGAAGGCGCGTTTGCGTGACTATTGCTACTGATGAGCAGAGTGATGATGAATGCAAATAATCCATTTTTTAGTAACAGTGCTAAAGTTGGCATAGTGAACTCCAGTGTTTTGATAGCAATCTATCTGGTTATTACAGGGCGCCACTATCTATAAATTAGGAGCAATCTGCATTTATAATATATAGTGTAAAGGTATCATTATGACAAACAGAAGTTAAATTAGTTTAATCAGGAGCTTATTGTGCCATCGACTGAGACAGGACGGGGTTATTTTTCACGCGTGAGAATGCGCCGTATGCGCCGGGATGACTTTTCGCGCCGCTTAATGCGAGAAAAGGCATTGAGTGTGAATGACCTCATTTATCCGGTTTTTGTGCTTGAAGGTCAGGGGCAGCGTGAAGAGGTTGCTTCTATGCCGGGTGTTGAGCGGCTTTCGATTGATGAGCTAATGAAAGATGCGAAAGAAATTGTTGGGCTAGGCATCCCGGCCATTGCCCTTTTCCCTGTGACGCCCGATGAGGCGAAATCATTAGATGCTGCTGAGGCATATAATCCCGATGGCCTGGCGCAACGCGCGGTTCGCGCATTAAAAGAAATGTACCCTGAACTGGGCGTCATTACTGATGTTGCGCTGGATCCATTCACTACACACGGCCAGGATGGATTGGTTGATGAGTCTGGTTATGTGATGAATGATGAAACGGTTGGGGTATTGGTTAAACAGGCCTTATCTCATGCAAAGGCGGGGGCTGATGTGGTTGCACCCTCAGATATGATGGACGGCCGTATTGGACAGATTCGTGACGCACTGGAAGCAGAAGGGCATATCCATACACGAATTTTGGCGTATTCCGCCAAATACGCCTCGAGTTTCTATGGTCCGTTTCGCGATGCAGTGGGATCGTCGGCCAACTTAGGTAAAGGCGATAAGAATAGCTACCAGATGGATCCGGCCAATAGTGATGAAGCACTTTGGGAGGTAAGCCTGGATTTGGATGAGGGTGCTGATATGGTGATGATCAAGCCAGGCATGCCTTATTTGGACATTGTTCGACGTGTCAAAGATGAATTTGGTGCGCCGACCTATGTTTATCAGGTCAGCGGCGAATACGCCATGTTAAAAGCGGCTGCACAAAATGGCTGGTTAGATGAAAAAGCGGTGGTCATGGAGTCTTTGCTTGCATTTAAACGTGCGGGTGCGGATGGTATTTTGACCTATTTTGCCAAGTCAGCGGCAAAGTGGTTAAAAGAAAATCAATAGTAAAACACTCGGGTTTTAACGGGCGTTTATTAACATAATTTTAAGTTTAAAAGATAAAATTAATTGCCATAAAACTGTAATAAAGAGTTTTTAATTGCTTGAGCTCTTTGTATACTTCGCGCCATACGAAGTATAACTATTGGTACTGAAG
>Ga0316206_1002526_pt1 | contig 12096 bp, 13 predicted proteins | sample 6monthpyrite_MG_FD_204942 | JGI IMG/M metagenome (GOLD analysis project Ga0316206, IMG submission 204942) | Microbial mat bacterial communities from mineral coupon in-situ incubated in ocean water Damariscotta River, Maine, United States -... | ecosystem: Environmental > Aquatic > Marine >...
GAAAGCTTCGAAATCTTTCACAGAACCTGGATCTGTTGCTTCAATTTTCAGTGTTTGACCACTTGCTAAACCAGCAATTGCTTTCTTAGCTCGTAAAATTGGTAATGGGCAGTTCAGACCTTTAGCGTCTAACTCTGAATCAAATGAGCTCATAATGTCTCTCCTGTTATGTTAGTGATCGTTCACTTAATGATAAACGTGGGATAAACAATAATCAATAGAAAGACTATCGTCAATTGCTTCGCCATGAAATATTTTTTATCTTTGAATAAAGATAATTTATATAGTGAAATTAGAGATAAAAAAAAGCCACCAGCTAAATTGTGGTGGCTTTTTGTAACTTAACTACAACCTTTTGGTCGTGGTAAGCCAGCTATTTTGTTAGCTGATTTGATCAGTCCGTATGGGAACAAACCGTAGATATACTTGCTGTCTGAACGATCTTTACCGTATTTTTTCTTCATTAACTTAGAAAAATTACGTGGTTCACAGACTTTGCCTTCTTCGTAGAAGAAATTACGAGCTTCGTTGATAATATCCCAGTGCTCGTCAGTTAACTCAACTTTTTCATTGACTGCAATAATGCCGGCTAACTCTTCGTTCCACTCGTCCAGATTATCTAACCAACCCGCTTCGCTTAATTCAATAACAGTACCGTCGCCTAATACAGCTTGCATCTAACCACACTCCAATTTATTAAAAATTGCCTGCACGAAATCTTTCAGGCTCAATATTGCAAATAGTATAATTACCCAGTATTTTAGTCAAGTATTAATTTAACTATCTGCTTATATAAAGATATAAGATTCAATTATGTCGATACCAACGCTTTAACCGTTCTGATGATACCCCCAGAAAATAAGCCAAACGAAGCACCCACATTTGCAAGATTGTTTTATATACGCCCTGCTGCTCCCAGCGTCGACTCGACGTAATAACGGTTTCGTTAAGACAATTTGCCCGGCACCGGCGTTTTAGCATAATAGAGAGCTGAATATCTTCCATCAAAGGCTGGGGGGGAAATCGCCCTACCTGATCAAAAAGTTGTTTTTCAACAAAGATAGCCTGATCACCCGTAGCAATTGACGTTATACAGGATCGTAGATTGATGAAAAACGCAATTATTTTGAAAATCAATTTATCGGAAGTAAATGAAACATTAAACCGTCCCCATGGTCTGCCGGCACTTAGAGACTCGATAATCAGGTTATCTGAACCTTCTTTTAATACAGTATCTGCATGCAAAAATAGTAAAATATCCGCGTCTGCATGCTCTGCTCCCATGTTCATCTGCAAGGCACGGCCTTGTGAAGATTGTAAAATCTGGTCAACTAAATTCTCAGCATTGCGAACTGTTGCATCATTACTTCCGCCATCTACCAGAATAATTTGATGACCTTTTTGACGCCATGGCTGAAGAGAAGTTAAGGTTTTTTTAATGGATAACGCTTCATTAAGGGCTGGAATAACAATGGCAATGCGCATAATGGCAGAATGATCCTGCTGTCTTTAGAATTTAATGATTTTCTGATTCTGAAAAAATATATTCTACAATCGACACATCATCGGATTGAGAACTATCTCCGCTAAACAAGTTTACTTGCTTCAGTAAACTTTCAATAACCTGAAAGCTTTCACTACTCGCAACAGCTTCTAAAAAACGCTTTTCACCAAAATAACGGCCTTCTTTATTCTGTGCTTCCGTAATACCATCAGAGTACATAATAATAGAATCATCTTCCTTAACAGCTATCTCAGTTAATTGGGCACTGAAGCTCGCCTGCGAAGCAATCCCCAACGGTAAATTCTGTGACTTAATTGTCTGCACTATTTTATGTTCATCCGGTCTGTAGAGCACAACATCTGGCATGCCACCATTCCAGACTAAACAGTTAAGACGATCATCAGGAGGAATAATCAACATTGCGCCACATAAAAAGAACTCTGTTGGTAAGATTTCAACCAGCTTACGATTCAACTCTTCAATAATTTCAATAGCAGAACAGCCTTTATCTGCCATGGTATAAAATATATCTCTGACAGGAAAAGCACCCAGTGCAGCAGGTAAACCATGACCTGTTGCATCGGTTAGAAAGACAAAAATAGTATCATCAGGGCCTTTAGCAGATAGCAGCATATCACCATTAAAAAGTGACATGGGAGACATATGATGGCGTAAGGTCAATCCATCGATCTCATCCTTAGTCGTCATGCGCTTGTATATTTTAGAAGCCTGCTCCTGTTCTTCCTGAAGGAATTGTCGGTTAAGCTCAATTTCATCTCGCTGCACACTTATTGTTTTATATAAATCCTGCATCCGACAAAGTGCTTTAATTTTTGCCATTAAAACAACATGGCTAAATGGTTTAGTTAAAAAATCATCAGCCCCACTATGAACACATTTAACCAGTTCATCTTCATCGGTCATTGCTGTTAATACAATAATAGGAACAAAGTCATCTCCAGCCAGCTCCTTGATTGCTTTGGTCGCATCGTAACCGTTCATGACAGGCATCATAATATCCATTAATACTATTTCAGGTTTATTTTCGATGTAACTATCAATAGCAAGCTGACCATTTTCAGCCTGAATGACCTGATGTCCCTGATTGACCAGCATACCCTCAAGAATCATACGATTTACAGAATCATCATCAACTATTAAAACTTTGCTCATTTTTACTCTAATAAGGTTGGGTACACATTGAAAGACGATATATCTATAGAGGCCCTATAACTATGCATAATATATAGACGAGTATTAGCACTACAACAATAATTTAATTCATTTTCCCTAATTCGCTTTAAATCATTGAAAATGATCTATTATTAGTAAAATATTTATTGAAATAACTGTTAAGTGAGCAATCTGAATCAGGATAACCTTGAGTTTGATCAAACTATACATAAAAGGGAACAGTTACTGGAACTTATGAACGAACTAACAGCGATAGACAAAAACGTTATTGAAACATTAAAGGGCCTGATGAAAGACCGTTTTAATTTTCTTATTCAAACTTTTATCGATAAAACTGCAACCCAGCTTGAAGAGCTGAAAACAGCTATTACTGATAATAATACAGCTAATATCATATCAATAACTCACGCAATAAAAGGTAGCAGCGGCTCTGTAGGTGCCTCCGGCATGCACTTACTCAGCAAACAATATGAGGACTGTGCACGAAGTGGTAATTTTGATACTGTTGATACCTGGCCTGCTCTATTGGATACTGAATATAACCGCTACAAAAATGAAATACAAAACTTCTTATAAATTAATTATCACACCAGTGTTTAAATAAAAAATGCCTCTTTCAGACAGCATTAAAGAAACTGGAAAAATTATTCTGGGTAAAGAACCAGAAATCAAACTGGCGATAAGCTGCTTATTAGCCGAAGGCCACTTACTCATTGAAGACTTGCCCGGCGTTGGAAAAACCACACTAGCATTAACACTTGCAAAAGTGTTCGGACTAAATTTTACTCGTCTTCAGTTCACCAGCGATCTGCTTCCTGCAGATGTAACTGGTGTTTCAGTTTTTGACAATAAGAACAATAAATTTGAATTTCATCCCGGCCCTGTTTTTACACAAGTGCTGTTAGCAGACGAAATCAACAGAGCAACACCAAAAACACAAAGCGCTCTGCTGGAAGCCATGGAAGAACATAAAGTCAGTGCCGATGGAAAGACATATACCCTGCCACAACCTTTTTTTGTCATAGCAACCCAGAACCCCAGCACCCAGATAGGTACTTTTTCGTTACCTGAGTCGCAACTTGATCGCTTTTTAATGAAAATTAAAATGGGTTACCCGGACAAGACAGCGGAAAAAAGACTCCTTACTTCGCAGAATCCGCGACAATTGCTCGAAAATATCAACATTACAATGTCGCCAGAAAAATTACAGGAACTGCAACTCAAAGTTACTCAAATCCATTGTTCGGATGACATTATTAACTACATTTTAAAAATCATTGATAAAACCAGAAATGAACCGGGTTTTACACAGGGCTTGTCACCAAGAGCAGGCATGGCCTTAAAGAAAGCCTCTCAAGCATGGGCGCTCATCCACAACAGAGACTATGTATTACCAGAGGACATTCAAGCTGTATTTAACGCAGTCTGTGATCATCGCCTACAAACCAACTTTGAACAAACAGACAAAGATGTAAAACAGCTAACACTTGAGATAATTCAAAACATAGACGTTTGATGTGGTAAAAAAAAACACACACAACCTGCCTTACACTCCTGAATGGCTCGCCAGAAAAATTGATAGCTGGATCGCAAGAAAAGATAAAAACTTTTCAAGAGCTTATACTATAAATAGAAACAACATCTATATACTACCCAGCAAATCTGGCTGGCTATTTATTCTTTCATTATTAGCTATTCTCTCCGGCGCCATCAATTACAACAACAGCCTTGCTTATTTATTATGTTTTTTTCTCTCTAGTCTGGGCGTAATTGCAATGCTACTAACGCATCACAATATTAAAAATATAACGATATACCCGAAATATTCGGCTGCCACATTCCCCGGCAATGACATTGAATTCCACTTCCTCGCCAGAACCATCGACAACACTCCTCACATTGCCATTGTGACAAATAAGAATGACGTTTTTTCACTACCCACTTCAGGTGAAACTGAATTCAGTATAAAAGAAAAGGCTCATCAAAGAGGCAAACAAAACATTGGCCGTTTCAAACTGTTTTCAGAATTCCCGTTAGGGCTTTTTCATGCATGGACACAAGTGCAAATTGATAACCAGGTTATTGTTTACCCTAAGCCAATAAAATATGACTTAACTATTTCTAATTTCAATCAGGGAAACAAACAAATTCTAGCCACTGAAGGTGACGACGACTTCTCAGGCGTGAGAAATTTTAAAAAAGGAGACAGCCCTAAAAGCCTTGCCTGGAAAACCATTGCAAGAACCAGACAGCTATATACCAAGGAGTTTACTTCAGATTCCAGCGACACATTAATTTATGATTTTGATAAATTAGATCACATCAGCAATACAGAAGAACGATTATCAATATTATGTGAACTCATACTTAAAGCCAGCAAACAACAGTTAACTTATGGGCTCAGAGTCAAAACTACCTTTATAAAACCTGGCACAGGAAATTCACATCGTCACAAATGTCTGACCGCTCTGGCGCTCTTTAAGCAATGATAATATTGCCACATCGATTAATCACAAACCCTGCCAGCATTATTGTTATGCTCATGTTGCTGGTAACACTACCTCATTTTCAATACATACCCTGGTGGTCAATCAGCCTGATATTAATTCTCACTTTCTGGCGGGTACTGATTATTTTAAATATCGTACCCACTGCTAACAAATTACTTTCTTCAGTCATTACATTATTACTTTCAGTTCTTGTTTATAAGTATTCCAACGGTTTTTCTGGAATTGCAGCAGGCAGTCACTTATTAGTCATGATGACATTTTGCAAACTTGTAGAAAGCGAAAGCCCGCGTGAGCATATGTTACTCATCATTCTATCTTTCTTCATCATGTCGACAAATTTTCTGTTTTCTCAAAGCATACCTATTGCAATCTATATGTTCATTTGTTTGTTTGTTGCTATCTTTGCCTTTATTAACATAAATCAGAAAGACGCCAGACTAAGTTTCAATTTAAAAATAAAAACATCCGCAAAGATAATCGCCTATGCAATCCCGGTAATGATCATTCTATTTGTTTTCTTCCCAAGAATATCCGGGCCGCTATGGAGCACAAAAAGTGATACAACACAGGCAAAAACGGGGCTAAGTGACTCAATGGAGCCCGGGCAGATAAGTAACCTTATTTATTCTAATGAACTGGTATTTCGAGCTTCTTTTAAACAAACCATTCCATCAAACGAACAGCTTTACTGGAGAGCCATTACATTATGGAATTTCGATGGAAAAAAATGGGAGACAACCACCAATAACGAAACAGATGCGAAAATAATAGTGTATAAAACCGGCTATGAATATCAAATCACGCTTGAACCATCTCAAAAGAAATGGCTATTTCTTCTCGACATGCCTTATAAGATCAATAAAGGCTATAACATAAACCCGGACTTTACAGCACGACTAAATAAACCAGCTCAATCTCTTTTACAATATAGCGCCACTTCAACACCCGACTACGCAATGCAACACCTTCTCGATTTGAACAACCGAAAAACAGCATTATCATTACCTGACCTGAACCCCAAAACTAAACAGCTGGCTCATCGCTGGAAACAAAATTCAATAAACACTGAAGAAATAATTAGCAAGGCGCTGGATCACTTCGCTAAACAAAATTTCTACTACACACTATCCCCACCTGGTTTAAGCAGAGAAGATTCTGTTGATCAGTTTTTGTTTGAAATACGCCAGGGATTTTGCGAACATTATGCCAGTGCATTTGCCGTACTAATGCGTTCAGCAGGTATTCCCACAAGAATTGTTCTCGGTTATCTGGGTGGCAATTTTAACCCCTACAACCAGTCGCTATCTATTGATCAGTCGATGGCCCATGCATGGACAGAGGTATGGATAGAGAACAAGGGCTGGGTTCGTGTTGATCCGACAGCAGCCATTGCACCAGAACGGGTTGAAAAGGACTTAGCCACTGCATTAAAAGACCAGTCTAATATTCCTCTGCATTTACAACTTGATTTGGCCGTCCTTCAAAAACTAAGACTCATGTTAGATGCGATTGATAACAAATGGAATCAATGGGTATTAAATTATAATGAAAATAGCCAGAGAGAGTTCCTTAAATTTTTAACCGGCTCAACATTCAATCTGCGCGAATTAAGCCATTTATTTATTCAGATACTGATCGCTCTGCTGGTATTTTCTGGCCTGGTTTATTTTTCCAGCAGTTTAAGAAAAAAAATCGACCCTATCAGTGAAGCTTATTTAATTTTTTGTCAGAAACTGGCCCGAGCAGACTGTAAAAAAGAAACTCATGAAGGCCCACAAGATTTCAAGCAAAGACTGAATGAACGCTTCCCCGCGCAACGAGGAGAAATAAACAAAATTCTTAGCTTGTACATTGAATTGAAGTTTAAACAGATGATCAATGCTGAATCCGCTAATGAGTTTACGAAAGCGGTTCAGCATTTCAAAGTCAGAAAGTAATACTAATGATAAACCGAACTCATAAATTTAAAGCACTTAATAAAAGCATTTGATAATCGCTGATCTTTAATCATGCTCGTATAGTCACCTTTAAAAAATTTTAAATCTCTTGAGGTATAAGCGAGACCGAGTTTCATCAGGCTTGGCGCCTTCTTACTGACATCAACCCAAAAACCAGATTTTCCGCGTAAGTCCCAGTCCAATGCTTCATTATTATAGGCACCCATCTTGGTAATAAGACCATGATGTATTTCTATAATAATGCGGGGATGATCTTCCTCGTCCAGGCCAAAACCGACATTAGAGCTAAAATCAGAATCAGCTAACTGTTGAATGTGCTCTTTATCACTATTCCATAGCGACTTATATTTCGTCATCCATTCATCAGAAAAAACATCAGCCATTTATTACCCCAAAACCACAGTATCGTTAAAGCCGCTATTTTACCTGTAGCACTGCACCAATTAATAGGAATATTATTATTTTCTTATAAAAGCATCGAAAACAAACATCAAATTGTTGATTTAAAAAGGTTTTCTCTTGTATTCGAATCTTCTATGTATGGTAATATATCTACCTGAAAGCAAATTAAAGCACGACAAAATTAAATAACCTGTAGCAAATTACAACCCTGAACAGCCATTCCACACAAGAAGATAAAACAATGAATGATGACTGCTTCCTGCTAAAAGGAAGTGTAATAACAACCTTTATCCTGGAATTCAGCGACTACAATGCGCAGGATTTTGAGCAACAACTAAAAGACAAGGTGCAATCTTCACCCGATTTTTTCAGTGACACACCGGTGATTATAAATCTTGAAAAACTAGATCTTGATGTGATAAATGTTGATTATCTCAAGCTTATATCAATATGTCGTCAGCATGGACTTCAGACTGTAGCCTTTAAACAAACGCCACAACTTAACCAGGCTGAATTAAAAGAAAGCGGACTTGCTCTTCTGAGTCAAAAAGCTTGCGGAAAATCTGCAACAACTAACACCACGAATGAAAATAATATTACTCCAGCCAAAAAAACACGACTCATCACAAAACCAGTTCGATCGGGGCAGCAAGTCTATGCTGAAGGTTGCGATCTGATCATTACCGGCTCTGTCAGTGGTGGTGCTGAAGTTCTGGCCGATGGCAATATTCATATTTACGGTACGTTACGTGGCCGTGCACTGGCAGGTGTCAACGGCGATACTGATGCTCGTATTTTCTGTAGTAACAATGAAGCCGAACTGGTTTCAATTGGTGGTCACTTTTTACTAAGTGATTCACTTGAAACTCAGGTCTGGAAGCTACCTGCACAGTTTTATCTGCAGGATGAGACCTTGCATGTGAGTCCGCTTTAATGAATACTTCATCATCAATTAATTCATCAAACATACAGGTAAAACAACTTGGCTAAGATTATCGTTGTTACGTCCGGAAAAGGCGGTGTAGGCAAAACAACTACCAGCGCAGCAATAGGAACAGGACTGGCTCTGGCTGGAAATAAAACCGTTATTATTGATTTCGATGTAGGCCTGAGAAATCTTGACCTGATCATGGGCTGTGAACGTCGTGTGGTCTACGACTTTGTAAATGTCATCAATAATGAAGCCAATCTGAATCAAACACTCATTAAAGATAAACGCGTAAAGAACCTCTTTATTATGCCCGCTTCTCAAACCAGAGATAAAGATGCATTAACGATGGAAGGCGTTGAAAAGGTTCTAGAAGAACTGTCAGAAACCTTTGATTTTATTATTTGCGACTCACCTGCCGGCATCGAAAAAGGTGCGCACATGGCGCTTTATTTTGCTGATGAAGCCATAGTTGTCACTAACCCAGAAGTATCATCGGTTCGTGATTCAGATCGTATTTTAGGTATTTTGCAAAGCAAATCTAAACGCGCAGAACAAGGTGGTGAGCCTGTTAAAGAACACTTACTACTGACACGCTATAACCCGGTTCGAGTAGAAGAAGGTGAAATGCTGAGCGTTACTGATGTTGAAGAAATACTGGCTATCCCATTACTGGGTGTCATTCCTGAATCGGAAGCCGTATTAAAGGCCTCTAACCAGGGCGAACCTGTTATCCATAATCAGGATACCGATGCGGGCAAAGCTTATAGTGATGCCGTTAAACGCTTATTAGGTGAAGAGATTGCATTCAGATTTCTTGATGCCCCCAAAAAAGGCATCTTGAAAAGGTTAATAGGAGCGTAACGTGAGTTTTATTGATTATTTCCGTTCTAAAAAAACCAGTTCTGCATCCGTTGCTAAAGAACGACTGCAGATTATCGTTGCGCATGAAAGAACACAACGAAATCAACCTGACTATCTGCCCGCAATGCAGCAAGAACTAATAGATGTTATTAAAAAATACGTTGCGATCGATGAAGATGACATAACAGTTTCACTGGAAAATTCCAATAACTGTTCAGTGTTTGAACTCAACATTAATCTACCAGGCTAATTGCCAAGCTAATCAAGTTTAAATTGATCACGGCAGAATCGGCTCCTCCTCTACGAGAAAGTTATTAAAAAATACTTTTCTTTTTCTGAATTTCACCAGCTAATATCATTAGCTGGTCCGTTAATACTTTCTTCTATCATTACCATGGGCATGGCATTCACAGATGTCATCATGATCGGCTGGTTAGGTACCACCGAACTTGCTGCCAGCGCAGCCACCAGTGACTTTCATTCATTACTTTTTTATATTGCGGCAGGTATCATTTCAGCAACATCTGTTTTTATATCTCAGGCACGTGGAAAAAATGAAATAGGTTCAATCAGAGAAGTTGTTCAGCAAGGATTTGTGGTCGCGATACTCTGCTCAATTCCTGCCGTGTTCATTATTTATAATGCTTCATTTTTTTTATCACTGATCGGCGTAGATGAAGCAATTGTCATATCTTCAAACGATTATGCACATACCCTATGCATGGCATTTCTACCAATGATGCTGATGACGGTGTTACATAATTTTATTGCTGCTCATAACAAAACCCGCATTATCTTACTGGTCACGATTGCAGGTCTGCCTTTGAATGCGTTAGGCAACTATCTTCTGTTATTTGGTAATTTTGGTTTTCCCGAATTAAAGCTTGCAGGTGCAGGCATCGCCACAACCATCACCGCCATTTTTATGTTCAGCTGCCTGCTCGTCTATAGTCTGTTTAGTAAAACACTAAATACGCACAAGGTATTTACTAACTTTAAAATTAAAAACCCGAAACAACTAAAACAAATATTCAAAACGGGTTTGCCAATAGGTATTTCAAACATTGGTGAAATGGGTGTCTTTCTGACCTCAACAATTATCATGGGAATTTTTGGTGCAGAAGCGCTTGCTGCGCATACGATTGCTTTACGTCTCGCCGGACTTTTCTATGCGTTCCCTTTAGGCATCTCACAAGCGGCGACCATTCGCTGTGGTTTTTTAATTGGTCAACAAAATATCAAGCAATTAAAATCGTCTATTGTCACTGTGATTACAATGGCTTTATTTATTGGCCTGTTATTTTTGACGCTGATCTGGTTTTATAATTTTGAAATAGCATCACTCTTTTTAACACTAAATGAAGAAACTAAAAGTGTGCTTATAACTGCAGCCGGTTTCCTTTTAATTCTAGGGATCATACAACCTTTTGATGGTCTGGCTACCGTTGTCGCAGGAATTTTACGCGGCATGAGAGATACACGACTACCTATGATGTTATCCATTAGCTCATATTGGGTTATCGGATTTAGTTGCAGCATAGCGCTTGCATTTTATTACGACCTGGCAGGTACAGGTATCTGGACAGGCCTTGCAATTGGAGCAACTGCATTTGGAATCAGTACTTCTATCCGTTTATATTATCAATGGAAACATAGTTTCATCGATCATTTCTGATGACGTTCTTAAAATTCACCAGGCATCTGCCGCAGAATTAAAGTATCACCGCGTTGTGTAAATTCAATGTGCTTAAGGAATGACATACCCAACAGTACAACATCAGACTGATCAGCAGGATTAAGAATTGCCTTAACCCGAGGTAATGAAATATCTCCAATAGCAACCCGATCAAGTTTAATCGCATAAGCATTTACAGCCCCGTTGGCCGTTTGCACCGTAATAGGTGAGCCTTTTGTTAATGAAAGCTTTCTTGCTAAGTCGGCTGGCACCACAACACCTGTAGCACCCGTATCCAGCATAAACTCAACAGGCACGCCATTGATTTCACCATCAGTAACATAATGACCAAAGCGATTGCGCTGCAAAACAACCTCTTTTACATTATCCGCCATATACTGAGTGACAACGGCCTGATTTGGATTGTTTTGATGATCAAGCACTCCGGAAAAAAACCAGGCAAGCATTGCAAAAATAATCAACCACATCGCTATGATCATGGTAAAACCCATTTTTTTATTAGGGTCTTCATTGCCTCTGTTTACTCGCATTTCGCTCAATTCCGTATTTGTTTATAAATAATTTTTATAGAAATGAAATTTTCAGTTTTCATAAAAAAGTTTGATATCAATTTAAACAAATTATCACCTTAGGTAAACCTTTCTTCATCTATACTAGGAACACTATCTATCTTTAATTGCAGGAGAAGTTTATGGAAGCTGGCAAACACGCACCGATAGAAGCCACTGCAGCACCAGCCAATGGCTATCTGATTGAATTAGAAGACTGGGGTGAAAATACCGCACATAATTTGGCTAAAGAAGAAGGTATTACACTTACCGAAGAACACATGGATATCTTAAAGTACTTAAGAAAATACTATGACAAAAATGGTCAGGGTTATAATGCCCGAACATTATTAAACGTCATGGAATTTGAATTTGGAAAATGGGAAGGGAAAAAACACTTATATGAGCTATTCCCTAAGGGCCCGGTTTCACAAGCATCAAGACTAGCCGGTATTCCATTACCACCTAACTGCAATGACCCATCATTTGGAT
>Ga0316206_1002527_pt1 | contig 12084 bp, 12 predicted proteins | sample 6monthpyrite_MG_FD_204942 | JGI IMG/M metagenome (GOLD analysis project Ga0316206, IMG submission 204942) | Microbial mat bacterial communities from mineral coupon in-situ incubated in ocean water Damariscotta River, Maine, United States -... | ecosystem: Environmental > Aquatic > Marine >...
AATCATGTTGTAAAAATAATCATTTAACTGCTGTTAATCAAATATTTATAGACATATTATTGACTATATTTTGTTAATTACACCTTGCAACGGTCTTAATATATCCGTCTTTTATTGACCCTTACTCAAGTTTAGGTGTTAAAAAAAGGGCAAGTGCTAATAAAGGGCGTTATCCACAAATTGGGTCGTTTAAAAAAGGACCTTATTATTGGAATGAAGCGATTCATCCAGAGGTAAATGCCATAAATTTAGTAGATGAAAAATTACTCAAATCAAAAAAAGAGTTAATTTCACAAGGGTTTGGAACCATAAACACCCATCAAAGTGATGGCATATTAAGAGGAACCTCATTTTTAATGACTTTAGGTAATCAAAATTTGAAAGAAAGTATTCTAAAGTCGGCAGTTGCAAATCATTATTCATTTTCAAAAGGGGCATCAAAACAAACTTATCCGTCTTCACAAATGGGTGCAATAGCTTTAATTCGTCAATTTTATTATGATTTACAATGGTATAAGTCGTTGTCACAAAAAGATTTTGATAATTTGTCGTTTAATGCAGTAATTAAACATTTTGATTTGCCTCATATTTTTGCAACCAATAATAAACTAGAAATTTTACGTGTTTTAAAAATTGCACAAGAGTTTAAAATGCAGTTTCTAATTAAAGGAAGTGGAGATGAATATCAACGAATTGAAGAAATTAAAGATTTAAATCCTCAATTAATTATACCGGTTAATTTTCCAAAACCATTTGATTTAACCGACCCATTTATATCGAGATACGTCACACTATCATCTTTAAAACAATGGGAAATGGCGCCTTATAATCCGTATATTTTATCTAAAAACGGAATGCAATTTGCTTTTACGGCATCAAACTTAAAATCAAAAAAAGATTTTTTAAAAAATATAAAAAGTGCTGTTAAACATGGTTTACCAAAATCTGAAGCTTTAAAAGCATTGACCCAAAATCCGGCTGAGTTTTTGAATGTAAGTGAACTTGTTGGCACAATTGAGGCTGGTAAAATTGCAAACTTTATTGTTGTAAAAGGAGATTTATTTGAAGATGGTGTTATTTATGAAAATTGGATTAGAGGTCAAAAACAACAATTAAAAGACCGGACAACTGTTGATATTAGAGGAAAGTATGACATTAAGGTTGATGAAAAAACATATAAAGCCAACATAAAAGGAACGCTTGAAAAACCAAGTGGAACTATAATGAGTTACAATATGGTAATGGATTCAACCACAAAGACTCAAAAAATGGATACTTTAAAGTCTAAACTAGGTATAACCTTTGAAGGTAAACAAGTCAGTTTTATCTTTAAAGTTAAAGATGATTCTAATGATGGAATTATTCAATTAAACGGATCTTATTATCCTAAATTAAACTTATTTGAAGGAAATGGAATTTTGCCAAATGGAGAATGGGTGAAGTGGAATGGGATTGAAACAGAAACGTTTAAAAAGAAATCTAAGTCCAAAACATTTACAATAGATACCTCTGCGGTATCGCACACACATTTTCCAAATATGGCTTATGGGTTTGATACTTTACCACAAAGTAAAACCTATTTCATAAAAAATGCAACCCTGTGGACAAATGAAGATGCAGGTGTGATAAAAAATGCTAATTTGTTAATTGTTAATGGCAAAATAAAGTCGGTTAATAAAAAAACAATAAGAGTGCCCAATAATGCCATTGTAATAGATGCAGAAGGTAAGCATGTTACAACAGGAATTATTGATGAACATTCGCATATTGCAATTAGTAATGGCGTAAATGAAGGCGGTCAAGCCATTTCGGCTGAGGTGTCTATTGCTGATGTTGTGCGTTCAAATGACATTAATATTTACAGGCAATTAGCTGGTGGTGTAACTTGTTCTCAATTACTGCATGGTTCTGCAAATCCAATTGGTGGGCAGTCGGCATTAGTGAAATTAAAATGGGGATATTCACCTAACGAAATGTTAGTGCCAAATGCACCTGGATTTATTAAATTTGCTTTGGGTGAAAATGTAAAACAATCTAATTGGGGTGATTATAATAGGGTTCGTTTTCCACAAACAAGAATGGGGGTTGAACAAGTGTTTTATGATGCGTTTACACGAGCAAAATTATACAAACAAGAATGGGAAAATTATAATGCTTTATCTGATAAAAACAAAATAGGCATTAATCCTCCACGAAAAGATTTAGAATTAGAAACTGTGCTCGAAATTTTAGAGTCAGAACGTTTTGTAACATGTCATTCTTATATTCAAAGTGAAATTAATATGCTGATGCATGTTGCAGACTCAATGGGGTTTAGAATGAATACCTTTACACATATATTAGAAGGCTATAAGGTTGCAGATAAAATGAAAGCACATGGTGTTGGGGCTTCAACATTTGCGGACTGGTGGGCTTATAAATTTGAAGTGAATGAGGCCATACCATATAATGCGGCAATATTACATAAAATGGGAATTGTTACTGCTTTAAATTCAGATGATGCCGAAATGGGAAGACGTTTAAATCAAGAAGCAGCTAAAATTGTGAAATATGGAGGCATATCCGAACAAGATGCTTGGAAAATGGTAACGCTTAATCCTGCAATTTTACTACATGTTGATGACAGAATGGGTAGCATTAAAGAAGGAAAAGATGCTGATATTGTTATTTGGTCAGATAATCCATTATCTATTCATGCAATAGTTGAAAAAACATTTATTGACGGCATTTTATTTTATGATAAAGATAGAAATGAAGCCTTACATAAACGGGATCAAATTGAACGAAAAAGATTAATTAGATTAATGATTGAAGCGAAAAATGGGGGAGCAAAAACTCAAAAACCAGTTATAAAAAAACAAAGGCATTGGCATTGTGATTCAATGGGTGAATGATATTAATTAAGATTTAAGTTTCGCTAAAAAGAAATAAAAAAGATGAAAAACAATAATTTAAAATATATATTTATCATTTTGAGTGTCATACTCACCGTGGTAGGGAAGTCTCAGGTGCCAACACCAATTTTAAAACAACACAATACTGTTTTATTACAAAATGGGTTTGCGCACATTGGTAATGGGGAAGTTGTAAATAAATCAAGTATTGGGATAAAAGATGGTAAAATATTATTTGTAAAAAACGCCTTAACTTATACTGTGAATAAATCAGAATGGGACACAATAATTGACATAAAAGGTAAACAAGTTTATCCAGGATTTATTGCTGCAAATTCTACCATTGGTTTAACCGAAATTGATGCCGTAAGAGCCACAAATGATTTCAGAGAAGTTGGTTATATTAACCCTCATGTTCGTTCATTAATAGCCTATAATACAGATTCAAAAGTTTTATATACCATCAGAACAAATGGGATTTTAGTTTGTCAACCTACACCCAGAGGAGGTTTAATTTCGGGAACATCTTCAGTGATGGCAATGGATGGATGGAATTGGGAAGATGCAGTTTATAAAGCAGATGATGGCATCCATATTAATTGGCCGTCAAAGTACCGTAATACTGGATGGTGGGCAGAACCAGGTGAAATCAAATCAAATCCAAATTATAAAAAAACTGTTGAATTGCTCGTAACTTTTTTTTATAGAGCAAAGGCTTATAATGCTGAATCTAAAACAGAAAATAAAGATTTAAAAATGGAAGCCATGAAAAATGTATTTGATGGCAATCAACGGGTATATTTTCATGTGAGTTTTGCACCCGAAATGAATGATGTAATTGATTTTTCGCGGTCGTTTAAATTAAATTACCCCGTTATTATTGGTGGATATGACGCACATTTATTAGCCGACAGGTTAATTGAAAATAAATTTACTGTTATGCTTGAAAATCCACATCACTTACCTCATTTTGAGGGCGATTTTCCTGCTATAAATTATGAATTACCGTTCAAATTACAACAAGCAGGTCTTTTATTTTGTATCCAGAACTCTGGAAGTATGGAAGTAATGAATACGAGAAACTTACCTTTTATTGCAGGTACAGCAATGGCGTATGGTTTAACTGAAGAACAAGCCATAGCCACAATCTCGTTAAATACGGCAAAAATAATGGGCATTGATAACCGCATTGGTTCGTTAGAAAAAGGAAAAGATGCAACTCTTTTTATATCAGACGGAAATGCACTTGATATGCGAACAAATAATGTTATTTTAGCTTTTGTTAAGGGTAACCGAATAGATTTAACCAATCACCAAAAACAATTGTCGGCTAAATATCATGCAAAATATGGAAAAAAATAAAATTATGAAAACATCAGTAATTACAGCATTGATAGTCTTACTATTATCCTCTTGTAACATCCAAAAAAGAGTGCACATGAAAGGCTTTTTAGTTGAATGGAATAAATCTATATCATACAAAAAAACAAGTTTTAAAAGTGAAGATATTACGAAAAAAACTACGCTCAAAAATGAAAAAATTAAATTAAATGATGAACACAATCAAAAAGATTTGAATATAATTTCAAAACCAGTATTATTCAAAACCAATGAAAGTGAACCTAGTAAAAATATAAACTTAGAAAATGATAAATCTGTTTTAAGTCAATCAAAACATAAAATAGACAGTAAAGTTAAAATTAATAAAGACGAAACAACTTCAATAAAGTCGAATAAAAATGAAATAAAACGATAAAAAATCTTTAAAAGAAGAAGAGGAAGGAAAAAGTCAAATTGTTGCTTTACTTCTAGTTGTATTTGTTGGTGTTTTGGGTATTCATAGGTTTTATTTAGGCTACCCAGGTATTGGATTGTTAATGATTTTTACTGCAGGATTATGTGGCATATTAGCATTGGTTGATTTAATTAGAATAGTAACCGGAGATTTGAAACCAAACGGAGGTGAATACACCGAAACCCTTTAAAAAATAATCTTGAAAAGAATTATTAATTACTTTTATATTGTTGGGTTAATTTTAGCACCAATTGTTTTAATCATTTTGCCTTCAGATTTTTTTGACAGTGGTAAATCCGTTTGCCTTTCTGTTAGATTTTTTGAATTAACGTGTTATGGTTGCGGACTCACAAGAGCGATTCAGCATTTAATCCATTTTGATTTAGAAAATGCTTTAGTATTTAACAAATTGTCAGTTGTTGTTTTACCCATTTTGATTTTCGTATGGGCGGCTGAAACCAGAAGAATTAACCGTGTTTTAAGAAAAAAATAAGCTTAAAATTATTTCTTCTCTTCTTTATCTTGTTCCTCTTTTAATTTAGCTTGATATTCAGGTGTTCTTTTATCAGGCATTGGTCCACGCATGTGAATAATTAAACCATTTAAAAAATTTCGTAAAATTTGATCCCCACAATTTCTGTATTTTTCGTGTCCTTCTTTTCTAAAAAAAGCACCTAATTCACTTTCAGTTACTTTAAAATCAGCTAATTTACAAATGGCTACAATGTCTGTATTCGTTAATTTGTGTGCGACTCTTAATTTTTTAAATATATCGTTATTTGTCATAATTTATTTTTGTTACAAATATAAAAAAAGGTGTAGATAAAAATACCCACACCTTTTTTTAAATTATTAATTAACTTAACTTCCTGTTACTACAGTTGTATAAGTTACTCTAAATAATTTAGAAGCAATTCTTTGATCAACAGTTGCAACTTTTGTAATTTTACCGTTTTTAGCGGCAGTTTTAATACTTATATCTGAATCCATGGGTCTAATAAAACCTAACCATACAGTAACACTTGCTTCTCCTCTTTTAGTTGAAACATCATTATCTGTTACCATTAATGGTCCAGAAACCGAACAAGATGTCATTAAAGCTACAAATCCAATAGCTAATATATTTCTTAATTTTTTCATAATATTTTTTTTTATTCTCCAGTTACTATTAATGTATGTTTTCTAAAAAAAATAAAGTTTTGAATTTTTAAATCTACTGACCCTATTGTTTTAATTTGACCATTTTTTGCAGCTTCCACTACTCCATAATCTTTATTTAATACAATTCCAGATGAAATTCCTCCCCATCCAAATACACATACTGATTCCGAGCGTCCTTCTTTAGTACCAACTGTATTATTAGTTACTGTTACAGGACTTGTAATTGAGCATGAAACAAACATTAACCCAACTGCAATAATTGCTATAATCTTCTTCATAATTTTAGTTTTATTCACCTGTTACGGTAGTTTTATATTTTACAAAAAATAAAATGGTAGTCATTTTAGTTTCCATAGTACCTATTTTTGTTATTCCTCCTTTTTTACATGCTTTTTCAGCTGTAATATCAAGGTCTTTACTAAAGTTACTACCTTTGGCAACTCCTTTTTTTGTCCCTACAGGATTATTCGTCACAGTAATAGTGTGAGAAACTGTACATGAACTTAAAATTATGGCTACCGCAGCGGCTCCAAAAATCTTTTTCATAGTTATTGTTTTTTAGTTTATATGATGCTAAATTAACATTAATACTCAATTTAACAACATTCTAAGAGGATTTTATTCAATCAATAATTCCTGGTTAAACAAATTCAATATGCGAGTATATTCATCCACCCAACTTGATGTTTCTTTAAAACCATGTGGTTCTATAGGGTATAAAGCTAAATTAAAATTGGTTTTCCCTAATTCTATAAATCTTTGGTTAAGTCTAACTACGTCTTGAAACTGAACGTTGTCATCAACCATGCCATGTAAAATTAACAATTTGTTTTTAAGCCCGTCAGCAAAATAAATAGGTGAGCTTTGTCTGTAAGCTACACTGTCTAATTCAGGAGTATTTAATATGTTTGATGTGTATTCGTGGTTGTAATGTGCCCAATCTGTAACTGACCTAACCGCTGCTCCGCACTTAAATTTGTCGGGTTCGGTAAGCATAGCCATAATTGTAATAAAACCGCCATAAGATCCACCATAAATCCCAATTTTATTAGAATCAATGTTTTCATTATCAATTAAATATTGTCTGCCAATTAATTGGTCTTTCAAATCTGCTCCACCCATGTGGCGATAAATAGCAGTTCTAAAATCTCGCCCATACCCTTTGCTTGCTCTATAATCAATATCAATAACGGTATATCCTAAATCGCACAATAAATTATTGAACATATATTCGCGGTAATATCCACTCCACCAATTGTGTGCATTTTGTAAATAGCCTGCCCCATGCACAAATTGAACAGCTGCCCCATTTTTCACATTTTTATTTGGTTGGTATAATCTGGCGTAAACATCTTCTCCGTTTTCGGTTTTTAATTTGATTATTTTTGGTTGCCGCCACTGGTATGACTTAAATTCATCAGTAGTTGATTGTGTAACTTGAATCATTTTTGAATTTGGTTTATTCTCTCCAATAAATAACTCCCAAGGTTTGTTTTTAGACGAATATCGGACTGCTAATGTTCTTTCATCAGGAGAAATGTGTACTTCATAATTGCCTTCTTCAACTAAAATAGGGGTTAATTTTTTAGATTGAATTTCTAGATGATAAAATTCGCGATTGCCAGGATGATTTTTATTAGCAGTCACATAAAATTTCGTGCCATCTTTTGATAACTCAGCGCCATGGATTTCGTATTGACCTGTTGTTAATTGTTCGGTTTTATGTGATTGGGTATTGAATGTATATAAATGAGAATACCCAGTTTTTTCGGACTGAAAATAGATTGTTTCCCCATCTCTTAACCAACCAATGTTTCCGGCTACCATGTTCCAACCCGATATACCAGGTCCACCTATCCATGCATCATTTTGTTGTTGGTCAATAACTCTTAACGTTGGATTTTCATCTAAATTTAAAGTTGTAATCCACCGGGTTTTATTGTCGTAAGCTTTAATTTCGACTATACAATTGTTGTTGTTTTCATTTAACCAACAATCTGTAAAAATAATTTCACGTGGTTTGTCGTATTTTGAATTGTCGTTTAAGTATTTAGGCTTGTCGTAAATGTTTGGTAAAACTGAAATGTCAACGGTTTTAAAAGCTGATGTTTCTAAATTCATGACGATTAGTTGATGTGTTGGGTTTTGAGCGCCAACTTTTGGTCGTGCGGGTGATGTTTTGGTATAACCAGTGTTGGTAATGTGGTGTTCTACATGTGTATTTTCATTTTTAGGGTATGCATCTAATCTAAAAATAAGGTGTTTTAAGTCTGCTGTTATTTTTATCCAACCAATTGACTTGCCGTTCAAATAAAATTGGGGAACAGATGCCGAATTAGTTTGTTCTTTAAACGCATCATTTGCTTGTTGACGCGCTTTATTTTGCTTAATAATTTCAAATAATTCTTCTTGTTGCTGTTCTAAATAAGTTTGGTTTTTATCCGATTTTGATTCACTTCCTTTTTTAAAATTTACCAATTGAATATAGCGACCTTTATTGGGCTCAAATAAATATAAATTATTGTTTTCTTTTAAAATTAGAGCTCCATTTTCCATCACTTTAAGGATTGAAAAATAATTAGATTTTTGAAGAATAAGATTAGATTTTTTTTCACCCCAGCGATATAAATTCCCATTTTTTTTAAAATAAATAAACTCATTTTTTGAATCGCTATAAAAGCTATTTGTTGGCAAAGTAGTGGTTTCTTGATTTGCAATTAGGTGCATTTCACCCAAGAGATTGGTTTCATAAAAAGGGGTTTCAGTTTTATTGTTATGTTTCCATCTAAAATAAACCATTTTACTATTTGGAGACCATTCTATTTGATTGGGTTGATGACCAATAAAGTCATTACCCGCCATAATTTGGTTAAGTTTAAGTTGAGAATGAGATATAAAACCACTTAAAATAAAGAGAATACCGAATATAATTTTCATAACTTTGATTTGAGTTACGAATGTAATTAATTTTTGCGTTAGGGATTGAAGTGACATCCTTTTTTTAAATGAGCACACAATGGATTCTAGTTTTTGATTAAAAAAAGATATAACGGAAAGCCCGCTCGAACGCTCAAATAAAAATAAGCTGTAACTTTTAAGACTTTAATGCGTCTTACCAATAACCTACGAAAAAGTGACCATAAAAGAATACAATATAGCTGTTGATACTTATGCTGATAATATTTTCAGATTTGTACTAAAACATCTTAAAAATAAAGATGCTGCTAAAGATGTGGTGCAAGATACTTTTGCAAAAGTGTGGGTTAAACGAGATAATATTGATGGTAAAAAAGTAAAGTCATACCTGTTTACAACGGCATATAATACGCTTATTGATGCCACTCGTAAACACAAATATACAGATGATGTTGAGGTAATTGATAAAAATTTTAACCAAGGGGCTATAAAAAATATGGACTTACAAACCATATTACACAGCGCTCTTGATCAATTGCCAGATATACAAAGGTCGGTAATTTTATTACGAGATTATGAGGGGTATGATTATGCTGAAATAGGTAAAATTACAAATTTAAAAGAAAGTCAGGTTAAGGTTTATATTTTTAGGGCAAGAAAAAAATTAAAGCAAATTTTGGTAAGTGTAGAGGCAGTTTTAGAATAAGAATGGAAAAAATAACAACATATAATTATGAAGCATTTTATTTAGATTACCTTGAGGGTAATTTAGGAGATATTGAACAGGCTATGTTGTTTGATTTTTTAAATGTTCATCCAGATTTAAAAGCTGACTTAGAATTGGATGATGATGTATTGACTTTTTCTTTAAATCCTGATTTACAATCGCTTTCGAAATTTGAAAAAGAAGATTTAAAATATTTTGATTGTAAAGCCAATGAAATTTGTTTAAATAACGTGGCTGATTTTATGGTTGCTGAATTGGAGGGAGAAATATCGGCTGATAAAAAGATTAAATTAAGTAATTTTATAACCGACCACGCATTAGAATTGGATAAAAATTATTTTAAGGCTACAAAACTACAAGTTGATTTAACTGAAGTTTATCCCAATAAAAACGAACTTAAAAAAACAGCTTTAATTCTGCCTTTGTGGCTTAAAATATCTTCTGTAGCGGCTGTTGGATTGTTATTGTTTAATTTTTTAGGTCAATCGCCAAACACAGCTGTTTATACCCCACGTCAAAATAATTTTGCCTTAAATATTGATGCAAATGTTACACCGTTTGAAATAAAAATGAGTAACAATCGATCTACTCAAAAAGAATTTATAGCTTCATCATCAAACCAAAACGAACAAAAGGTTATTGCCAAAGAAAATCCTAATCATACTGACGATACAACAATTTTTATAATGGATTCAACCCCAGATGTGGATATTGTAAAAGAAGAAAAATTTAACTTTAATCAAAAAGACAAAACACCTAAAGTTGAGGGTGAAAATGATGATGTTGCTTTTGAGGATCCGCATCAAAATCCGCTAAAATCTAATAACAACATCAAATTGATGGACATGTATAAACCGGTTACACGTCTAACTAATTCATATACCAACTTAAATGTAAGTTATAAAAAATCTGTCCCCGAAAGTGAATATCAAGTAACAGCTTTTAGTATTGGAAAATTTTCTTTTGAACGGAAACGAAAAAAATAAAAAAGCCACTTAAATTGAAAATCTAAGTGGCTACAAGTTTTTTAAAGATTACAATTAACAACCTTCTCCGTAAGTTACTTCTTTAATTGTGAAATCTTCACCATAATCTACCCATTTTATTGTAAATTTTTCTCCATAAGTTACTTCTTTCCAAAGCCCTTTGTGATCTTCTCCATAAGTTACCCATTTTACTTTTAAATCTTCACCATAAGTTACTTTTTTCACTTTATAGTCTTCACCATACGTTACAATTTTAACTTTTCCATATACTTCACAAGCTGTATTTCCTTTAGATTCTGTTTCAGAATCCGTATTAAATATAAAACTTGAAAGTCCTATAATTCCAATAGACAAGACTAATCCACCAAATATTAATTTCATTTTATTCATAATTGTTTTGTTTTAAGCTTTTTATAAAGGTAATAAAAAAAATGACTCTTTTAAAATTTATTAAGTGAGTACCATTATTGTTTGAGTATACAAAAAACATGCCCAAACCGTTTTAGCATAGTTTAAACGAGAGTTTGGGTGTTTTTTGGCACAGTAGTTGATTATTTTAACTAAAAATTAACAATTATGAAAACTTTAAAATATATAGGGCTTATTTTAACCTTAATTATTGGTTCACAGTCTTGGGCACAAACACAAGACCCAGATCAAAATCCTAATTATAAAATTAGTCAAGATAAATATGCTGAAAAATCGGATGATTTAAACAGCACCCAAGGTGAAACCATTCAACAAACTTATGAAGCTTTTGATTGGACAGAGTTTAAATCACAGCAAAAACAAGACCGTAAAGACAGTAGATACAATAGGCGTGCAATGAAATATCAATACCGTTATGGACATCAAAATAACGGATATTATAACAATAATGGTTACTACAACAATGGGAATTATAATAACGGCTATTACAATAATGGCTATAATAACAACAATGGTTATTATAATAACTACCCAATTGGGAATTCAAATAATGTGCTCAATTCAATATTATTAGGTACAGCTTTATATTATTTATTTAACTAAAAACTTAAAGTCATGAAAAATCAAATATTTACAAATACACAAAACATAAACACAATGTATAAAAAAATCGTTTTAAAAATAGTGTTGGTAACTTCTGTAGCATTTACAGTTGTTGGCTGTCATTCAGTGAGTAGAATTGATGTTGATAGAGAAAAAGACATTAGTGGAAAATGGAATGATGTAGATTCTAAATTAACAGCTCAAGCATTAACTGATCAAGTTTTAGCAGATGAATGGTTAAATAAATTTATATCATCTCAACAAAATAAACCCGTATTGATTGTTGGGTTTGTTAAAAATAAAAGTCATGAACATATAGAAGCAGAAACTTTTATGAAAGACATTGAGCGTTCAATTGTTAAATCTAAAAAAATTAGATTAGTGCAAGGTGGTGATAAGCGTGAAGCTATTAGGGGTGAGCGTTCAGATCAACAAACAAACGCTTCTGTTTCGACCATGAAAAAATTTGGACTAGAAGTGGGTGCTGATTATATGATTCAAGGTGATATTAATACCATAGTTGATGCTTATAAAAGAAAGAAAATTGTTTATTATCAAGTTAATTTAGAGTTA
>Ga0316206_1002529_pt1 | contig 12082 bp, 9 predicted proteins | sample 6monthpyrite_MG_FD_204942 | JGI IMG/M metagenome (GOLD analysis project Ga0316206, IMG submission 204942) | Microbial mat bacterial communities from mineral coupon in-situ incubated in ocean water Damariscotta River, Maine, United States -... | ecosystem: Environmental > Aquatic > Marine >...
AGGTCTATGCCCGGCGTGTTGAGAATCGAACCAATCGATGATTCACGGGATTGGGACGCTGGGCCGATAGATATCGTATCACCCCGATGACTTCAAGCGACCAAATCGTCGCCTATTATCTGTCTCAAATCCATGCACTCCAACACCCGAGATTGATCTATGCGGATTGGAATCCCCAAAGAAATTCACGAGGGCGAACGCCGAGTCGCCGGCACGCCACGCACTGTCAAGCGACTCATCGAAGCCGGATTCGAGGTCGTCGTCGAGCAGGATGCCGGGCTCGCAGCCGAGCATTACGATGCGATGTACGCCCAAGCGGGCGCGACACTAACCGATGATGTCAAGACCCTCTGGAACGAGTCGGATATTGTACTCAAGGTCCATGTGCCTCAGGTTCATCCGGCTCTAGGAATCCACGAGGCGGACCTGATCAAAGAAGGCGGGTGCCTGATTGGCTTCATCTGGCCCGCCCAGCACCAGGATGTGCTCGATCGGCTCAACGCCCGCAAGGCGTCTGTGCTGGCGATGGACTGTGTACCTCGCATTACTCGTGCCCAGAAGGTCGATGCACTCAGCGCGATGGCCAACGCTGCGGGGTATCGCGCGGTCATCGAAGCGGTCAATGTCTATCCCCGGTTCCTCACCGGGCAGAGCACCGCAGCCGGTGCGATCAAACCCGCCAAGGTGCTTGTCATCGGCGCGGGGGTCGCGGGGCTCGCTGCGATCGGGGCGGCCAAGTCCCTCGGGGCGATTGTCCGGGCCTTTGATACCCGGCTCGAAGTCGGCGACCAAGTTCGCTCGATGGGGGCTGAGTTCCTCGAACTCGACTTTATAGAAGACGGATCTGGCGCAGGCGGATACGCCAAGACCATGTCCGATGAGTTCATCGAAGCAGAAATGAAGCTCTTCGCCCAGCAGGCGATGGAAGTGGACATCATCATCACCACCGCATTGATCCCGGGCAAGCCCGCGCCGCTGCTCATCACGGCGGGGATGGTCGAGTCGATGCGTGAAGGCTCTGTCATCGTTGATATGGCAGCCCAGCAAGGCGGGAACTGTGCTCTGACCAAGCCCGGCGAACTCTTTGTCCACCAAGGCGTTCGGCTCGTTGGATATACCGATCTGCCGAGCCGAATGGCAATCCAGACGAGTTGGTTGTATGCCTCGGTGCTTGTCAACATGATCGACGAGATGGGCGGCAACGACGGGTTCACGATTGATCTCGACAACGATATTGTCCGGGGCTCGCTGGTTTGTCATAATGGCGAAACGACCTGGCCGCCTCCTCAGAAGAATGCCCCAGCCCCAACGCCCGTCCATGAAGAAACTTGGACAGAAGAGAAAGTTGCTCCAGCCAAGACAGACCCGAAGAAATCTAAGATTGGGGGATATGTGCTGATGACGATCGCGTTGTTTGCGATCTTCGGCATGGGCTCGGTCGCACCCGAGTCGTTCCTCAGCCATTTCACCGTGTTTGTGCTCGCATGCTTTGTGGGGTGGCAGGTTGTGTGGAATGTTGCCCCGGCCTTGCATACGCCTTTGATGAGTGTGACCAACGCGATCAGCGGGATTATTCTCATTGGCGGGATGCTTCAGATTTCGGGCGAGCCCGCCGCGACGATCACGATTCTTGGTGCGATCGCGGTGTTTGTCGCGGCGATCAATATCTCGGGCGGTTTCCTTGTCACCCGGCGCATGCTGTCCATGTTCCATAAGTAGATTCTCAAACAGGTCCATAAATAGATACCGATTCCTCGCACCACAGGTTCACGATGCCCTCAAACTTTGCCACCATCGCCTACATCATCGCCGCCGCGTTGTTTATCCTGAGCCTTGCCGGGCTCGGGAATCCTGAGACCGCCCGGCGTGGGAACATCTTCGGGATCGCAGGGATGCTCCTTGCGCTCTTTGCGACCGCCATGATGGAAGGATTTGATGGGTACGGCATGCTCGCGGGGGCATTGATCCCGGCGACGATCATCGGGGCGGTGCTGGCTCATCGGGTAAAGATGACGGAGATGCCTCAGCTTGTCGCGATGCTCCACAGCTTCGTCGGGCTCGCAGCGGTGCTTGTGGGATTTGCGACGCTACTCGGGTCTAAAGAGGCAATCTCAGCGAGCGAAGCGACGATCCATAATATCGAAATCTACATCGGGGTCTGTATCGGGGCGATCACCTTCACCGGGTCGATCATCGCGTTTGCCAAGCTCCACGGGATGATCGGAGGCAAGCCTTTGATCCTGCCCGCTCGACACCTGTTCAACCTGCTGATGATCGTGGTGACGGTCTGGATCGGATTCGCGTTTGTCGATGCCGTTGCTGCAGATGAAATGGGCAAAGCGCTCTGGTTGCTCGGAGCGGCGAGTGCGATCACCGGAGTGCTCGGAGTCCACATGGTCATGGCAATCGGTGGCGCGGATATGCCTGTGGTGGTGTCGATGCTCAATAGTTATTCCGGATGGGCAGCGGCGGCGGCCGGGTTCATGCTCTCGAATGACCTGCTCATCATCACCGGGGCGCTGGTGGGCTCGAGCGGTGCGATCCTGAGCTACATCATGTGCAAGGGGATGAACCGCTCGTTTATCAGCGTGATTCTTGGCGGGTTTGGCGCTGCCGAGGGGACCGCTGTCGCGGTTGAGGGCGAACATACCGAGATTCAAGTCGCCGGCACGGTTGATCTGATCCGCAACGCCAAGAGCGTCGTGATTGTGCCCGGCTACGGTATGGCAGTCGCCCAGGCCCAGCACACGCTCTCAGAAATTGTCAAAGAACTCGAAGCGGTGGGCACGAAGGTTCGCTTTGCGATCCATCCGATCGCGGGTCGGTTGCCGGGACATATGAATGTACTCTTGGCCGAGGCGAATGTGTCATATGACATCGTGCTCGAGATGGACGAGATCAACGAGGACTTCCCCGAGACTGACCTGGTCTTGGTCATCGGAGCCAATGACATTGTGAACCCGAGTGCGCTTGATGACCCAGCGAGCCCGATCGCGGGGATGCCTGTGCTTGAGGTGTGGAAGGCGAAGGATGTGATTGTAATGAAGCGGAGCATGGCCAGCGGGTACGCCGGGATCGGCAATCCGCTGTTCTTCAAGCCCAACACGAAGATGCTCTTTGGGGATGCAAAGAAAAATGTCGATGCGATCCTGACCGCGTATCGCAGCGGCCAGTAGCCGTTCAATCCGATTGGATGATCGCGGATAGGTAATCTGTTGAGATGATATTGAAAAACGGTCGACAGGTTCATTGAAATTGCCGACCGCTATGTGGTTGGATACCTGCTGAGGGCTCGTTCAGAACCCCCTCCGATCAGAAGTTGTAGACCACCTGGAAGTACACCCAGTCGATGTCTTCGTCCGCACCTGTATCGGTGAAGTAGTCGCCCGTGAAGAAATGTGAGTATCCGCCTTGGAGTGTCAGGTGACGATCGACGAGGTACTTGGCCGTCAGGTCGATCTCTTGGCCAACGCTATCCGAAGCACCCGCAGCGGTTGCCCGGAGCACGCCCCCGCCTGCGTTGTAGACCGAATCGGCGCTCTGAGCCCTTGTAAAGTTGTGGAAGTCGGCTTTGACAAGGATCTTCTTGTGTGGCTTGAATGACACACCCGCGGAGAGATCGATAATATTCTGCCGCCCGATGAGGTCCATGTACCCGTTGTAGGCATGACCGAGGGGGAAGAGTTGATTAAATGTGCCGACATCGGTATCGCCGGCGGTCTCATCGCCCGAGGCGTAGTCAAAGCCAACATACACTTTCGGATTCCAGCCCGAATCTGAGAATGCGTAGCTCAGCTGAGAAGCGAACATATAGGCACTGATGTCGGCAGCTCCAAGATCGCCGAACTGGTAGGCACCCTCGACATCGTAGGCGAATCCTGAATCACCAAAGCTACCGAAGAGGCGTGCGCCGACAGTATGGCGTTCTTCGATCCCGGTGGTGGCATTGAATGTCTTCGCGGTATCGGTTTCGAGGCCGAGGTAGTAGAGATCAATCCCGATATTCTTGTCGCCGCCAAGTTTGCCTGTTGCGTAGACACCCCAGAAGTCCGGACCTGCTTTCCAGTCATTAAACTCATATTTTTTGACAGGTGTGTAGCGTGTATAGAAGGCGTCGATGCGCCAGCCGTGGGTCTCAACGATGACCCGTCCCCCGTCCCATGAGCGCTGGGTGTTTGACCATGGCAGGGTGGAGACTAGGCGTTGCTTGCCGAAGAGCAGCCCCTGACGACCCAGGCGGAGCGTGACTTTATCGTCCGATTCGCCAAAGGGGAAGATGATGTCGGCGAACGCGTTCTGAAGATCGAGCACATCGGCATCGAGCCCGCGTACGCCGCCGGGAAGATCTCGGTCTGATGAGATGGCGCTCTCGCCCTCAACAAAGACTCGGAAGTGCTCGCCGATGTGCCAATCGGAATAGACGAGCAAGCGCCCGATCGAGAAGGCGTCGTCGGCTGTCGATGCCGGCGAGAAGCCGAAGGACTTCCAGGTTTCGCCGCGATACCTGAGCTGCCCACCTAGGCCGACCCATGACGAGCCGTCTTTGTTGAGTTTGATATGCTTGGCATCATCCCAGAAATCGGTCCCGTTATCGGGGTCGAACGCTGTCCAGTCTTCCTCAAAGCGGAGTGTCTGGAACTTGGGATAGGTGACGCCGATTGGCTCATCTTGCTGCGGGGTCTCGGCGGAGATCGCCAAGCCCGAGGATGCGATGAGCATGCATGTCCCGATGAGGGGCGTCTGTTTGTGTGAGCGATGAATTGATCTGATATCTCTGTTGCGTGTCATTGCAGCCTCCTGGCTAACAAATATGGAGCCCGCATGGCGATCGCCGGACACCCGACCGATCTCGCCATACTCAAAGTCTGCGTTCATACGGGCACACTCTGCGTATCCGGGAGAAAACCCGGAGTTATCCAGAACATCCCCCGGCGCACGGCGAAGATTCTTGAGCACCGGGGATCGAATCTGCAAGTTCGCAGAGTGCCTCGTAGTAAGTGTCATTTTCAAGCCCTACAAGAGTTGCGCCAAAGTGCTCGGCGTCCTCGTGTGAAACAATGTCCCCATAGTTGATCGAGGGGATGTGATAAGCAATGAGCAACGGCCAGGCTTCTGGCTGCTGCTCAAAGTACGGATGAATACAGAGACAGAACCCCGCAGATGGATGGTCACCGAGCGCGATGGGCATCGCGAACTCGCCGGGCTCGAGATGCTCATCGTCGAAACGAAGACTCACCGGATAGCGGACGAAGGTTTCATCGTCGAGCATCTTGATGATGGTTTCGGCGTCGATGTACATCCCGTGCGAAAGCCGGGCGTTCATCGCTTTATCGCCGAGATGATCCTTGAGCGCGACGCGTGCGTCTTCTTCGGTGAGTTGGCGTGCCATATACAGGGTCCTGTCGTTCTGCATCCTGTGACGGATGACCGATTTCTCAGTCTTTATAACGAGCCTTGAAGTCATCCGACGCCTTTTTGCGGGCGGCGGCTTCACTATCGTCCATCTTGCCGAGGTACCACTTGTGGTTGTCGGTGTTGAGGACTTCATCAATTTTGGCATCGAGCGCCTTGGCGGCATCGACGAGTTTCTTATCACCCGATCGGAGACCGTCTTCGACAAGCTCGCGGAGCTGTGGGATGAACTCAGAGTAGAAGTTCCGAGCGATCTCATAGGTCCCATGCCAATGTGTATAGTCTGGAGCCATCATCGCGGCACCGTGGCGAGCACGCCGTCCTTCATGGTGCCAGAGCTCGAACCAGGTGAAGTCGATCTTGTTAGCGAATGGGACTGAACTCTTGAGCGGCTTGGCGAACTTCATGAGCTCGCTTCCTGGGCGTGTGAACTTGTCATTAACCAGCTCGACGAGTCCGTCGTACTGGATATAAAAGTTTTCGACCCATTGTGTCTGATGGCAACTCAGGCAGACATCCTTCATATTTTCACGACGCACCTGCCACGGAACATTGGCACCCGGGAGCCCCATCTTCGCATCGGCAACTTCTGGGCGGACCGAGATCGGTGGGCGGTTATTCCAGCTGATCCGCATCCCGACATCATGCGTCACGGCCTGGTTCTTTGTCTGAGACATATGACATGTCGCGCAGGTCGGGGCGGCCCAATAGTCCTCGCCAACGATCCACTTCTCGTTATCGAGATTCATCTCATCAATCTTGGAGAAAAAGTTGATACCGTGCTTGGACTCTTCATAGATCTCTTTCTGAGGATGGTCCGGTCCAAGATGGCACTTGCCGCAGGTATCCGGGTGGCGGGCTTGGGCGACAGAGAAATCATGTCGAGTATGGCATGCGTTGCACGACCCTTCAGAGCCATCGGGATTGAGACGCCCGATCCCGGAGTTTGGATAGGTTGCCGGATCGAGCCTTCCGCCCGGGAGCACCTTGATCTCGGTGCCGTGGCATTGCCAGCACCCGTTGACCGCGGCTGCTGATACACCTCCGGGGAAGCCCAATGTCTGCATGCCCTTGTTGCCCTCGACGACCTCAGCGAGGACATTGTCGAGTGAGCCGAGGATCCGCCCCGCCTTGGCGTGGTGCGACTGGCTGAACTGCTCGACCTCAGTGGTGTGGCACCTGGCGCAGTCCTTCGGGGTGACGAGCACGGAAATGGTAGAGCCCTCGTGCTTGAAAGCGTCCACATCGTCCTGGTTCGCCTGGTGGCATTCGTAGCATCCGACATTCCCTCGGTAGTGCTTGCTTGCCCCCCATTGCTGGTACAAACCAGGGTTAAGTTTCTGGTGGCACTCGAGGCAGTCTTTAGTCTGGTTTGACATCTTTGCCGGGGCGAACATCTGCCCCATCGCCGACGAGGCGAGGATGCCGATTCCTGTGATTATCAACATCTGTATTTTTCTCATGACCTTCTCCTTATCACGGCGTGAGTGCCGGCGAAGTGTTTACATCCTTTTGTACAGCATCTGTGCGATACACTTTGTCAACGAGCAACTCCCCATAGAGCACGGGGATGGTGACCCGAACCAGAATGGTATAGATCAAGATTCCGAACGCCCAGATACCGATACTGACGAGGATCTCGTTGAGTGTTGGTTTGTATTCGACGATTTCTCCGAGTGGTGAAGGGATAAAAGCGGGCACGATCAGCCCCATCCCTTTCTCGATCCAGATGCCGACGATCATCGCAGCACAGGCAACATTGAGTACCCATCGCTTGTTGCTCGCGGGAGTGAAAAGGGCGACGAGGGCGAATGTGTTGAGCGCGATCGAGGTCCAGATCCAAGGAACGAGTGCATGCCGCCCGTCGAGCCCGAAGTAGAGGTATTGGGCGGAGATCGAGTGGGCCGCCCCGGTGTAGAACTCGGTGAAGACTTCTGAACCAAGCAAGAACATATTAATCGCTAGCGCGACGGTGATAATTTTTTTGAGTGTCCCGATCGCCTTCTCTGAGACCGGGTACCCGGTGCTCGCACGGATCACCTGCAGAGTCAGCACGATGATTGCCGGTCCGGCGGCGAAGGCCGAGGCGAGGAACCGCGGGGCAATCACGGCGCTGTTCCAGAACGGACGCCCACCGAGCCCGGAATAGAGGAACGCGGTGACCGTATGGATGCTGATCGCCCAGACGATCGCGATGAAGACAAACGGGATATAGAACTTCCGCGTTGGTGTGCGTTTGTTGTACGCACAGTAGATCAGGTAGCCACAGATATGGAGATTGAGGAGCAGGTAGCCGTTGAGCGCGATGACATCCCAGGTCAGGATAGACCTCGGGAAGTTAAACCGGAGGAGCAGATGATGGAACCGGTCTGGGCGTCCGAGATCGGCGGTGATGAAGAGGAGGCACATTAAAATGGCGGAAACCGCGAGCAGCTCACCGAAGATCACCAGATTGTGTAACTCTTTGTTTTTGTAGATATAGACCGGGATCACCAGCATCACCGCGGCGGCGGCGACCCCCACGAGGTAGGTGAAGTTGGCGATATAGAGTCCCCAAGAGACCTGGTCGGACATGCCCGTGGTCCCAAGCCCCTGAACGAACTGCTTTGCATAAGCGTTGAGCCCGAAGAGGGCGATCACCGAGAGAGTGAACATCCAGCTGTAATACTTCCAATCGCCGACGAAGCTGAGTCGGAAGCATCGCCAGAGGAACCGGGGGTATTCATGGATGAAGCTCTTTGTGTCGTTGGTCATGGGCGATCCCCTTCGGTGCCCGTTGGGACTTTAAGGTTGATCGGATCCCGCTCGTCGAAGTAGTAGAAGAACCTAGGGAGCGTCCCGACCTCCTGCTTGAGCACGAAGACTCGCTTGGACTCAAGAATCTGGCGGACCTCAGACTTTGGATCGAGGATATTGCCAAACTTTCTCGCTCCGGTCGGGCAGACCTCGAGGCACGCGGGCATCTTGCCCTCGCGGGTTCTGTGGAGACAGAAATGGCATTTTTCCATCACGCCTTTCTGACGCGGGCGATTCGAAAGGTAGCTCATATTGGTGTTGAGCTTGTCCTTGGGGATCTCGGGCCTGGTGAAGTTGAACCGGCGGGCCCAGTAGGGGCACGCTGCTTCGCAGTATCGACACCCGATGCACCAGTCGTAGTCGATCACGGTGATGCCGTCGGGTTCTTGCCAAGTGGCTTCGACCGGGCATACTTTGACGCACGGCGGATTGGCGCACTGGTGGCACTGGATCGGCATGTAGAAATGGTCCTCGTCGGGGACGGTCGGGCGATCATAATGGTGGTTGCCCTGCTCGATGTCGAGTGAGCCCCGCGGCATCTCGAGCACGCGGATATATTGGATCTCTGGAGAGTGAGATTGGTTGTTTTCGGCAACGCACGCATGGACGCACTTTCTGCACCCGATGCAGCGGGTGAGGTTCAATGCATAGACAAACTCGACGCCGTCCATCGGCTTGATGTCCCGAATATTCGGGCGGATGTCGTAGCGCTTTTCGACTTCTTTGGAGATCCGCTCGAGGGCCGAGGCCATGTCCTTGCCGTCCATCTCTTTGTAGTGTTTCTGGAGGAACTTGGACATCGAGAAACTGTCTGTATCCGTGATCTCTTTGAGTGGGCTCAGTGATGCGGCGAGCGCAGCGACAGCTCCGGTTGCAGCGGTCCCTCTGCGGAGAAAACTTCGGCGGGTCATGCCCGGGCGTGATGCGTACTCTCGAGTTTTACACCCGCAAGCATCCGAATCGGAACCATTGAGAAGTGGAAGTTGCATCAGTCGTCTCCCCCGTGCTCGCTGTCACTTGCACTATGTGCATCTTCATTGATTCGCCAACGCATGAGCGGATTGCGTTCATCGATCTCCTCGCCATGATCCGTGCTCTGATCGCCCATCCTGAGTGTGTTTGGGCCGGGGAGTAGTACGATCGGGCGATAGGCGGGGTGGTGCGGCTCGTGGCACTGCGTGCAGGAGAGTTTGATCGATTCACCGAGATCCGTGTTCCAATAGCCGATGGTTTTGCCGTGGGATCCTTTAATCCAGTCTCTGTATATCGGACCATGACATTTGGCACAGAGAAGTTCCACCTGGTTGTACCCGACGACATTCCCGCCTTCGAGTGCGAGCATTTCTCGATTCTGTTTATCGTGGCAGTTGAGACACCCATCATTGGCCCCGTGCTCAAGTGCTATTTCAGTGTGCTGGTTCAAGGCCCGATCGGGGTCGCGGGTGGTGGTAAAGAGTGAGTGACAGTCGCTGCATCGTTGGTTGAGCGTTCCGATGTTGATCATCGGCGGATCGGTCATTGCCACGCGCCAGATCCCTGGCTTGATCTCTGCCCGGTCGATTTCTATTCCGGGTTCGATTGGAATTTCAACCGATGGGCCCATGATATAGAGCACGATCGCGATACACCCAAATCCGGCACCAACGAAATATCCAGCCGATGCGTTTGGCTTGGTCTTTGATCCGTTCCGTGCCACTCGAATCCCCTTCTCAAAGTATACCAACAAGACTAAAACAGATCCGCCTGTCCTTTACTGTATTTTCCATACAGATAGGAATTCTCTTGATTGAGGATATTTTCAGGCATATTTCTTTATTGAGACCGTGCTGCAATATCATTCATAAATCCAGTGAACCGATCTTGGAAGATGAACGAGAAGCATACGACTGACTGGGAAATAATCACTGCGTAAGGCGATGATATCACACACATTATCGTTGGCTCGAGTTTCTCAATCATGGCGAGTAATCGCACAGTGATCAATGGATTTCGTGTAATGCGTTCAAGTATCGTCGTCAATAGTTGGGAGCACGAATCTCATCAGATCATGGAGAGCGCTCCGATCTCGGTCTGGCGCCATTACCTGCCAAAGATCGTCGATATTCTGGAGTTTGTGCCATGCAATATTTTTTGCGTCGTGGCGGACCGGATTGAGATCAACCAGTTGAACAGCCAGATGGAGAACACGGTCCGATTTTTCTAACGCTTGTTCCAAATTACCTGTGTAAAACAGACAGCGGGCAAGGATGTACACGGCGTTGAGTTCGGTTGTATGCGTCGAAAACAGATCAGGTTCAAGCTGATCGAGTATGTTCACGAGGTCCATCGATTTTTCTGCATAATCGAGTGCCCGTTGAAAAGTGCTTGTCGAGATATCAAGCTCGGCCATGAATTGATAGGCGGTGGCACAGTTGCGGAGAAATGCGCTTGACTCAGGATTGTCTTCGAGCACTTCGAGTGAGAGGTCTAGACGGCTCTGCGCCAGTTCTATCGCGTCTCGTGCCCTCCCTTGTTTCCCGGCGATCCACGCTAATCGCTCGAAGCTCCAGCAAAGGCTCTCACGATGATCACCCGGCGCCTTGAGCAACAACTCGTGGTTTCGTTCGTAGTACTCAAGCGCTTGATTGTAATTGAGACGATCCTTGGCGATGTCTCCGAGTTTAATCAGAAGTCTGCGCTCGTCCTCGGCAAGAACTCCGTTATCACCGGTTCCGGTTGCTTTGAGCGAAAAGATGATCTCCGCAGCTTCCTTCCTGAATGCTTCAGATTCGTCGACGCGTCGATCAGAGAGCATCATATCCGATTGGTATTCAAGCACATGCGCTCTTCGGAGGAGCAACTCATGATCGTTGGGGTCTGTGAGGAGCAGATCTCCAATTCGTTCGTCGAGTGATTTGGCGAGTTCGTAGCGTGCCTCGCGTGATCCGTTGAGGTCAGCGAGCTTTGGCATCAGATCATCGACGAGGTTGATCGCTGTTTCTCGGAGTGCGTCCCGATTCTTCGTTGCCTCGATTCCTCGGTCTATGGCGATCGCAGCCAAGGCCGTGAGCATCATTAGAAATACTGACGCCGCTGCGATTGAAACCTTGTGGCGATTGACAAACTTTCGTGCATGATAAATCGGGTGCGGACGCATCGCCCGTACCGGAAGCCCCTTGAGTAGATGCTCAAGATCCTCAGCAAAGTGGATCAGAGATGAATATCTATCCGACGGATCCTTCGCGCAGGCTTTGGTAAGCACGGCGCTGAGTTCACGGCTTGGCGAACTGGCGTGATGTTGAATCATCGGAATGGGCTTGGTCATAATCTTGTCGATCACAGACTTGAGCCCTGAGGTTTCTTCAAAGAATGGATGTTCCCCTTCGATGCACTCATACATCACGATGCCAAGGGCGTGAATATCCGTACGGATATCAGATGTGATCCCACCGGAGAGCTGCTCTGGACTCGCATAGGGCAGGGTCCCAATGAACTGTGATTCGACTGTGAGCTGCGTCATCATCAAGAACGGGTCTGCGAACTTGGCCGTTCCGAAGTCAATGACTTTCACACGGGCTGTTCCGTCATCTCGGGTGACCATCAGATTTGAGGGCTTGAGATCACGATGGATAATGTTCCGCTGGTGTGCGTGGGCGACCGCCTGGCAGCACTGGACAATCAGCTCCGTTGCCCCTCTCCAATCTAATCTCTTGATACCTGCAATACTCAGTAATCGACTCACCCTCAATATACTCCAAGACCGTGAACGGGCGTCCGTCTTCGTGCACTCCTTCGTCGAACACTCTCGCGATCCCGGTATGCTCAAGATGAGCGAGAACACGCTGTTCTTCTCGAAATCGGGCGAGTGTCAGCTTGCCGGCACCCGAGTTGATGA
>Ga0316206_1002532_pt1 | contig 12078 bp, 9 predicted proteins | sample 6monthpyrite_MG_FD_204942 | JGI IMG/M metagenome (GOLD analysis project Ga0316206, IMG submission 204942) | Microbial mat bacterial communities from mineral coupon in-situ incubated in ocean water Damariscotta River, Maine, United States -... | ecosystem: Environmental > Aquatic > Marine >...
CTGACAAGATTTATCATAATATATTTTTTTATCTAAAATCGGCCAGTTCTCCTGAAAATGGAAGAGTTCTGTGTTCTTTGAATTGGTCCTCTTAGACATTTTCCATAGAATAACTTTTTCTAAAAATTTATTATCATCACAATGTTTTGAATTCTCAAAAGATTGCGTTAAACTACTCCCGACCTCAAAGACACCCGTTGAATAGCCATCTCTGTATAAATAATCCCAAATTGGGGTAAGCTTAAAATCACTACATAAATTTTTTATATTATTTTTTCCAGTAACCTGAGCTAAAAAGTCGCTTTCTGGAGTTGGTCTTAAATTATAAAGGTTATAATTCCAACTCTTCCCTATGCACGCAATCCTTTCTAATGAACTTTTTTGTAAAAAATCATTAAATCCAAATTTGAGTAAAGCGATATGTTCATCGGTAAGACCCGGAATTTGCATCCACACTACATTCTCTGCACTTTCACCATATTGATGCCTTTGCAAATTAAGGGTGCCAATTTTAGAACAAGATAAAAATGAAAAAAGAAAAATTACGGTTATAAATTTATTTGTCATAAAAAATGACTCCATTAAGTAAGAGTGCAAAAGCTAAGCCGAAAATAGCATCGGGAATATAAGCCATATTAGCGTGAAATAATATTGGGTAAACTAAATATAATATCGTCCATAGGCCAATAAGAATATAGAAGGAAAGCAATGATTTAGTAAACTCTACAAATTTATAGTAGCCGTTTATCAAGAAAGTAAACATAAACCCTATCCAAAGAATTTTTTGTGGCTCCATTTCGATCATATGGTAAAGACTTAAAAAGAGAAACCCTCCCAACAATGGAAGCTTGACAAGAACGCTCGACTTTCTTTTTGCCAGTTTTGGTTCATCTGTATCATTTATATATTTTATCCGTAGGAAGCAGGTAAAAAGGGCGAAGCTATTTATCCCCATTAAAAAGACAATCCCCTCCTGTGCATAATTACCTAATAAACTCACTGGGTACAGAGCTAAAAGAGAAAATAAAAAATACTGTCTATCTGAAGCTTTTATGAAATATTTTAAACCTTTCTTTTTTAATAAAAAGCTGCCTAAAAAGATAAATAATACAAAGCTTAATATAGTCACTATTACTCTCCTAATATAAGCACCTAAAGTAGCAATTTTAGGTTATTTTTGCGATAATTAATCACGACTATTCAATATTAAACAGGCAAACAATGGAAACAGCTATGACCAATGCAACTAGAGAAATAATGTGGAATATACCTTCTTCATTTAAGGTAATAATGTATACGACCTTTGCCCTCAGCCTCGTCATTCTTTTTAAATCACTATACAAAAAATATCAAATGGTTACTTTAGGCCATAAAATAACGGGAGAAAGCGGTTTATTGCCAAATAAATTAAATTGGAATAATTTTTTCAAAACTATCTTTTTTACCGGAAAAGTCCCAAGAGACAAAAAAGTTGGAGTATTTCACTCCCTCATTTATTATGGTTTTATTATACTTTGGATAGCTACAGATTTGGTGGCCATTCACTATGATACCCCATTTAAAGTCTTCCAGGGAACCACCTACATTATCGTATCTTTTTTGGCCGATATAGCGGGTATAACAATTTTGATTGGATTAGCACTCGCCTATAAGCGCAGGTATATTAATAAACCCGACTATCTATCTGCAACCAAACCGAAGCAAGAACGTTTTATGTATATGATGCTTGCAAACCTTGTCATTGTCGGGTTCATCATAGAAGGAATAAGAATACTCGGTACTGGGATGCCTGAAGGGGAAAGATTATGGGCACCTATTGGCTGGTTCCTGGCGCAAATGTTTGGCGCTCTTGACCTCTCAGATAATATCCTCGCCATTACTTATAGGTCCCTGTGGATGCTCCATATGCTGACGACTATGGTTTTTATCGCCAGTATTGGTTTTACTAAATTTTCTCATATCTTATTTTTACCACTTAGTGCTCTCCTCACTCCCCCCATGAGAGGTGGAGTTTTACAACCAATGGATTTTGAAAATGAGGAAGCAGAGACGTTTGGACTTGGCAAAATTTCTGAAATGACTCAAAAAAATAGATTCGATCTCTTGTCATGTGTAGAATGTGGCAGATGCTCCAATGTTTGCCCAGCACTAGCATCAGGTAAAAATCTAAACCCAAAAACTATCATAACCAAGGCCAGAGACCTATTCTTAAATAGCTGGGATAATGGCGAAAAAAATCCCAATTTTTGGGAGGACAGTGCGATTTACTCATCCAATGAACTCGATGCGTGCACTACATGTGGCGCTTGTATGGAGGAGTGTCCAGCAAATATTGAGCATGTAGATATTATTATGAATGCAAAACGCTACAAAACATTAACTTTGGGTGAGATCCCACCGGCTGCCGCAGATGCTGCCAATAAAATAAAAATAAATGGTAATCCCTGGGGTATCTCTCAAGATGATAGATTTAACTGGGCCGATGGGATAGATGTACCCGTTATAACAAAAGAAAAAGAGGTGGACTATCTCTATTATGTAGGCTGTGCAGGATCTTATGATGGTAGCAATCAAAAAGTTGTTAAAGACACGATTACATTGCTTAAAAAAGCTGGTGTAGACTTTGCAGTCATGGGTAAAACTGAAAAATGTAATGGAGACCCCATTAGACGATTTGGCGACGAGTACACATTTTTTGAAATCGCCATAGAAAATATTGCTAACATGAGACAATATAATTTTAAAAAAGTGGTCACCCATTGCCCACACTGCTTACATACCATTGGCAAGGAGTATGCGAATTTCGATGATGGAGACTTTGAAACCATTCATCATACAGAACTATTAGCAGAATTAGTAAAAAGTGGAAAACTCAATCCTACGAAAGAAGTTTCAGAAGAATTAACCTATCACGATCCTTGCTACCTAGGCAGACATCATGGTGAATATAATGCCCCAAGGGAAATATTAAATGCCATTCCAGGAATACATATTAAAGAAATGGAAAAAAATCGTGAAACCTCAGTTTGTTGTGGAATGGGAGGAGGCAATATGTGGTATGAATTGCCAGAGGGAGAGCACCTTGCAAAAAATAGACTGGAACAAATTGGTGAAACAAAAACTGAAAAATTAGCAACGGCATGTTCTTTTTGTATGATTAATTTTAATTCGACAAAAGCACAAGTAAACTCCACGGAAAATATTGAAATTGAAGATATTTCTGCCTTTTTGGCAAAATCAGTTGAATAAAAATTATTTTATTCAACCAATAATCATTTTCACTATGGTTTTGTCCACAAACTTATTTGCCAACATTGGTATTTTAGGACCATTACAAAAAATAGTGAGACATGAAAAGTCTCAACTCTATAAGCTTTATAACGTCGCAAAAAAAAATGTAAAACAATACAATGAGGTAAAAGATATAAAATCAATTAAGATGGCCCCATTATTCTTGCAATCCATTATTTTAAATTCTGATCCTAAATTTCTAGAAATCTCTAATAAAGACAGTTGCAGATTTTATTCCCTTTTAGAGAATTCACTTTTAAGAACATCACTAGGGTTTATTGATAATGTAATTATTTCCTATTTAACTAAAAAAAAGAGTGATCCATTAAAAGACAAACTAAAAAATAATTTATCTGAAGAGATTGTCCAATTAGGCTTGTTATCGGTTAAAGATTTTATCAAAATTAATTATAACAAAAAATGTTACAATCAAAAAGATGTAGTAGAACTCTTTACTGTCAAAAATGTAAAGAAAACGATAAAAAATATTAAATTTATTGTTCCAAAAACAGAAAAAGATTGTGACTCCATTTTAAGTGATTGGTCTGATAATTTATATTTACCATATTTATGTAACCTTTCTAATATAATTAGAAGAGGTGAAACCGCAAAAAAAGAAAAAGCAGAACTTGCAACGGGAGAAATACGAAAGATACGAAAATTTAATAATCAGATATCATTTTCTAACAAATATAAAGACCTCTTATCATATTTCCAAATAAGTTATATTGAAAATATTTGTTCAAACATTAACTCACCAAAGAGATTTTGCAATAGGTATTTAGCAAAGGACGTCTGGACAAAAGTACTCAATGGAGCAAAACCTAAATATTTACTAAAATATCAATGTTATAATATTTTACGTAAAAAGAATCTCTCGAAATTAGATTATCAAAATTGTGTTAAGATAATTTCACATAATGACCCACGATGTAAAAGAGAAGGTGCCAATAACTATCCTGCCATTTTCCCAAAACAGGCCTGCTCAGAAATTTCCGACGCATTATTAGAAGCAAGATTGGTTACTAAATATCAAGACTGCCCTGGTTTTTTGAATAATGAAGGTATCATCAACACTTTTAGACTTATCATGCATCAAGAAGAGAGTATTCCAAGTTTAGATAGCAAGAGGTGTATGGACCCGGCCATAGAAAAATTTTATAATTTGTATAATGAAAGTTTTAAAAATTGGCCTTTTAAAATTTGCTATAAAAATAGATTCCAACAAAACACGCAGTGCACGAGCTATTTTCCTGGCAATAGCAAACACCCAAGTTCAGAAGGAAGTGTTATAGGTAAAATAATTGAAAATTTCCATGCCGGTGAGAAAAATACGTTTTGTCATTTTATTAAAGAAAAAAACTATAATCCTAAGAGGCTTAAATATCAATCAGGGTGCTTTCTAGTTTATCAAGAAAAAAACTGTTCTAGCTTCAATTGCCCTAAAAAGATTATACAAGATCTGAAAGAATTAAAAGACATTAAGTATACGGGTGAAATTTTATTCGATATGATTCCAAATTCTTTTAAAAATGAATTCAAATCAATTGCCTATATTTTAGCTAAAAAGTACAAATCGCCCTTAAAATCTTTAAAAAACTTAACTGAAATTAATTTTTTCATGAAGGCCAGTATTAAAAATATAGTTTATGGGGTTGGCTGTGTCGAAGAAATATTACCGCGAATTTACTCAAATAAATCGCTAAATGGTTGCACTCCAATGCCATTTATTATTGACAGCACTAAAAATGTTAAAGGTAATACTAAATTTACCCTGCGTCTTTCTATAGACGATATACACTCTCCAAGATTAGTTAATTGGAATCATGTATTTAATGGTGTTAGATCCTTTCAAGAAAAACATCCCTTAAACTTATGGGCACTGTATGGCTTCAGCAAGTAGGTTCTATTGTTTTACTCTTACTATTATTTCTTTGTCATGTTTTGGGCAAAGTAAGAGTAAACTGCCAATATTAACCACCAAACAAGAAATTAAGAATATAAGATACTTATCCATAGATGGTAAAAATACCTATTACCAAAGACGTTCTGGCAGTTTTTATCTTTCGACAAAATTTAAACTTTTTGAAATCATTAAAGGAAAAAAGGGAACAGAATATTCCTCTTCCACCTCTTATTATCAAACAAAAATGGCGATTACAGTTAACCGGAACTATCACACTTTATTTTCCATCCGAAAGCCATTAGAAATATACGTAACTGAATTAGGAAAACCATCGGCAAAATACATAGACACTGGGGTTAATCCAAATTTACACCTAAAAGACGAATGGATTTCCTTTTATAAACACAAAGAAAAACAACTTCAGTTTAGTAATATTAAAAACGATATTAATAACTTTCAAATAAAAATCGGGAGTCAATTAAATCCTTATTTCGTACCAGAAGTTATTATGTTAAATGATTTTGAAATAGTCTACACGGATATTAATAACAATGGCTTTCCTGGGATCATACATTTTAATCGAACGACTAAAATTTTTACCTCGCTATATAAATCTGTATCTATTAGTAAAAAGCTTGAATTTTGTTATAACGAAAAAGATTTATTTATTATTGAGTTGTCAATTGGACAGCAGGCCGGTGGAACCAATATTTATTATATTAAAACTCCCTCTAATTATAAAAAATTGAAATCAAAAGATATCATCTACTCAAGCAAACTTAATGATATTGGTAAAATGGTTTGCCCAAGAAATCATCAAAATCTTTATTTTGTGCAAAACTTAACAAACCCATCTGGCAAAGAGTATTTTGAGGTTTCGAAAATTGATCTAAAAACGCGAAAAGTTGACGTCATAAGTAATTTAAAAAATGTTACCAATTTGATTTATCATGGGGGAAGAGTCATTATCCCTATGCATGGTGTAAATTATGTCGTCTTTGGGAATCATGAACTTCCAGATGATAAAATCAACTTTGAAACGGTAGAACAACAATGAAAACAAAATGTCTTTTAATCTTTTTACTATTCAACTTCCAGGCCATTTCTAATGAAGACGTCATTTATGTTCCCAATGATATTTTCCCTAAAGAATTAAAGCTTCTAATAGAATCGATTCATGCCACCACCTCCTCTGAACAAAACTCTAAAATATTGAAAAACTACATTTCTATCATCGACAAAATGCCAAATTATTTAAAAAAAGAGGAAATCTTTTTTCTCATTAAGACTGAGACCTATAAAGTTATTCTTGAAGAAGCCGTTATTGAAGACTTAGTCAAAATTACGCCCGACGAAAATATACTATCACAACTTAAAAAAAAGATCCTAGAGAGTTCTTCTTACACTGTGTTTTCAAACTACATCATCCATTCGATTACACATGATATAGAAGAAATATTATCTTCACCATATTTTCAAAATCTCATTTTAAAAAAGATACAAATAAAAAAAGCTCCTGAATCTCAAATAAAAAAAAACATACTAAGCTTTAAACGATTATATTATTGGTACGAAAAAGTCAGTGATGAGACCCCTCAAAACTTTAACCATCACGTCTACGAATTAAGTTTTAAAATATTAAAAAGAATTGCTAATAATGCTCAACTCATTTTTCATCTTTCTAAGGTTAAGACAGCAATGCATACTGACGATAAAAAAATCAATAATTTTAAATTAATAAAGCAACCTCCCTTAAAAAAGGATGTATCCCCCTTAGATAAACTAATCAATTCTTCCGAGAAAGAAAAACAACCCTCTCAAAAGAATGAGATACAATGGATGCCAAGAAATGAATAATGCCTAAATTAAGGCTCAACCATAGAGCCTTTAATTTCTTTTCTAATCCAAGAATGCAACTGATCACGATGCGTGCGTTCATGCCAAACTTGCACTATTTTAATGGCCGGGACTTTTATAGGTACTCGATACCTTTTAAGATTAAACTTTGACTCCACCACGTCTGCGACTTTAGAAAGGCAAGTTAGAATAAAGTCTCCCTCACCTACTGCAAAACTTGGTGTAAAAAAACTAGAGAAGGCCATAGAAACGTTTCTTGTTTTTTTTATCTTTCGTAAAGCCTTATCCACGACTCCATCAAGATCTCCTGTCAACGTGGTTAACAGATGAGGGCATTCAAGATATTTTTCAAGACTTAAGTTTGACTTTACAATCTTATTCTTCTTCCCTATTAAACAAACAAAATGATCCTCAAACAATGTTTGCTGATAATACCCGCTGGGAAGATCTGTAAAGTATCCAGACATAGCGAGATCCATATCTCCCCTCTCTAATTCAATTTTTGGAAAAGCTCCTTTCATATTAAGAGTCACAATCGAACAGTTCGGAATATTCACATGAAATTTTTTTGCAAGACCTTTAAAAAGGACTCCTTCCAAATAGTCTGTCGTTCCAATTTTCACGACTTCCTTATAATCAAGAAGATCTTTCCCTTTTCCTAATTCATAAAAAGTATCGATAGATGCCATTACGTCAAATAACTTACCTGAAAGGTCAACAGCAAAAGGTGTCAACGTTAAGCCTTTTGAGCTTCTTACAAAAAGTGGATCATCAAACTCTTGACGCAACTTATTAAGCGCATGACTAACGGCAGGCTGACTAAGACCTAAACGCTCCGACACCCTGGTTAAATTACCCTCTTCAATCAATAATTTGAATATTTTAAGAAGGTTAAAATCGTTTTTACTATTTTTTATATTATTCATATTTTGAATCATATACATAGAAAACATTCATTTCAATAATAATATAAAATACCTTATAACCATTACAACAAAAAACATTGGGGGGAACCTCAAGCCTGGAGGTCAATATGTTAAAAATATTCTTAATTTTTATTAGTTTTCTAAATTTAACTTATGGAGAAATAAAAATGACAAATTCAAAAGTATTAATCGTCGTAACAAGTCATTCTGAACTTGGAGATACCGGTATAAAAACCGGGTACTATCTTTCTGAGGTATCACACCCTTACCTGGCCTTTAAGTCATCTGGCATTGCTGTAGATTTTGCCAGTATAAAAGGCGGCCAATCACCTTTAGACCCCAAAAGTTTAGATCTCAAAGATACTAAAAATAAAATATTTTTTATAGATGAAAAGGGAAAAGAGCGACTTTCTAATACGTTGAAGCTAGCTGATATAAACCCTAACCACTACCAAGCTATTCTCTTCGCAGGCGGGCATGGAACCATGTGGGACTTTCCAAACTCCAAAGAAATAAGTAAAGTCTCCTCCAGCATTTATGAAAACGGTGGTATTGTCGCCTCGATTTGCCATGGCCCAGCTGCCCTTATCAATATCAAATTATCAAATGGAAAATACCTTATTGAAGGTAAGAAACTCACCGCTTTTAGCAATGCTGAAGAAGAGGCCGCTGGCTTAACAGCAACAATGCCATTTCTTCTTGAGTCCGCACTCCTAAGTCGCGGGGCCAATTACTTTAAAGCCGACCTTTGGAAAGAAAATGTCGTTGTCGACCAACGATTAGTAACTGGACAAAATCCAGCATCGGCAGAAAAAGTTGCAAAACAAGTTATCGAACTCTTACAATAAACTCTTCTTCCTTCAAAATACGGCACCCAAGTGGGTGCCGTAAATTCGTTATAACCTAGTATTAACGCGTGAAATTTTGGCAAACAAAGGCCATTTTTTCTAATTCCGTTTGTGCATATACCCTGGCTCGATCATCACCTCTGTTGGCTCGACCGTCGCCCCTGTTGGCCCTCCTACCAGAAAATACAGAATGGTAATGTCTCGTGAATTCAGCTACAAGGTTGACTCCCGAGCAATAGAAATCAATATTATTAAGGGCATATTGATTTGCTGGTATACGAATAAAGTCAGACGCAACTCTATAATAAGAAATTTCTTTAATGACTTTGAAGTCCTCTATATACTTATCAGCTACCCGACAAGGATACTTTGTCATCCATTCTCTAGCAAACTTTTTAGCTTGGGGCCGGCGATAATTAAGACCACTAGCAAGGTGAGCAAAATTTTGAATTTTATTAAAATTATTTTGATACATTCCCTTCGGAGCTTTATCACAAGTCCTTCTAGGCGCCGGAGGAAGAGGAGCTGGTGTCAAATCACTGCTAAGAATATTTATTGCTGCCTGCAAAGTTTTCTTTAACTGCCGTAGTTCCCTTTTTGAGAGAGTATCGGCCCTATCTTGCACCTGTCTTTTAACTGCCCTGCTCAACATTCTAACTTCTCGCTCCAGACGCACTTCAGATTGTGGATGGCTTGGCCTCCAATTTTGAGCAAATGAACTCAGTGAACTGAGCATAAATACGGTGGCGCAAGCGCCATAGATCGTCTTTTTCATCGTCTTCTCCTTAATTTTTCATTAACGTTGAGACTTATCTAAACCGATTTATATGCTTATTCAAACGAATGGAGGGGAGCATGAACAATCTACACATAAAAACAAGGTGGAAGATTCTTAAAAAGGCAAATCACCAAGCTCAAGATATTGTGGAAATTATCAAAAATAGACATGAAAAGGAATAACTTCCTCTTCATGTCCAATTTCTATATTTTCAAAATTTCTTCTAAATCTTCACTTGCCTGTGTCGTTAATGCATAATGCACGGATGATAAATTCTGACCTTTAGCAACTTTCTTAATTACAATAGCCGAATTCTTATATTGTACTAATAAAACCTGAGCCTCATAAAGATTCTGAACCTGCTTCAGTTTTTTAGACATGTCTAGAACATAAGATAAATAATCCTCAACTTCTTGCTCTGTCAAAACGGGTGCTTTTTCTATATCACTAGAGACCCAGGAAACTAACTGCTCAGCAAAGAATATAGGGTTTTTCTTCCACACATCTAGCTTAGTGTATCCATACTTTGTCGCTCCAAATTTATTCAAAAGTTTGTTAATAGTAGACCCAATAGCAATTCTATAGTCCAAGGTGACAAAAGAGGTTACGGACTTGGTAATATTTTTAAATACATGTAGCATATTATTAAGATATTCCAGCTGAGCTTCCGCTTCAACAGGTATTAATTTAAGCGCCAATTTTATTTTAACCTTATTGTAGAACCCAATATAATTATTATAAAAATCTTTCCCCCACTTAAGATCCTGCATTATTTTTTCCACAATGGTGTTTTTAGTTTTATCACTAATATCTTTCAACTCAGGAGTTCCATACAATAAGGCGGCATTCGCTTTTCCATTTTTACCCAGAACATTTAAAGATTCCTCATGCAGTGTAGGAAACCATGGAAGTTCACCATCTTTCGTTTTATATGAAAAATTTTGTGTGATACCAAAATTCACAACCATTCCTATTTCTTCATGGTTTGTCCCTAGCCATTCTAATTTTCCTATGCCATTAGGTTTACCAAGAACAAGGACTTCACCAATATCAAGAGTTATGCCATAACCGTTTACTAATTTATGGCAATCACCACCTGATATTGCTAAGACTTGAATTTTCTTTTCATTGCCAAAATATGAATTCACTCTGGTTCCCGAATTATCTACAAAATACTTTTTAGACTCCAGAATTTTGTACTTACCACCACAGTCTAATTTCAAATCATTTACGTTGGTAGCAAACGACGAGAATGATGAGAGTGCGAATCCACCAATTAAAATCTTTATCAATTTCGTTTTCATTTTATCTCCTTTTGTCTATATTTTTATATTTCAATAGACTTTTTATTACCTCTAATTTTGTTCTTCGCTTAAATAAACGATTCACCTGCTCTCTAATTCTTTTAATGAATTTTTTACCGCTTTAATCGCATGACTTACCTCCCGACAGTTGATCTGTTTATTCTCATTTCGGTATGTCGAAGAATATGAAGGCTTTTCAAATAGAAGTAAAATTAATTAAATTAATAAACCTATAAGTTTTATTGATGTCAGAATAAAAATGATAAGTTTAATAAAAGTTAATAGATTTAATACGTCCTCAATATTGCTTATGAATACGTACCTCTCAAGAAATGAAGATATTTTAGTCGCGGTTAAAAGCGCCAGCTACTTTGGTAGGGAGTTAAGGTAAGTCAAGCAAACTTATTAAGCTGCGGTCAATCGGCAACGCAATAATAGTAAAATTTTCTAGTATTAATTTCATCGAGTTTTCTCACTGGCTGATCTATAAACCTTGCAACATAGGCCAAGTTATTTGGCAAGGCCCAAGTCGCAGCATTTAGACTTACTCCACCAGACCAATCTCCGAATCCAGACAAAAGCTCCAGCTCATTACGACTTGGAAGACGGGCCCCCTTAGTTTCGCAAATTTTTTGTGCTAAGAGTGGAGAACGAGTTTCATCAACCGAACCATTTGCCCCACCAATTAACCTCAATTGATTTCCTCCTAATGATATGGATGTAGGAAATTGAGTGCGCTGAAATTGAGTAAATATTTCGGAGGCAATAATGCTCATGACACGCGAAGGTTTATCTGTAGCGGTAAAAGACTCACTCCTACCATTTCTTCCTATCAAATGAAGTGTCACGAGAATATTCCCACGACAGTCGGGCGCAAATGCGTATGTTCCGTATGCAATAAAATCCAACTGCTCTAATTGATCATTATTTAAATGGCCTATTCTTTGACCAGATTTTGCAGCATCGATAATATGCACTAAGTTATTAACATTAGTGAAGCTAAGTTTTTTAATTTTTGGTCGTAGATTACGGTAGTATTGATCAAAATAAGCTTTTAAAGTTGACTCTAATGTCACATCTAAATAGTTAAATTTAACTGCCATTGCTAAATTTTTATCATAAAGAGAATCAAAAGCGACTAAAAGCTTTAAAGCTTCTACCCCACGAG
>Ga0316206_1002533_pt1 | contig 12078 bp, 11 predicted proteins | sample 6monthpyrite_MG_FD_204942 | JGI IMG/M metagenome (GOLD analysis project Ga0316206, IMG submission 204942) | Microbial mat bacterial communities from mineral coupon in-situ incubated in ocean water Damariscotta River, Maine, United States -... | ecosystem: Environmental > Aquatic > Marine >...
GACAGCCATTGGGGGCGGAAAGGCCGATCATGTCGGCGGCGTAGAGGCGCGGTTTGCCCTTGGCAAAACGGTAGATCATGTGCTGATCGATAAAGGTTTGCGGGGCGTTCCGGGCCAAGGCATCGCGGGCTTGTTGCAGGGACATGCTTTGCAAGTCAAAGATCAGCGCGCGGCGATTCAGGGCGGGATAGGCCCTGAATCGAAGCAAGCGGCCACCAAGCGCGGTCAGCGCGTCTGCGGCGGCTGCCGCTTGTGACGCCGGGCCAATTGCAATGAATTCGGCGCGCCCTCCCCGAGTGGTGACGACATTGAAATTGCGGGTTGAACCGGTGGGCCCACGATCAGCGCCGTCGCGTGTTTCGGTGTTATTCGTCTCGGATGTGGTTACTTCGCCGGTCACGGGGTCTTGTCCAGCCCCGGGGTCTGTCTGTGCGGTGACGGGCGGGACGGAGGCCGCTAAAATACCGATTGTGATTGCAACGAACCATGTGCGCATTAGCGCGGCCTTTCTACTTTTCGGGCAGTTCAATACTATCGATAAAATCCGAAGCGGCAAGGATGTCGCTGGCCTGTTGTTCCAACACGCCCTCTAACGGAGCAAGCTGATAGAGACCCAACGCCGAGGGGCCACCGATGATTTCGACACCCGCCTGCATCAGCAAAGCGCGCAGGTTGGCCTCTGTGACATCGGGGGAAAAGCTGACGGTGAAGGCAGCGGTATCACCACCGGCATCACCACCGGCCAGCCGATAGCCATCGGGCGCGCCGGTTTGTCTCATCAACAGACCCTGTCCCAGCACAACAGCCAGCAACACCGCAGCGGCGGCCTGCCACATCCAGGGGCGTTTCGGGGCGTTGGCTACCGGCGCGGCATCGACGTCGCGCATCAGCCGGGCCAGACCCATTTCGCCGGGGCTAAAGCCCTTTTCGGCCTGCATCGTGGTGCGGATCGCTTTCAGCGTGGCAAGCTCATTTTGCAACTGGGCGTCAGAATCAACGGCGCTCTGCACTGCGGTGCGTTCATCACCAGTCAGCGTGTTATTGGCCAGAAACGGCAGCAGGGCGTGAATATCGTCGCGGGTCATGCCGGTGGTCATGCGGGCGCCCCCCGTTCAACAAGGCCAGACAAGCAGCGCATCAGCAGCTTCTTGGCATGAAAGATGCGGGTCTTGATTGTACCCTCGGGGACACCGGCGACCTCAGCGATCTCGCCATAGGTCATGTCGTCATAAAACGCGAGACTGATGGCGCTGCGATGGTCATCCTTTAGCGTGCCCAGACAATGGCGCACATGTTCGGCCTCTTGCCCGGCGGCCATGCAGGTCGCGGCGTCGGGGCTATCATCGATAACCTCAGGAATGTTGTCCGTAACAGTCATGCGCCCGCGTTTGCGGTGCAGGTCGATGACTTTGCGGTAGGCGATGCCAAATATCCAGGTCTGCACTTTCGATCTCCCCTCGAAACGGTCGGCACTGCGCCAGACCTCCATGAAGACGTCATGAAGTAAGTCGGATGACTCGAAGGGATCGTTCAATCTTGAGTGGATAAACCTGAAAACGGGCTTTTCAAGCGCGCGATACAAGGCCGCAAACGCTTGTTTGTCGCCATGGGCCATTTGGCTGAGAAGTTGGGTATGCGGGTCCATGGCCTAGGTTAGCACGACGCCGACGCTGGCCATGCCGTTCTGAGCAGTGACGAGAGAGCCATCAAGATCGATGGCACGGCAGAGCGATTGATTGACGGTGACCCCGTAGCCCAGTTTGGCGGCATCCACGGCAGAGAAATTGACGCAAAAGTCGGTGGCAAGGCCGACCATTGTCAGCGTGTCTATACCGCGCGTGCGCAGATAGCCGTCAAGGCCGGTGGGGGTTTCGTGGTCATTCTCGAAGAACGCGGAATAGCTGTCTATGGCTGGGTTATAGCCCTTGCGGATGATCATATTGGCCCCGTGAGTCGACAGCCCGGCGTGAAAGGCGGCGCCGTTACTGCCCTGAATGCAATGGTCGGGCCACAAGACCTGCGCGCCATAGGGCATTTCAGCCATGCTAAAGGGATCAACCCCGTCATACTGGCTGGCGAAAGAACTGTGATTGGCCGGGTGCCAGTCCTGCGTCAGGATCACGGTGTGGAAATTATTCATCAGGGCGTTGATGCCGGGCACAATATCATCGCCGCCCGCCACGGCCAGCGCACCACCGGGGCAAAAATCATTCTGAACGTCGATCACAATCAGGGCGTGGTTTTGGGCGGCCATGGGTGGGGTCCTTTCGCAGTTAGTGTATGGTTACGAAGCTGTCGGGGCTTGGTCAATGGCGCTAGGGCTTGAGATGCACGGCGAAAGCAGATAGCAGCGGCGCCTTTCCGACTGAACCATCAGAGGACACGCGCATGACCAATACGCTTGGGCTGGATTTCGGCACGTCGAATACGGCGGCGGGGATTTTGCAGGACGGAAAACCGTTTCTGATAGAGGTAGAGCCGGGGCACAGAACGCTGCCGACCTCGGTGTTCTATGACGCCTATGAACCGGTGGAACTGTTCGGGTCTGCCGCCAACGCCGCGCTGATCGACGGGCGTGAGGGGCGGTTTATGCGGGCGCTGAAAAGCGTGCTGGGGACGCCTTTGATGCGAGAGGTGCGGTGGGTCGGCTCTGCCCGGCGCAGTTTGATCGAGGTGATCGCGGGGTTCCTGTCAGAGGTGAAAACGCGTGCCGAGGCGGCGACCGGGCAGGTGTTTGACACCGCATTGTCGGGGCGGCCGGTGCATTTTCATTCCACCGATGCGGGGCGCGATGCGCGGGCGCTGGCGGATCTGACGGAATGTTACCGCGTGGCCGGGTTTTCCGACGTGCGGTTCCTGTTTGAACCAGAGGCGGCGGCGATTGGGTATGGCAATCTTGCCAGTGGGCGCACCGGGTTGATTGTGGATATCGGCGGCGGAACCTCGGATTTTACGGTGTTTCGGGGCGGTGACACGAGGATAGAAATTCTGGCCAGCCACGGGGTGCGCATCGGTGGCACCGATTTTGACAAGGCGTTGAACATCCGTCACGTGATGCCGTTGCTGGGCTTGGGGACTGGCATTCGCCATGTGTTTGGCAAAGACACCCACACCGCACCGAACGCGATCTTTCAGGATCTCGCGACTTGGGAGAAGATCCCGTTCCTTTATAACGGCGCCACCCGGCGCGATGTGGCGCAGATGCTGAAACTGGCGGTCGAGCCGGAAAGGCTGGGGCGGTTGGCAGAGGTGCTGGAACATGAATTGGGCCATGATCTGGCCTTTGCCGTCGAGGCGGCGAAGATTGCAGTGAACTCTGGCGGGGATGCGGAAATCGCGCTGGGCGTGGTTGAAAAAGGGCTGGTCGCGGCGATGACACAGGCCGATTTATGGGCCAGTCTGAAAGGCCAGGCCGACAAGATCGCCGAGGCAGCGCGCCAGACGCTGGAGATGGCAAATGTGCCTGCCGATGGCATCGGGTCGGTTATTCTGGTCGGCGGGTCAAGCCTGATGCGCGTGGTCGAAAGCGCGCTGCGCGGGCTGTGCCCCGATGCAGAGGTAGAGCGCGGCGATGCCTTTACGGCGATTGCCGACGGGCTGGCGATTGCGGCGGCGCGGGATTTTGAAGGCCATCCAGGATAATTCTGGTAACGTGGTACCAAGATACCTATACGGCGACTCATGGAGCAAACTGAGCATGCGCAACCCAGGCCGCGCAATTCGCAAGAATTGCTGACTGGCTTGATAGAGGTGTCACTGGACCCGGCTGCGTTTTCGCATCGTGATCACGTTGCCGCCGCATTTGGGGCACTGGAACGGTTCGAATTCTTCACGGCGATGCAGGTCTATGCCGACGGGCTGCGCGCCTTGACTGTAAAGGCCGGGGTGCCAGAGAAATTTAACGCCACAGTGACTTTGGCCTTCATAAGCCTGATCGCCGAGAAGATGGCCGAGGGATATGACGACGCCGATGCCATGCTGGCGGCGCATCCGGAATTGTTGCGGCGCGATCTGCTGGGCGCCTGGTACAGCAAGGGCCGGATTTCCAGTGATCTGGCGCGGCGGGTTGCGGTGTTGCCGGACAGAATCGTCGCATTGAATTCGTGATACACGCGGCGGTATAGCGCTGGGCATGTTTACAGTTGCCGCTCTCTACCATTTCACCACTTTCCCTGACCCGGCTGCGTTGAAGCCGCCTTTGCTGGCGCTGTGCGACGCAAACGGCGTGCGCGGATCACTGCTGCTGGCGCGTGAGGGGATAAATGGCACAATTGCCGGAACCCGCACCGGGATTGATGCCGCTTTGGCGCATATCAAAACGCTGCCAGGGTGCGCGGATTTCGGGTGGAAAGAAAGCCACGCGACAGAGATGCCGTTCAAACGGATGAAAGTGCGGCTGAAACGCGAAATCGTCACGATGGGGCAACCTGATGTCGACCCAACAGCCTCTGTCGGGAACTACGTGGCGCCCGTCGATTGGAATGAGCTGATCGCGGCGCCGGATGTGGCGGTGATTGATACGCGCAATGATTACGAAATCGCGCTGGGCACGTTCGAGGGCGCGATTGATCCGGGCACGAAATCTTTTGGCGAGTTTCCCGCCTGGTGGGAAGTCAACAAAGACCGGTTCCACAACAAACGCATCGCGATGTTCTGCACCGGTGGCATTCGTTGCGAGAAATCGACCAACTATCTGTTGGGGCAGGGGGTCGAGGATGTGTTTCACCTAAAGGGCGGCATTTTGCAGTATCTAGAGGACGTGCCCGCCGACGATAGCAGTTGGAACGGTGAATGCTACGTTTTTGACGGGCGGGTCAGTGTTGGGCATGGGCTGGTCGAGGGCGACTATTCGCTGTGCCATGCCTGCGGGCGACCGGTGGCAGCGCCGGACAGGGCTGACCCTGCCTATGAAGAGGGCGTGCAATGCCCCGCCTGTGTCGGTGAATATGCCGAGTCGGATCGTGAGAGATTTCGGGAACGGCAACGGCAGCTTACCCTCGTGAAGGCACGCGCATAGGGCCTTGCCCGCAGGGTTTTCAGTTCGGAACCTAACCGCGCCATGGTGAATTTCCTGATGTCGACCAAATAGCCGTCTGTGCAAGATTGGCGGTGCAGCACCCGTCGCAATTCGCGTCGGCGCAGGCGCCGAGCGCCTGGACAGTCAGCTCTCTGCCGGTTTGGCTGAGATGTAAGGACTTCATCCCAAGCCAGTCCCAATGATTGGAATGCACGGCGACAATGTTGTGCTGAGCGACCTTTGCCGCATGCGCCAATGCAGAGTGGCGCCCAAAATCGAATCGATTTGAAAGCCGCGGGATTTTTCGAACCCAGACCGATTCGCAACGATGATGGACGGTGATTCCCGGGCCAAATCACCTTGGTTTGGGCGGTGAATTTCTTCGAAATCGGCTGTTATCGGATGACATTTGGCGATTGCCGGCTGGGGCGACGTGCGCGTCAGGAAAACGTCACGGCATTTTCTGGTCGGAGAGGGCCACGAAATTCAAGACCCAGACGTCCACCCCCTTACCTCACTGAAAACAAGTAATTCTTTCGGCGAATTTTTAGGGGGAGAAACCCCCCGTTTTTCCCCCTGTCATCCAATAACAAACCACCGGTCAGCGCATAACCCGGCGCCGTTATTGCCTGTCCGAGCCGGTTGGGGCGAATGTTTGGTCATCGGCACAAAGCCAAACGCAACAACCCGCCGAACACACGAACCTGAAAACACACGAACCTTAAATACGACACACAAACAAACACACACCGGAGTTAAGAACATGACCTTTAAGACATTCACCATTTCCGCCCTGATCGCTTCCGCAGTATTCGCAGCCCCCGCATTGGCTGGTGGCAACTCTGCCAATGTCGTCCAGAACGGCTGGCTCAATGGTGTTGCTGGTGGCCAGACAGGCGACTTCAACCACCTGGAACTGCTTCAGTTGGGTCTGGGCAACTCGATCTTTGCAACGCAGGACGGCAGCAATAACGTGACTGCGGTTGGCCAGACTGGCGTAAACAACGCAGTCGATTCAAGTCAATCCGGTGTTGGCAACCTGAACGCCGTTGCCCAGGTCGGTAACGACAACTACGCCAACACTCAGACCTCTGGTTTTGGCAACAGCAACGCCGTGATCCAGCTTGGTGACGGCAACTCTGCCAGCACTTCGGTGAATGGTTTCGGCAACAGCTCGTTGATCGTTCAGTACTGATCCGTCCCTTCTCATCCCGTGTCGGACGGAGACCCTCCCGCCCCGTCCGACACGCCTTTACAAATGTAGCCGCACAAAGGAGCCCATCCCATGGCCCATTTTAACAAACGTCTCGCGAAACTGATTTTGCCCGCGGCTGCCGTGTCGCTGTCCGTCTTCGGGCTGGCTGCTGGATCAAGCGCACATTCCGGCAAAGCCGACGATCTGCCGCTGAACTGCGAGATCGCCGTCAGCAAAGGCCGCTATGGCCACACATATGAAGGCGTCATTCACGCGTCGAGCACAGTGAAAGGCACCTACGAGCTTAGCATCGCCAAGCGCGGCAGCGCTGGCCGGGCCATGATCAGCCAATCCGGTGACTTTCTCGTCGCTGCGGGCACATCTGAAACCCTTGGCCAGGCGACATTCGGCGGAATGCCCCCCGAATCTGTCAACGCCGAGCTGACCGTTCATTTTAATGGCCAAACACTGGCCTGTACCAACCAATCCGACATTTGATTTCCCCGAAAGGATAGACCCATGAAACGCACTTTGACCGCGCTGACCTTCGCCCTTAGCACTGCCCTTGCCGTTCCGGCCCTTGCCGGAGGTGTCATCAGCTTTGAAGTAAACCCGACCAATGCCGATGAGGCGAACGCAATTCGCACCGGCCTGGCCTTGTACAACATCGTCAACGACATCCAAACCAACGGCCATATCACCCAGAATGGTATCAACAACATGGCCGCCCTGGGTCAGTCGGGCAACGGCAACGTTGGTGTCATCCGCCAGGAAGGCAACAACCACAACGCTTCGCTTAACCAGAACGGCAACGGCAATGCCTATGGCATCTTCCAGGTCGGCAATGGCGCCAGCGGGTATGTCAACCAGGTTGGCAATGGCGGCACCGGGCTGCTGTTCCAGATCGGGTTGGACTAACCCGAGACGTTTCTTTCGCAAACCAATTTTCAACCGTCCCTTTTCGAACCAGAAGATCAGGCCCGTCTCCCCTTGCTGTCCGGATCTTCTGCCTCTCCCCGTCAGGTTTCGCACCTGGCGGGGTTTTTCCTGTGGCGCTGTGAAACACCGACCGGTGGCCGATTTTGCTTGACGCTGGCGTCACTTGTGCGACGATTACGGCATGGCTCAAGACCGGCCGCAGCGTTGGCAGGGCCGAGGCAGCGATGTGCAGGTAAGGGCGGCAACCCGAAATTCTTGTCTCCGATCGGGCAGGGCGCGTTAGCGGCTTGGCAAAACTGATTAGAGGAGAACAACATGCGTTGCTTTACGGTCCTTGGACCATCGCAATCCGGTAAAACGACCTTGGTGAAAGCCCTTGGCGATCTTGAAGGCGGATCAAAACGCTCCTCATTTTCCGACCGCCTGTCATTGCGTAGTTTCAATTTTCTGGGCGAGCATTGGGGCGCCTTTGATGTTGCCGGTGGCACGGACAATCTGGGCGCAGCAGGTCATGCGCTGGCGGCCAGCGATTCTGTCGTTCTATGCGTGTCGCCCGACCCGGATGCCGCACCACAGGCCGCGCCCTATCTGCGCCTGATCGAAGAGGCCGGTGTGCCCTGTTACATGTTCATCAACCGGATGGACGTCGCCGAACAGCGCACGCGCGATATCGTGGCTGGGTTGCAGACCTATGCCAGACATCCCATCGTATTGCGCCAGGTGCCGATTCGCGATGGTGAACACGTCATCGGCTCTGTCGACCTGATTTCGGAACGCGCCTGGGAGTATCAGGAAGGCGAGCAAAGCCATTTGGTCGAGATGCCCGATCAGTTGAAGGACCGAGAGCAAGAGGCGCGGTCCGAGTTGCTGGAACATCTAGCCGATTTTGACGACGATCTGCTGGAACAGTTGATCGAAGATAAGCTGCCGGCGCCGGAAAGCGTTTATGCGCTGGTCGCCGATATGCACAAACGCAATGAATTCCTCGCCGCCTATCTGGGCTCGGCAGAGCATGGCAACGGCGTGACCCGGCTGATGAAGTCGCTGCGCCACGAATCCTCGTCTGCGGCAGATATTGCCGGGCGGCTGGGGCTGGACGGCGCGGTGGCGATTTCTGTCTACGCCGACAACCGCAAACATGTGGGCAAATCGTTGTTGCTGCGCGATCTGACCGGTGGCTTGGCGCAGGGTGCTGCGCTGGGCGGTGACACGATTGGCAGCCTGACCGGAGTCGACGGCAAGCCGGTGCAGGACGCGCTGGAAATCGGGGGATTGGGTGTTGCGGTCAAATCCGACCATCTTGATCCGGGCAAAGGGTATACCGTCGCTGATGCGCTGGCCCTGCCGGAATGGGCCAGTGGCCACGCCCCCGGCTTTCACCGCATTCTGACGCCGGATAGTGACCGCGACGATGCGCGGTTCTCGGGCGCAATGTCCAAGTTTGAAACCATTGATCCAGGGCTAACCATCGGCCATGACGAGGACACCGGCCATCTGGTTGCCAACTTGCAGGGGCCGATGCATCTGCGGCGGTTGGTCGACAAGCTGGCAGAGGATTTTGACATAAAGGTCAACGCGCGCCCACAGGCGGGCAGTTACCGCGAAACAGTCTCTAACACAGTGGAAAAGCACCATCGTCATCGCAAACAATCGGGTGGTTCCGGGCAATTCGCAGACATCCAATTCACGTTGCGGCCGCTGGCGCGGGGCGAAGGGTTCAGCTTTGACGAGACGGTAAAAGGCGGGGCGGTGCCGCGCAATTATATCCCGTCGGTGCAACACGGCGCCGAGGACGCGCTGGCCAAGGGGCCGCTGGGGTTCCCGGTGGTCGATGTGGGGGTGACGTTGATGGATGGCAAACACCATTCGGTCGACAGCTCTGACTATGCGTTCAGGATGGCGGCGACGATGGGTGTACGTGAGGCGTTGCGCGAGGCCGCGCCGGTATTGCTGCAACCCATCGACCATGTCGATATCCATGTGCCCTCTGTCTATTCGGGGCAGTTGGTGGCGCTGGTCAGTTCACTTAAGGGGCAGATACAGGGGTTCGATCCGCATCCCTCTGCCAAAGGGTTCGACATCTTCCGTGCCCTTCTGCCCGCACCAATGCAGGACGAGTTGTTTCAGTCGCTGGGTGGGTTGACCCATGGCACGGCCTGGGTGGAATCGCGGTTCGACCATTATGAGGAGATCCACGGCCGCGAGGCGGATAAAATCCAAAGCGAACGCGCCGAGGCGATCACCTAAAGAGACGGCCTAAAGACGGGCGCCCCTTGCCATTTTTGGCAGGGGGCGCCCGTTTGGATCAGAAATCCAGATTCTCGACGCTTAGCGCATTTTGCTGGATGAACTCGCGACGGGGTTCAACAACGTCGCCCATAAGTTTGGTAAAGATGTCGTCAGCCTCTACCGCATCGTCGATTTTGACCTGCAACAGCGTGCGCGCCTCTGGGTCCAATGTGGTTTCCCACAGTTGGCCCGGGTTCATTTCGCCCAGACCTTTGTAGCGTTGCAGCGACAGGCCTTTTTCGCCTTCTTGCATAATGGCGTGCAGCAGGCCGACGGGGCCGTAGATGGCCTGTTCACGGTCTTTGCGCATTAATTTGGACGGGTCGGCATAGGTGTCACGCGTAGGTTTCGATACCTCTGACAGACGCCGCGCCTCGCCAGAACGCAGGACCGCGCCGTCAAGTGTGCGGATCTCTTCGACACCGCGCAGGATGCGCGACAGGCGAATGCCGTGATCCTGGGTGATCCGGCCTTTCCAGCCGCGTTCGTATTCTTCGGCGACCAGATCAAGGCGCTGGGCGACGGTGTCGGCGACATGTTGCAGGTCATCGTCGGCGCGGCCGGGATCAAACGCACCGGCAATCGCGGCCTGTTCCAGGATGTTGCGCTGGTAACTGGTCGGGAAGGCATCAAGCACGCGTTTAAAACTGCGGGCCCCTTCGACAACACGAGACAAGTCAGCGCCAGCGATTTCTTCGCCGGATGGCATACGCAAGACGGCGCCTTCGATGCCCATCTGCACCAGATAATCCTCTAGCGCGGACTGGTCTTTCAGATAAACCTCGGACTTGCCGCGCGCGACTTTGTACAGCGGCGGCTGCGCGATATAAAGGTATCCACCCTCAATCAACGAAGGCATCTGACGGAAGAAAAAGGTCAGCAGCAGGGTGCGGATGTGGGCGCCGTCGACATCGGCGTCGGTCATGATGATGATCTTGTGATAGCGCAGCTTTTCGATGTCGAATTCATCGCGGCCAATGCCGGTGCCAAGCGCGGTGATCAGCGTACCGATTTCCTGGCTGCCCAACATCCGGTCAAACCGCGCGCGTTCGACGTTCAGGATTTTGCCGCGCAGGGGCAAAACCGCCTGATTGTTCCGCGAGCGGCCTTGTTTGGCAGACCCGCCAGCCGAATCCCCCTCGACGAGGAAAATTTCGCGCAGTTCCGGACGTTTTTCCTGACAATCGGCTAGTTTGCCTGGCAGTGACGCGATGTCGAGCGCGGATTTTTTGCGCGTCATCTCGCGCGCCTTACGCGCCGCCTCGCGGGCGACGGCGGCCTCGACGATCTTGGTGATGATCGTCCGGGCGGGAATCGGGTTTTCCTCAAACCATTCGGCCAGCTTTTCGTTCATCAGCCCTTCGACGGCGGGGCGGACCTCTGAGCTAACCAATTTATCCTTGGTCTGGCTGGAAAATTTCGGATCGGGCACTTTGACGGATAGCACGCAGGTCAGACCCTCACGCGCGTCATCACCGGTAAAGTTGATCTTTTCCTTCTTCGCGATGCCACTAGAGGCCGCGTAAAGGTTGATCGACCGGGTCAGCGCACCACGGAAACCGGCCAGATGGGTGCCACCATCGCGCTGGGGGATGTTGTTGGTAAAAGGCAGCACCATCTCATTGTAGCTGTCGTTCCACCACATCGCGACTTCGACGGTGATATCGTCGCGTTCGCCGATGATGAAAATCGGCTCTTCGATCATCGCGGTTTTAGAGCGGTCGAGATAGCGCACGAATTCCTTGACGCCGCCTTCGTAAAACAACTCGGATCGCAGCGGTTCGACGGGGCGTTCATCCTCGATGATGATGCGGACGCCGGAATTCAGGAAAGCCAGCTCTCGCAGGCGATTTTCCAGCGTCTTGAACACATAATCGAGGTTCGAGAAGGTGCCGGTCGAGGCCATAAAGCGAACTTCGGTGCCCTTGCGCCCGTTGGCGGGGCCGACGACCTCTAGCGATTTGGTGGTAAAGCCGCCCTCAAACCGGGCGAAATGTTCTTTGCCATCGCGCCAGACGCGTAGCTCCAGCCAATCAGACAGGGCGTTGACAACCGATACACCGACGCCGTGCAGACCGCCCGAGACCTTGTAGGAATTGCTGTCAAACTTACCGCCCGCGTGCAGCTGGGTCATGATGACCTCTGCCGCTGACACGCCTTCGCCCTCGTGGATACCGACCGGAATACCACGGCCATTATCGCTGACGGAAACGCTGTTATCGGCGTGGATCTTCACGTTCACCGCGTCGGCATGACCGGCCAAAGCCTCATCAATGCCGTTATCCACGACCTCATAGACCATGTGATGCAGGCCAGAGCCATCATCAGTGTCGCCGATATACATACCGGGACGTTTGCGAACGGCCTCTAAGCCTTTGAGAACTTTAATAGATTCCGCGCCGTATTCTTCCGGCTCGGGGGCTGCTTCGGCCATGGGTGGTACCTTTGGTTTATCTGCCGGATTTATACGTGTTTCTTGGGGGGATGTCACGGGTTTGGCACAAGATTTGGCGGTGGAATGGTCAGAGAAACGGTATCGCCAGACCAACCCCGATCAGCAGGATGCCAGCCGTGATATTTGTGTGGCGAAATGCAGTCGGAGAGGTCAGCAACTGACGTGCGCGGGCGATAAAGACAG
>Ga0316206_1002535_pt1 | contig 12071 bp, 8 predicted proteins | sample 6monthpyrite_MG_FD_204942 | JGI IMG/M metagenome (GOLD analysis project Ga0316206, IMG submission 204942) | Microbial mat bacterial communities from mineral coupon in-situ incubated in ocean water Damariscotta River, Maine, United States -... | ecosystem: Environmental > Aquatic > Marine >...
GTAAAATAGCCGTTAAGGATAACTGACATCTGCGAAACAATGGAGCAATTCCAACGGGTACGGCGAAATAAATATTTGCCGAGGAAAACTGTTCCACGATATAATTAACGCTTGAGAGGGTCATAACCGCATCCCCGATTGCGCGGTTTTTAATAATAAGAATATTTTTGGGATTGTGATAAGGTTTCATAATGAATCAATTAGTTAATAAAACTCCTCTTATATCGGGGTTCACCATGGTTAAAAACGGCCTAACCTTAGGCTACCCCATTAAAGAAAGTATTGAAAGTATCGCTCCCATCTGCGATGAGGTCATTATCAATATAGGATTTGACGATCCTGCCTGCACTAAAGATGACGGTACCTATGCCTATTTGAAAAAATATTTTAACCACTCAAAATTTGTCTTTATAAAAAATTATTGGGACCCAGAAGTTGCTACGAAAGGTGTTGTTTTAAGTCAGCAAACCAATCTGGCGCTAGCAAAATGTCGTGGAAAATATTGCCAATACATCCAGGCCGACGAAGTCGTGCACGAACTAGACCTGCAAATTATTCACCGTGAAGTGATGAATATGGAAAAAGATGATGCCATTCACGGGCTTATCTTTAATTACCTACATTTTTACGGCAATGTTGACATCGTCAAGCATACCCGCTCAAGCTACCGCCGAGAAGTTCGCCTGATCCGCAATGGCCTGGGCATTAAAAGTTATTTAGATGCCCAAGGCTTTCGCTATTCAGACGATGCTAAAGTCGCCGCCAAACAAATCAAAGCAAAAATTTATCACTATGGTTGGGCACGCAAAGAAGAGGTCATGGATCGAAAAAATAAATCCTTCGGCAAACTCTACCACGGCACCACCCATCGTGAAGCCGAATTTATTTACGAGCGAGTTTGGGGCCTCAGGCCTTTCCACGACACCCACCCCGAACTCATGCAAGAGTGGGTGGAAGGCCATCGCAACGACCTGGATATTATGCGCATGGATTTAAAATGGGAATGGCGCAATTTAGGCCTGGCCTTTTCTGATACTATCGAATTTTTAACAGGCTACCGTATGGGCGAATTTAAAAACTTCAAAGAAATTCGCTAAAATCACCACAAAATCACCACCCTAATCCGTGTCAAATCAGCAATTTATAAAAGATATAAGAAAGAGCATGGCGACGTGGAAAATTGTCAGCGCTAGCTGTAGTTATCTAAAATGAGTCGTTCATATAGGAAACCTTACGCTACCTGTGGGTATGGTGGAGTTGCTCGTCGTTTTTACAAAAGATTGGCTGCAAAAAGAGTTCGCCAGTGGAAAGAGGAAATTCCTGATGGCCGGTACTATATTAAACTAAGCCGATGTTCATGGGATATCTGTGATTATTCTTTTAAAATAAGCCCTTATGATGAGTATTACAGAAAATATTTTAGTAAATGAGTGAGATATGGCTTTATTTATCTAGTCTAATATCCTGATTTTATTACTTAAATTGACTGCTTTATACTGATCTTAGTATAAACTTGATTTATACTAATTTCCGTATATAATATATTCATACGGATTACCGTATAAAGTATTTTTATACTGATTTTCGTATAAGGTCAATTATGAAAACGGATTTAACAATAGAGAATATCAATACCTCATCAATGCTTGGAGTAGCTTTAAAGAGGCATCGAAAACAAGCAGGAATGAGTCAAGACGAACTGGCAAAGGTTGTCAGTATGAGGCAAGCGACAATTAGTGATCTAGAAAATGGAAGAGGAACATTGGATTCTTTCTTTAAGGTCATTCAAGTTTTAAAGATTAATGTTGTGTTTTCAAACCAAAGATCACTGCGAAGAAATAATGGTAAAACAAAAGTAAAAAAAATAATTGATCTACTCAATGATTAATTATTTTTTAGGATAGAAAATGGCAAAAAAAGAGAAAGTACGCACATTAAATATTTACTTAAATACAGCATTTATAGGTGTATTAAGAAAATCATTAGGTGGCGAAATATCTTTTGAATACAGTGAAGAATGGTTAAGTGACGGTTTTGCTATTTCAAGATCATTTCCATTACAAGAAGGACAATATAGAGGGGAAGATGCATCACGGTACTTTGATAATCTCTTACCTGATAACGATAATATAAAAAAAATAGTAGCAACTAAGTTTGGTGCAGAAAGCACAAGACCATTTGATATGTTAGCTGTCATAGGTAAGGATTGTGTGGGCGCACTTTCATTTTTACCCGCGGAAGGTGAGCAAATTATTGATTTTCAAATGGAATATTCACATATTAGTGACATTGAAATTGCAAAGCGATTAAAAGGTTTGAGAAGTTCTACGCCTTTAGGTATGGATGAAGAAGATTTTCGTATATCTATTGCTGGGGCCCAAGAAAAAACAGCATTTTTAAATATAGATGGAAAATGGCAAGAGCCACATGGTTTAACTCCTACAACCCATATCTTTAAAACTTCAGTTGGAGCTTTAGGGGATGAAATTAATTTTGAAGATAGTATTGATAATGAATGGGCATCTTTATTCATTATGAAAAAAATGGGACTTCCTGTTTGTGAAGCTATGATCAAAGAGTTTGAGGGGAAAAGAGTTCTCGTTATTAAGAGATTTGATCGAAAATGGAGAGACTATCAAGGAAGTGAGATTCTTTTGAGAATCCCTCAGGAAGACTTTTGTCAGGCCTTAAATATTTCACCTTATATGAAATATCAAAGTGAAGGTGGCCCAGGAATTGTAGATATTGCAAACTTTCTGATGGCTTCAAAAAATGAAAATGATCGAATTAATTTTTTTAAAGCAATAATAATATTTGATTTACTCTATGCCACAGATGGGCATGGCAAGAATTTTAGTATTTTCTTAGAAAAAGATGGCTTTAGGCTCACTCCATTTTATGATGTTATGAGTGGCCACTTCCTACATAAAAGAGAAAAGAGACCATTACAAAAATTAAAGCTGGCCATGAAAGTTGGTGACTCGGGTCATTATGCTTTTAAACGAATTTCAAAAAGACATTATGCTGAGACTGCAAAACAATGTGGGATTAATGAAGATATGTTTAATAAATTAATAGCAGAACTTAAATATTCTTATGAGAATTTAAATATTAAAGATAAAGAACTTGATCCTTACTTGAATAAAGAACCTTTAGAAATTATTTTAGAAGGCATGGAAATAAGAGCAAAATTACTTTTTGAATAATCTAAAAATTAACTTTTTTTCTTCTTAACGTGACCCGACGTAACATACGTTGGCTTGTGTTGTTAGATAGACCTAAGATTTAATCACTCTAGGTGGAAGGCCATCGCAACGACCTGGATATTATGCGCATGGATTTAAAATGGGAATGGCGCAATTTAGGCCTGGCCTTTTCTGATACTATCGAATTTTTAACAGCCTACCGTATGGGCGAATTTAAAAACTTCAAAGAAATTCGCTAAAATCACCACAAAATCACCACCCTAAATGGAGTTTTAGCAACACCAGTTAATAAGTTTGCGTTCCTTAGCGGGGGAGTGTGAAAATTTTTGGCGTGGGGTGGAAAGATAAATGGCCCCTGGGCAAAGGGGCCATTCTACGTTTTAAAAAGTCAGGTTATTTTAAGACAGATGGGTTCGTTAAAATGTATCGAGTTGCACTTTCTAATTCTTCTGTAGTGAGCGAATATTCATATTTTTTAGTAGGCCCCTTACAATCTTTTAAGAATGGTTGAACTTCCACTGTGACATATATTTCAGTCGCTCCAGAAGTACCTATTATTTTTTTTTCGATATTAAGAAAAAAGTTCTCTGCTGAAAAGCGAGCGCACGAATAATTGCTAAAAGTGATAGTGGTATCCGTTTTTATTACTCCACCCATGCAAAAGGGACATGCAGGCACATAAGCAGAGACTTGCTTAATATCTTCTACAACGATGTTCTGAGCAAAGGCCGTTTGGATAAGTAATGCTAGTAAGACTAAAAATTTTTTCATTGGGAACCTCCATTCCGATTAGTTGATGAAGCGGTTTCTACCCAAGGGGATGACAAAAAGAAAGAAAAGAATGGACTATTTAATTCTACCAACGCGTAAAACGTGTAAAACGTGTAAAACGTGTAAAACGTGTAAAACGTGTAAATTTTACATGAAAAATTAAGCGTTGATGAGAAAAACACACTGAAATCTCTAGCGAAAGCTCTTGTGCCCTCGACTGACCTCTCTGCTATTTAGGAATAACGATTATCGTTTTTGTTGCAAGTTGCCCCGGTATATTTGGGTGTGTCAGGGTTATCGTTAAGGGAATTTGTTTATTCTTAACTTTTTTCTTGCTCTTCTTTTTAAATCTATAAACCAATTTAACGGTAGTCGATTGACCATTATTAACGATTGCCGAAACTTTTGTACCTGCCAGTAAACGAACGTAGGGATTTGCCGAGCTCAAAGTTACCACAAAGCCGCTGTTTAAAGCTGTTCTCGACGTATTTTTCAAAATAACCGTGACGGCATGCTTTTTATAACTTCTAAAACCTTTAATTTTTGGAGTTAAGTCTGTTTCAAGAGTAGCGATCTCAGCATTGATATGTGAAGCCGCTTTAATGGTGACATACTCAGCGGCCATGGCCGCCCCATTGGCCTGCAGGGGAGTTATTTTAAAGGTGATATCTTCACCCGCTCTGGCGTTTTGGGAAATTTTTGCAAAAGCTACATTTGTTAATCTTGTGACGGTTTCACCCTTTACGGAGGTTAAGGGAATAACTTCATTTTCCACCTGGGCATTTTGTGTCGTGCAGATCACCTTGACTCTTATTTGACCGGTCTGAGAACTAAACCCTCCAAAGTTTGCAAGTTTTAGCGCCAAGGCCACAGTTGCACCTGGATAAAAGCTTTGCTCTGTTGTGGTGGCCGCGACAGAATTTTTTACCACCCGAAGAATGGCATTCGTCTTAAAAAATTCCTGTTCATCCCCCTCGCCTCTGGCAAATTCATCTTTGTTGAATGCCTCTATATTATTTTCGTACCCCTCTGTCTTACCTTCCTGATAACCGATATTTTCTGCTTCTTCTGCACCAATCTGATCGTAAATAGCATAGGCAATAGCGTAGGCCTCAGTATACCCTTCTTCTGTGCGATCATTTTTATGGGCGGCAAATGCTAAGGCGCTGGCCTCCTTCATCTTTTCCACATAGGTGACCTTAAAACTTTCTAAGTAGGTGGCCTTGTAGACACTCTTATAGGTAGCGGTGAAAGCAACCAAACATTTTTCTTCGAAAACAGAATAACCAACTTGGCAGTCTGCTTTTGTCCTCTCTGCATGGGGTGTGATTTGCAGTCCTGCACCAGCGGATTGCAGAGAGCCATTATAGGCATTTTCTAAGCGCGCCAATCTGGCCTGAAGATCAGAAATTTTTGCCACGATGGTATCTTCATCATCTTCCACAAGAGTACTACCCTCTGATGCAATACCAGAAAATTCCAATGAGGGCGAAATTAATGCGCTAGCAGACGTCGCTATTGCATCGGCAAAAGAGTTGACCTTTTCTCTATTATCTTTGGTTTCTGTTTTTGTCGGTAGGGTTGCTAAGATTATTGCTTTTTTACTGGCGCGCCCCTTTGGGTAACTATTATTTTTTGCAAATGCCAAGGCATCTAACTTACCTTGGGCGTAACCGAGCACATGGCCTTTTGCATAATTGGCCTCTAGGTTGCGACCGTGTTGGTGACCTGCTTTCTTGCCAGCAACGAGGCCCGTTTCAAGCCCTCCTTTATAACCAAATAGGTTCCCTTGATTTTGGCCAAAAGTTGTTCCTTCTTTTGTTCCATTAATAAGACCCTTTTTTGCCCCAGCATCGTCTGCTTCAGTAGCACCAAGACGCTCGCCTTGACCACGACCTTGTTCAATGGCAGCAAGCTCTCTTGCGGCATAGAGTGATTGCGCCGCCAAGTATTTGGCCTGCTTAGTAGCGGTCTCCGCTGCCAGCTTTTGCGTTTTGCTATCTTGAACTTTGAAGGCCTCCCAGGCGATAGGTGACTGAACTTGCAGAACGGGAATTTCAGAATTGAGATTCTTAATTTGCGAAGCTAATAAATGATTATCCTCTGCCAACTCAATAATTTTATTTTGATTCCAGACAATTTGTTCTGCATTTGTTGAAAGTTGAGTTTCTTTAGAGGACTTTGTGCCAGCTAATTCGGCAATGGTGGCCGAATAATTATTGATATCGGCGGTAAGATTGGCGACGATGCCCTCTAAATCTGCAACCACAATTCCCTGCTCTCTTAATTGTTGTTCATGATGTGCAATTTTCGTCTCTTCCTGGAATTTCTTATTTCGCAGTTCATTGATTTGATTACCTAGCAGCGCCAATGAATTTAAGTTATTCTCTAGTTCTCTTCTATCATTTGCAAGGTCCTGTTGAGATTGTGCCAAGTAATCTTCAAGTTCTGGAATTCTATTTTTTATGCTGGTGTATCTTTGTGACGCTCGATTATAGTCCGCTTGTACGGGTTGCATGCTGGCCATTGAGTCGTCATAATTTGCTCGCGCATGATTGATTTTCTCTTTCAGGCCGCGCACCGTTTCTTTTGCTTGGGCAAGTGCATTTCTCAACCCTGGTGATGCAGCTGCAAGCTTTTGTTTTCTCGCTAGCACTGTCTGCTTTTTTCTGCGCAAATCTTCCCGACGAGCTTTGGCATTGGCCAATTTTTCCTTTGAACTTGCGATATTATTTTTCAAGACAGGAATATTTGACTTAACTTTTGCAAGTCTTTTCTGTACTTGAGTGAGCTTTCTTTCCGTTGCAGATTTCTTTGCTGCAAAATTGTCCCTTCTTTGTGTTACTTGTGCCATTTTTTGTTTAAGTGGGGCCAATTGTGAGTCGAGGGCGGCGACTGATGAATTTAACCTTTGTACCTCTTGTTTTGCTTGCGCCAAATCTTTTTTGTAGGCAGGAAAAGCGGTGGGATTAGCAAGTAATTGTTGCAACGAATTTTGTTGCCCATCTTGTTCTTGCTTTTTAACTTTTATGGCCGCTCTCATGGGCGCGAGCTTTTGCTTGGTTTGTTGCCATTGAGTCGTTGTCTTGGCAAGCTTTGCTGTTAACGCCGGTATTTCCCGCTGTAAGCTCTCTCTGCTTTGTTTAAGCTGTGCCATCTCTTGTTGTAATGGCGCCAACCGTGCGCTTAAACTCTTCACTTTACTTTGATTATTGGCAAGTTCTTTGTTGGTATTTCTTAGTTTGCTTTGCAATGGCCCAATACTCCCTTGGGCAGAAGCTAGTTTTCTCTTGGTATCCGCCAGTTTTTCTTGTTCTGCGGCCAATAGAGCATTAGTATTTTTTAAATTTTCTAATACAGTGGCCAATCTTTCTTTTAATTTGACCGCCCTTGGGGCGGTTCTTGGGTCACTTTCCATTTGCGCAATTCTGGCAATTAATTGTTTCCTCACTTTGCTTAATTTCGTCTTTTTAGCGGATAAATCGTCAACTGTTTTTTGCCGTGCCGCCTGTTGCGATTTTAAATTTTTTATTTTCCCTCTTAGTGGAGCAACTTGCGCTTGTAGTTGTTGAACTGCTGGTTTTAATTCAGCAACCTTTTGCTTGGCAGTGGCCAAATCCGTTTCCATTTGCGGTTTCGTGGTATTGATTTGCGCAATTTTGGCCTTAGTGTTTTTTAATTGAGTTTTCTTATTCGATAAACTTGTTTGCAAATGGGCAAGTTGATTTTTAAGTTGTTGTTCTTTCGTTAACAAAGGTTGGACTTGCGCCTTATGAGCGTTAATTTCTCTTTTAATACGCTTAATTTCTCTAGTAAACTCCTGTGCTGCAGTTTTTAAGGCCGGGTGAGCACCTGGATTGGATTGTAAATTCTTAAGCGCCGCTTGCGCCCGCTTAAGTTGACTCATCAACCCTCGCTTACGCTCCTTGAGAGGTGCAATTTTTTGTTTGAGATTATTAAATCTCTGAGTTGTTTGTCTTAACTGTGCGGCAAGATTTGATAATTCACTCTGGAGTGTTGCAACTTCGTTTTGTAAGCTACTTTTTCGCTCCTGTGCTTTACTTAATTGATCTTGTTGATTGTTAATTTGTGTTTTAAGAGATGGAATTCGTTGTTTTAATTGTTCAATTTTTCCTTGTAGATCGCTTAATCGTTGAGTAACTTTTGCTAATTTCGCTAAATGCTCATCCAATTGGATACGATAGGATTGCCTTTCTCCTCTAGCTTGAGCGAGCTGTGGTTGCAAGCGTTGTATACGTCTCTCGATGCGCTCTTGAGTCTTTCTAAAATCGTCCAATTGATTGGCAAGTTGGTTGATATGCCTATGCAACGATCTTTCTTCATTGTAGAGGTCATCGACTTCCGTTTGTGATTGTCTTCGTTGTCGACGAATTTGCCCTATGCTTTGCTCAAGTGCCCTATTATTCTGCTCAAGAGTGGCCACGTGATTTTCTTTAAATTGTATTTCCTCCAATAGGGTGTTGTATCTATCTTGCACAATGGTTAAATCGGCAGAGATATTTTGGTAAACTGCATTCTCGCGGGTAAGCTTTCCCTGCTCCACAAAGTGCAAATTTTCCAGCCTTGCCAGCTCAGTTTGATTGCTGTCAATACTACTTGCCAACGCTATAATTTCACTGCGTAATATAGAGTTTTCTAATTGCAAATCCAATATTTGCTGGCCCAATTGAGCAGAAAAAGACTCGTTCTCTGAAATTTTATGTGTTTTATCAATAACTGATTGTTTCTTAAAAGAGATGGAACGATCAATCTCCTGCGCCGTGGCCAACAAATCATCGGCTTTGGCCCTCTCTGTATCCGAGATAATCTTAGCATCATCAAATATTTTTTTATATTTAACGTGGTTTATTTCATCGGGTATGCTTTGCCCCAATAATAGTGAAGGAATAAGTGCGAGTATGAGTATTTTGGATATTAATTTCACGATGCCCTCTCAAGCCTGAGTTAAACTAAACTTTGTCTAACACTTCATTTTTAAAATGTGTAGCAGAGCTTCCCTCAATGTTCACGAGCGCATGAGAAGTATGAAGTGTTAAGATTTAAAAGGTATTTTGGTGTCACTCTGTCTCCAAAATTCGTTAGAGTGGCTGCATTAAAAGAGATCCATAGGAAAATTCATAGCGCGCTTATTGTTTCTAAATTTGGTGAGTTTGAGGTCAATGAAAAGTTAATGGTTCTGGAAAATCGGAATATCCATTAATCCAAATTTTATCGGTAATTAAAGGCGCACCAGTATTTTTAAGAATGGTATCAATACTGAAGTACTTTACTTCTCTGATCTGACCGTCCTTCTCTTTAGCTAATGTCTTGTGAAAAAGCGATTGGATTTGACCCAAAATGCTTGCCCTACTTAGCGATCTACCGGCATTTTTTAAGTGTTTTATAGCTAAGCTGGCCAAGCTCGCTAAATGTGGTGTTGCCGCTGAAGAACCACCAAATCTTTTGGCAAATACATCGGTGCTACGACAATTGACCATAAAGTATTGTTGGGCCCCTTTTGTAGGCTGATTATCTACAGAAAAAGGATTCCCCATAGTGCCCAAAACTTTTCCCTGCTTATGAAATTCAAGGTGGTAAAGATAGTATTCTATGCAACCAACTAAGATGATGTTCGGTATATTTTCAAAGGCCAATCGACTAGGGGTCTCATTGAGTTCAATCAGGGGAATATTACTTCCTGAGATATGCGCATTAGAGACAAAAAATAAGGTCTCCGGGTTAGATTTAATGACACTTTCAAGTGCCTGCCACTCAAGATCACGGATAACCGAGCTAAAGGAAAAAACTCTAACACCAGCTTCGATCAACCTTTCGATGGTACTTGGGGTGGCATCAGAAAAATTAATTAAAAACGGCTTCGCAAAGTCTGATCTACCGGAAACAAAGGAGTTATAAACGTTTTTAGCATGCTTGGTAAGCCTCTGAAGTGCATGAGATGAATCCCTTTCATTAGCTTCACTTAAATTGGGATAAAGTGCTTTACTGAAATTTTGATCAACACTCAAAGTCTTTTGTAGCGGATGAGTTTGGATTTCAGTTACCTCTGAAACTGGAAATTGCCATTCAACTATGCCTACGGACTCATCAATATCGCCACTTGCTACTGCAAGACTTGAAATTAAAATCAATATGACGGGGATTACGAAAAAATACTTTATTTTCATTGCTCTAATTTTCCTCTGGCCGGGCCACGTATGAGAATGCCGGTAACTTCGGCGGGGTTTCTAAATTGGAGAATTAACCATGTATACAATATTTTCTTGAAACTCAAGATTTAAATTACATTCTAAACGCAACCTTGAAAATGCTGAGCAGTAGGCGAGGAATTACATAACCCTAGACGAACGCTACCAAATTCATACTTATAAGAAAACAGGAATCTCACCAACCAAGATGGATATTGAATTGGGCAGAGATAAAAGTACGATATCGAGAGAACTCAAAAGAAATACCGGCGCGAGAGGATATCGTCCCAAGCAAGCACACGAGATGGCGGTGACTCGCTTTAAAAACGCCGAAAAGGCAATAAAGTTAACTGTTCCCGTGGTAGGATACATCGCTGAGAAAATAACATTAGAGTGGAACCCTGAACAAGTGGCGGGCCGCTTATTCAAGGATGAAAATGTTTCTCTTAGTCACGAGACAATTTATCAATATATTTTAAAAGATAAGGAAGCAGGAGGATTTCTCTATGAACATTTGCGTTGCCAAAAACCTCGCCGTAAGCGGTATGGCACCAAGGTCCACGATAGAAGAGGTCAAATTGTCGGAAGAGTTATTATTGAAAAAAGGCCTGCGATTGTAGATAAAAAAATACGTAGAGGTGACTGGGAAGCTGACTTAGTTATAGGTAAAGGTCACAAGGGCGCTCTGGTTACTCTAGCAGATCGTAAGTCAAAGAAATTAAAAACTGCTCGAGTGGAAAACAAGGAAGCGGATCCTGTAGCAAATAAAGTGAGTGAACTCCTGGAGGATGAAATCGCCCGCACCATCACCTTTGATAACGGTAAAGAATTTTCTCATCATGAAAAAATGGCAAACAAAACTGGCGCTAAGACTTATTTTGCTCATCCCTACAGCTCATGGGAAAGAGGTCTCAACGAAAATACAAATGGACTCATTCGACAATATCTACCAAAGGGCCGTAGCTTTGAAAATGTAACTGATAGTGAGGTCCAATGGATTGAAGACTCTCTTAATAATCGGCCTAAAAAATCTCTAGGATATTGTACTCCCAATGAAATTAATTCTGGTGAAAAAAGAGTTAAGTTAGAATAGTTTTTCTTAAAGTCCGCCGCAATAATTCAGAAGCGTTGAGAATTAATTTTTGCAAGGACACATTTGCGCCAGATGGTCTCGAATATAAAAAAATCTAATCGCAAATGTTTCGAAGTGAATAATTATTTTGGCTATATTCGGCTTTCCCAAACGAAAAATCAGTAATTTAACCCTATAATAATCTTTAACGACCTCGTAATGAAAGAATACCGCCCATCCTGGTTGCTGGACGGGAGGACCTTCGCATCCTGCTTCGGCTTGGCCGAAGGCCAAGTAAATCCTCCCATCTCTTAAAGCCATTTTTTATAGTTCATATATTATTTGGAAAAAATTGAGTGGCCATAGATATGGCCATTGGTATCTTCTTGCTTTTTAACTACTAAACCAAAAATAAAGAAGGTGACCAATGACCACGTTAACGTTTATCAGAAAATTGTTCCGTTTGAAAGAAATTAAAGTCGTTAATTTTGATTTTCAGGCGAGAAAATCCATATTAAACCTGATTGTAAGGCCATATAAAAATGGATGCCGCTGCCATATTTGTGGTTGGAGAGGCACGATAGTTAACCAACTTCGTGAATCTAGAAGCTGGGATGATATTGTTATGTCTGGCTGGAAGATTGTCTTTTGGTATGCACCTAAAGAAATTAATTGTCCAACACATGGGCGCCAACAAGAGGAGATTCCATGGGCAGCACCAAAAACACAATGCACTTATCGCTTTGAGTTTGCAATGCTGAGTTTTTCTAAAATTATGACTCAAAAAGGAGCATGTGATCTCTTAAAAACTCCTCC
>Ga0316206_1002536_pt1 | contig 12071 bp, 11 predicted proteins | sample 6monthpyrite_MG_FD_204942 | JGI IMG/M metagenome (GOLD analysis project Ga0316206, IMG submission 204942) | Microbial mat bacterial communities from mineral coupon in-situ incubated in ocean water Damariscotta River, Maine, United States -... | ecosystem: Environmental > Aquatic > Marine >...
TGTGTTGTTTGGCGTAATGACATCACACTTAGGTTATGCCATGCTTTGGTAAATTTAGGATTGCGGATAACCACTTCTTTATAAGCAGTTATTGCTTTAGCAGGCTGGTTCGTGCGCGCATAGATGTTGCCGAGCTTATACCAAAATTCGGCTTCGCCAGGCTCAAGTGAAACCAATTGAGCAAATTTTTCTTCTGCTATTTTCCAGTTCTTTGCCTGATAGGCTGCCTTGGCTTCAGCCATAACAGCTTCAATTTTTAGTTGTGGCTGTATTGTAGAGCAGCCTGTCAAAAAGAAACTCAATAAAATAAAGAACAGTGTATTTTTTTTCATGCAGTGACTCATATAATTTATAAAACGTTGTGTGTTTCCCATAGAAGTTCCATGCCGGCGGTTATCTGCAATTTTTTTGCCATACCTTCGCTTAACTCAAGAACGGCGAAAGCGTCGATACAAGATGAAAACTTCATTGGTTTTAAATGGTGTTTAATTTTTTTTACTATGCCCTGTCGATCCAGAAAAACGACATCAATCGGATAACGCATCCCAATCGTGTGCACTGACGGGCAAGGTGATATCCATAGCCCTTGATCATCATCAAGTTGCCTGCGTCCAAGTAAACCACGCATCCGATCCCACATATTGGAGGTGCGTAGTCCATTTGGAATTAAGGTTTGGTTCTGCAGAGGTGTTTTCACACAACCTTGTATCATAACAAGCCTTCACCGAGAAACTTCATTACTATCGGAAAACCTAAAACAATAAACGTGACAGGGAAGATAAACATTATTAACGGTGCAACTAATTTGATAGGAGCTTCCATAGCTAATTTTTCTGCACGCTGAAAGCGTTCGTTACGACGTTGATCAGATTGTACCTGTAAAGTTTTTTTCATACTTGAACCAAGACGTTCAGCCTGAATCACCGCGCGTACAAAAGTAGTAATGTCTTTAACATCAAGACGTTCTCCCATACGCTGTAAGGAATCTGCTCGACTTAAACCCGAGCGGATATCTCGCATGACAATACCAAACTCATTAAATAAAGCACCTTTGGGTGCTTTTTCCATAGCCTGGGTTAATGCACCGGTAAAGTTTAAGCCAGCTTCAACCGCCATCGTAATAAAATCCAGATAAATAGGGAGTGCACGTATAACATCTTTCTCTCGTCGTTTACGGGTATCGCGTAGCCAAATTTCCGGAAAAAAGAAACCACATGCTAAACCAACCAATAACCAAACCGGATTGTCATCTTGCATAGCGTCCATCAAGATAAAGCTGGCCATAAGCCAACCAATTGCACTGAGCATGCGAACGGCGATAAATTCTTCTGCATTGAGTAAATAATTTACTCCCGTTTTCTGCAAACGATTCTCAACTTTGGTCAGGTATTCAAGAGGCAAGTTACTTGTAATATAAAAGTTAAGGATACGAATAACCGGCCAGAGAATTTTAAGCCAAAGGGGTAGGGGATCCATATAGTCCCGCGTATCAGTAGGTACCGCAGCATTGAAAATATAACCTGCAATCATTATTAGCAGTAAACTCATGCCTATGCTGATACCGGTTGAATATAAAAATATAAAATCAATCATAATTTATTTCTTTCGTTAATGATTAAACATCGATACTGGTGATTTTATTGATAGTGAGATAACCCAAAACTTCCATCACTATAATCACCGCGAGTGTTCCCCAGCCAATTGGCGTGGTAAAAAGTTTACCCATTGCTTCGGGTTCAATTTGCATTAATATTACCCCGAGTAGAATGGGCAAGCCGGTCATTACCTTTCCTTGCATTCGACCTTGTGACGTTAAACTGTCAATCTTTCCTTCCATGGTGGCTTTACGCCGTAAAGTATCTGCCAGAGATTCCATTACTTCAATGAGGTTACCGCCGACTTCACGGGCAATTTTTATCGCCGATACCGCAATTTGAAAATCTGGAACCGGCAAGCGGATTTCCATATTGGTAAGGGCTTGTTCGAAATCAACGCCGATTCTTTGCTGTCTTATTAATAACCCAAACTCCTGGCTTAAGGGTGCAGGTTGTTCTTTTACCAAACCTTCAAGCGCCATCGTGAGACTAGCTCCGGATTGCAGACTACTGGAAATCATCATGAAAGCATCAGGTAATTGTGATTCAAACTTTTTCAAGCGGCGTTGTTTAAGTACTTTGTATATCCACCAGGGTAACAAAAACATACCGACCACCGCTGCCATGGCGACCGCTTTATCTCCGGTGATAATCCAGAGTAAAAGTGGAACCAGTATGATGCCGACAATATTGAGTATAAACAAACGTGCCGGATCAACGAACATAAACATATCCGTCATGGTGGAAGAGGTGGTTTCGCTAAAAGTACTTTCGTACTCTTTGAAATAACCTCCGAATGCATTAGCGGCAACCCAGGCCGCGATACACGCTGCGGCAAAGAATAACCCGATGGTAATGTAGTAGCTAATTGTTTCAATCATTTTGGAATACCTGCATATCAATGTTGATACCGCGCGCTTTTAATTTTTCGTAAAATTCGGGAATTTGGCCCGTTGCCAGGTACTTGCCGACGACCATACCGTTCTCATCATAACCTTCCTGATTAAAGCGAAAGATATCCTGAACCTGGATGTTACCCGATTCCATCCCGGTTATTTCTGTAATATGGGTAACACGCCGGCTGCCATCCGGGAAACGACTTTGTTGAACAATAATGTCAATCGCCGATGAAATTTGTTCACGTATGGCCTGGGTCGGTAAATCCATTCCTGCCATTAACACCATTACTTCGAGACGCGATAACATATCGCGTGGGGTATTGGCATGCGCTGTTGTTAGTGAACCTTCATGACCTGTATTCATTGCTTGTAACATGTCGAGCGCTTCGGCACCCCGACACTCACCGACAACAATTCGATCTGGGCGCATCCGCAGGCAGTTTTTTACCAGGTCACGAATCGTGATTTGACCTTTACCTTCAATATTTGGTGGGCGAGACTCAAGTGTTACCAGATGGGGTTGAGCAAGTTGAAGTTCGGCAGCATCTTCAACCGTTACGACGCGTTCACCTTTAGGTATAAAGTTAGATAAAACATTTAATAATGTTGTTTTACCGGAGCCAGTACCACCTGAAATAATGACGTTTTGTTTGTTAACAACGGTCATTTTAAGAAATTCCATCATTTTTTTACTGACCGCACCGAAACCGACTAAATCCTGATCGGTTAATTTTTTCTTCGAGAATTTTCGAATCGTGATGCAAGGTCCTTTCAACGCAAGTGGTGGGATGATGGCGTTAACTCGTGAACCATCTTTAAGTCGTGCATCCACCATTGGTGAACTCTCATCTATTCGACGACCTAACGGTGCAATAATACGTTCAATGGTTGACATTACGGCCTCATGATCACTGTACATCACATTACTTTTTTCCAGTCGTCCTTTTTTCTCTACATAAATATCATCATACGCGTTTACCATAATTTCAGTGATACTGTCATCTTCTAATAATGTCTCAAGACAACCCAGGCCGATGGTTTCATTTAAAACATCTGTTGCAAGTGTTTCGCGACTAATGTGAGCAGGTAAACCACCAGAAATTTTATCCAGAATTTCAGCAATTAGTGTTTCTACATTGCCTCGCAGTTCGTTTTCATTCCAGCTGCCTATATCGGTTCTGCGCAGATCCATATTGCTGAGTAGTTCCTGATGAACATGTTTGCGCCACATAAGAATTTCATCACGCATAATGGTATTGGCGTTACGAATTTCCTGAGTGTTGAGTATTTCCTTGTTCTTAAAATTATTTTTTGCTTTTTCCTGTTCGGCGTATTTACTTGCATCAAATGTGATGTAGTAATTGCCGATATTGACAACATCCTGTGGAGATAGAGGACCTTCTTTGGCGGAAATTTTCTTTCCATTTAGTAAAGTACCCGCGCCGCCGCTTTTATCTTCGACATATAAGCCCTCAGCGGTTTGTTGAATCTCGGCATGAACATTTGCAATACTCCAACCCCGGAGTTGAACCAGATTATCACGGCTCTTACCTAATGAGCAGTGCGCTAATACACAGCGCATATCAGAGACAGGGGCATCATTTTTTGTTTTTACAGTTATATCAAACATTATAGCGTCCTATTCAAGCAAGTCTCGGTTACCAGAGTCTTCATGCATCCAGTTTTTAAGATCGGTGATGTCTTTGAATTTTTTTATCATCTTTGTATGCTGAGCCAGTGAATCAGTATTGATTTTGGAATTGGCATCAACAATATTAGGAGTTACAAAAACGACTAACTCTGTTTTCTTATCAACCCGGTTAGTATTGCGGAAGAGGGCACCGATAATCGGTATATCCATTAGATATTTAATTCCGTTCACATTTTTACTTAAGTCGGAGTTAAGTAAACCGGAAATAACCATGGTTTCACCTTGCTTCATGGTTAAGTCAGCACTTGAGCGTCGGGTAAAGAAACCAGGTATCCCACCAATAGGGGCAATGGATTGATCTGGAGCACTAATTTCTGTTTCAAGATGTGCCGTTATATTCCCTTCATCATCTGCTGTCGGTTCAATATTAAGTTTTACACCAAACTCTTCAAACTGTACGTTACTTTGTCCTTGGGCATTGGTTGTAGGTAAGGGTATTTTACCACCGGCAAGAAACGATGCTTTCCCGCCACTCCGTGTTGCGAGTGTTGGAGAGGCAAGTACAAGTGCATCACCATTGCTTATCATGAAATTAATTCGTGAAGTAATGGCTGTTGCCAGGCCAAAAAATGCGAAAGACGAACCTGTATTAGATGCGGCCAAACTTGCTTTGCCTGAGCCCGCAGCAATTGTCGCAACGCCTTTTTCACCACCGTAACTCGCGTACGCACCTTCAGGTCCAATAATGGAGGTATCCCAGTTAATACCCAATTGCTCAAGGTGATTACTGCTAAATTGTGTAATCTGTACTTTCATGGTGATCATTTTGTCATAATAAGCTTCTGTTCTTTTCGCGAGGTCAAGCAGGTTGGTATAAACCTTTTTTATGGCTTCTATTTTTATTGCACCATCTTTGCCAACCGAACCATCAATAACTACGCGTCCACCAATGGATCTGATTTCAATTCCTTTAACATCCGACAGGAGCGTTCGAATCTCACCCACTGCTGAGTTTGGATTGGACTGTGCTACTCTAACGATAAAGTTACGTTCCCAACCCGTTTTACCCCACATATGAATAACAGTATCGCCAGCCGTTTCAGCCAGAATGATGACCTGTCCCGATTTTGTAATAGAAGTACTTAGCAACTTGCCATTACCAACCGCAATTCTATCAATGCCCGGAATCTTTAATACTCGAACTTCACCTGCATATAGATTAAGTGTGCTTGATGGTCGTTTTTTTGCAGCCCAAGTGTGTGCTGATAAAGTAACAAGCATCAAAAGTAACAGTCCTTGACCCAGTATGCTCCGTTTAGATAGAATGGTTTTAACTTGAATTTGATTAAACATTATTATTCTCGCAATTTTTTATTGAACTGTAATTTTTTGTATTGTGGCAATACCATTTTGACTATTACCACCTGATAAAAACTCAACGATATAGGCCTCTGCAGCTTGGGTTGCATTACGTTCCAATTTAGTTGGTAATCCGAGCTTTTTAGCATCCTTATCTGTCAATGTAGCTGCAGTTACTCTTCCTAAAACTTTGCCATTATTACTAACGACAGTACCATTAGCACTTCGCTTGCCAATAATTTTCCCCGTTTCATCTACAACGGTTCCATCTGCTTGCACAGTTCCAATAACGTTACCGTTCGCATCTTTAACGACCTGTCGAACCGTACCTATTTGTTTGCCATCGTTATTGATGACAGAACCATCTGGATTTTGAGTGCCGATTATATTACCACTGGTATCAACAACTTTACCGTCTGCTCTTACTGTACCAACCACATTACCATTTGAATCGCGTACAACTTGACCGATACTCCCGATTTCAACACCATCGTTGCCAACGACAGTACCATCTGGATTTTGTTTGCCAATAATGTTTCCATTTGCATCTACCACTGTGCCGTCATCTTTAACCACGCCGATGACTTTACCATTATTATCGCGCACGACTTTTATAGGTGGCGCTGACTCTGCGGCAACTTCTCGCGCAAGTGAAATAATATCGCTGGCTTGAACATGACCAAAGTTTGATTGTCCTTTGTCCTGGCGATTACGCAAGATAGCTGATAAACGTCCTGCCGTTTTTGCAGCAAAGATGAGTGCTGATTCTTTAGGAGTCAGATCAACCGTTACATTGGAGTAACCTGCACCGTTACGTTGGTAGGCAACAGACATGGTTGCTTGTACTTCAGGTTCAAGCGAGGTGCCAGTAGCGAGTACTTCGACATTTTGTAAGACGGGTAGAACTACATCACCTTTCGTACCGCCAACATTCTTGGCCGACATCGTGACATAGATATCAATATGGTTACCTGGTCTTAACATACCTGCATTTGAACTGAGATCATCAACAGGTACCGTAACCGCACGGCGTCCGAGATCTAAAACATCTGAAAAATCAGTTCGCTTTACACCAGCAACATGAGTCCAGAGAAGTGTCCGGCCAGCATTAATAGGCTGTATCATACGTCGTCCTTGAATTCGCGCAAACTGTTCGGGCGATACCGCCTGACTGTGAATGTAACTTAGAGGAATAGAGCGTAATGACATGTTTTCGGAATTAACAATCGAGCCACTAGGTAAGTCTTTGGCCGCGACAACAACACTTACTGTTTTTTTATCCGGTTGCTGGTAAGCCAGCCGTAATTCAGCTTCTCGCATTTCGAGGTATTTAACCGCCATAAAGGCAGCCAGTACCGCAAGAACAATTGCTATTAGGAGTAACCGTAAAGGCTTGTTAGCACGTAGCACGGCAACCATTGTTGAAATTTTATTTTGCGCAGTCATAATATAGTTTCTTTTAGTTGGTTTAAATTATTAGCGTTGTTTACATTTATTCTTAATTTTAGTTTTCTGGTTTCTTAGGTAATTCGGCAATTGAAATTCCATAGGAGTAAGCTTCATAGTTTCGTTTAAGAACATTCCCCAGCCACTCGACAACCGTTGGATTGCGGCTAGGCTTTGCTTGATTGGAATTTATAATTTTAAAGGCGTTATTAGACGTTTCTGTCGTAGCAACATTTGTAAAGTCCGGTAGTGGTACAGTAAAGGCTAAAAATATCGCTGCGACCACAACAATGTATTCAACCGATGCTTGACCAGTCTGGTGGTTAGTTTGTTTAATAAAACGACTCACTTGAACCAGCTCGTTTTTTCAGATTCATTAATTTGTATATAACTTGTGTCGACTATTCGTTGTAACACGACAACCGTTTCCTTGCGTCCTTTACGAAATATTAAAACCCGATTATCCGGTGTAACTGTTTTATCCATTACCGTACCCCAATTAGTATTGGCGTAATGGGTTTTATAATAATGTCCGTTGCTTTCAATGGATTGTTTGTTTTGCGCCAGAATATTGCGGGAGTTTGTTTTTTTATCATTACTGGTTATGTCATTAAGCACCGTTGTGTCGGGTAGAGTAGCAATGCCTTCACCCAGAGCGGGGTGTTCATCTGCGTCGGGAATTTGCATAACACTAATTCGTCCATAGGATGAATTCTCGCCAGAGGATTGTACTTGTATCGTAATAAAATAATTCTCTTGCTTATGACTGATTTGTTTCCAGGGTCCAAAATAATCTACAACATATTCTTTTTCCCAACGTTCACGATAAAAATCCACTACACGTGATTTTGAAATTTTACTTGTAAATGTTTTTACGCGCATTGGCGTACCCTGATAAATCATCTCTTGTGCAAGGCTGGTTGTTTCGGTGAGTGGTGGTGTCGCTATGTTTGGCCACCCTGCATGGGCAGTATTAGTACTTATGACTAATGCTATAATACTTAATATTTTAATAAGCCTATTTTGAGTTTGTTTGAGCAGGATAAAATTTCTCATGGTACACCTGGAACGACAGAGCGAATAACATTTAATACAGCATTATTTTGTACACTGCTTGTTCGAGCTGCTTTATCTTTAAAGCTACATTCTCCAAGTCGGCAGTCAGGCTCTTCCTGATTTCCGGCAACGACTTGAGTACTAACGTCGCCAGGTTTAAATTTACTGTTGGCCAGTTCAGGTGCAAATGCAAAATCACGAAGTTTAATGGTCACTTCCGTTCCAGTTTTAGCGCTATTACATAATTCAGGAATGATCGTCTTACCAAGTACAACAACTTTAGGTGTGCATACTCGGGGGGTTTTTACTATTTTACCAATGGTAATTGGCGGTGTGCGAATGGCGTAACTCATTGCGGATTGCATGGGTTCAAAAAATGGCTGGAGCCAATTTGTAGGGACACGTTGTTTGGTCCGTTTTTTAAACATTTCATCATCTTGTGCAGACCAGGTATCGGTTAACAAAGCACTTTGCGCACTCATACTTGTTTGGATTTTATCAAAAGGATCGAGTAAGGCATTTTGTGCTTCTTGTCCGAAGCCTTGATTTCTACTGCTGATAGGGTTGAGTTTATAGTTAACAGCGCTGGTGTAATAATTCTTTGTCGGAAATTCTTTTTCAGGTAAGAAAGGAATGCTCCATGTTATGGCGTTTAACTTTGCTTCATTAAAAATTTTGCTGCCGCCCAGTATGCTAATTCTATTAGCTTGTCGGGCAACAAAATTAGCCGCTTGTTGAAAATAACGTAACGGCGTTTGAATAGTGTTAACGATGCTATCAACAGTATTTATCCACGCCGATTCCTTTTTAATCGGTATATCGGAAAAGCTATTGCTGTCATTTAGACTCGCGAGACTGATCAATGGCGGGGCATTTTTATTATGTGACCGCCAAAAGGCATTCAATGTAGAATCGCTAAGGGTGGGCGTTGAAGTACTGGTGATTTTAGCATTGGCGTCATTCTTGCCAAAAAATCGGTGCAGGGCTTCTTTTTGTAAGGTGCCAACATTCTTTTGTGGCAGTGAGATTGCATTAGTCGCATCAGAGGCTATTTCATTCGCACTTGGAAAGTAAGCGGTGCGTTCCCATGCCATATAGCGTGCGGTTTGTACGGTAGTATGTTTAATATCAATATACTTACCCATAATTGGAATAAGCAAAAATAATGGCAATAAAACAAAAGCCGTAACAATATTGAGTTCGGTCATGGCCTGGCCACGTTGGTCTGTTTTTAGGCTAAAGAGGTGACGTGTAGTCATGGGCCGACCGCCGGGGTATTTGTTGCTGTACCTAAATATTGAATATGGTTTTTGGCGCCACTCTTATTAAGCTCATACGTACTAGCACTCGTCTTTATAGCCAGCATAGTGTTTAAAGCGGTAAGCACATTGTTATCTTGGGTTTTGATAGCCCATTTTTTTACACCTTCATCTACAGGTACCATTCGTGCTTCCCAATAGGGGCTAAAAGCACTACCGGGGTCATTTTTTTCCACCTTTGAGGTTCCAGGATTATGGTAAAAAATACGTGCACTTGCGATAGCATAAATGGCTTGTTCACCATTACCTGCATCTACCTTTTGAGCCATCATTCCTGACACCATTTCCCCAATAACATCACCAACACCATTGGCGACAGTTGATATAACGGTGTTTAAAACTTCTTTTAGTGCGTTGCCGATTAACACCTCGGGGTCAAACGAGCTTGGGTATTTTTCGGAAATTTTCCCGGTCATGGCATCGATTTGCTCTTTTGCATAGGCTTTTGACGTGGTTTCTGCATAGTCCGACAAGCCGACACTCATAGCTACTTCAAGATTACCCGTGCCACCTGCGCCTAGCGTTGTTAAGTTAAAACGATTACTTTCATCAGAGGGAGCCGGCGTATTTTTTTTCGGATTGGTAATGACGCGTTCACTGGTACGAAGTTTACTAATATTTTTTCGAACACCTATAATAAAGGCGGGTCCTTTTAATGCCGCTGCCGGCGTATCAAGCTTGTGTGCACTGTAGTCATAGCGTTCTATCTCGGTAAACGGCGCAAGACCTTTGTAGTTTTTTGCTCGTTTGGTTGGATTGGGTGGCGGTGGGGGCGGATCTTGATCGTCCTCATCGGCATCTTCTTTTGGTTTTTTGGTCTTTTCCATTTCAGCTTTATAACCAAAGGTGACGGCTTCAATGGCTGATATTGGTTGTAGAATAGGGGAAGTCGTCCAGGCCCCACCGTATAACTTAAGCATATTGGCATCAATCCACTTGTAGATACTGGCTGGAAAAGTTCCCATCGTAATCTCACCGTTACCAAGATGAGTGTAGGGTGAAAGGGTTTGCCCGGTGCCAAGAAAACCTGTACCGGCTTGAGACTCACTTCCTGCATTCTCTGCACTGGCACCACCCAGCGGAATAGCCAGAAAGTCGGATAAATCTACGCCTACATCGGTGAGTAACTTACCGATGTCGATCGATGGACAGATTGAGAATGCACAAATTTTACCTTTGAGTTTTGGGGCTTCATCCAGGCCGAGGCGGATTGTATCGAGATGAGACCAACCAACTTCACCTCGATGTATTGCAGAGGGGTTTTTTTGTAAATCCGTTACAAAATTATAGGGATTGATATCAGTGAAACGTAAACTACTGCCACCCGTACTACCTTGACCGATTCGTATACCACCGGAAATGTCATAACCATTTTTAATACTTAAAAGTTCAACCATGGTGGCCGATCTAAAATTGATATCAACGCCAAAATTAGAAAGTGTTTTACTGCCAGCCTGAAGTGAACGCCGGTTTCGCAACCAGCTATCGCTATTACGTGAATCGTTTACCAGCGCAACGTAGCGGCGTCTTCCACTGCCGGGGCAAAATGGTGTTCCTGTAGATGATTGAGTCACTGGATCACCAACAACTGCATCAATCGCGCCGAGTGTTAGTAATCCACCACAGACTTTATCGGCGTTTTTATTTCCTATGGTATAACTACTAAAATTTAAAAACTGTTCGAGCTGGCTTAAGACAGCAGCAAGTGCGCCAAAGTTTGAGAGGCTGGCACCAGGGGCGTTGTCATTAATGACATCTTTCACCACCTTACTTTGTTCTTGTAATGTAGCAACACGCACAGCTTGTTGAGAGAGACCTAAAACCCAGTTTAAGCGGTTATTAAGTGTGGTAAACAATTTTCCAAAACTAATTACAGGTTTAAAAGCATTTGAATATATCTTATCCATAACATTAAAAACTTTTTGTAAACCTTCACCAAAGCCCCGGGAAAAGGGTATTGCTTTAAGGGCTACAATACTTAATGTTGAACCACTGCCAGCAAGACCGTAACGTCGCGACCAGGAATCGAAGGCAGAAAATTGCCCAATGCCAACTTCATTAGCAATCATCGCGCGATTAGTATAGGCCGCATAATTCATATAACGCGCAGATAAGACGGCAGCACTGTAGGCTGCAGCATCGGCAGCATTTTGCACTTCCATTTTTTGACGGGTGAGTTGTCCACTATTAAATAATATAAGCACGCCTACGATGACAACGACTATAAAAAAATAGACAAAGACAATAGCCTGGCCAGATTGTTTAGCGATCATTTTCATTAACTATTAAATGCCTGACCAAGAGTTAGGTAAATTTAAACGTAAATCTCCCGTAACCCCCCTTGAATATAAGGGGGGAACGAACATTCAATTGGTTGGATATATCTGTTTGGTTTACTTGGTTTCGCCAAATTTTTTGAGGCCACCATCTTTTGATTTACCAACAGCATCAACACCAGTAACATCTACAGCATCTGTACCTGATTCACCGGCAAGTTCTTTGGTCATGTTACCGACTTGGGTTCGTACTGTTTTACCGAAAATACTGTAGACCGCAATGGCGGCAATAGCGATAAGTGCCACAATGATAATATATTCCGTCATACCTTGACCGGTGATTTTTTTACGTTGAATAATCATAACAAACCTCTTTAATAGTTAAATAATGCTTCAGTAATGTGCTCTTTATTATGTCTGTAATGATGACTTAATAAAAATTTGGTACTTCAGCTAAATGTGTTAATTTC
>Ga0316206_1002537_pt1 | contig 12060 bp, 9 predicted proteins | sample 6monthpyrite_MG_FD_204942 | JGI IMG/M metagenome (GOLD analysis project Ga0316206, IMG submission 204942) | Microbial mat bacterial communities from mineral coupon in-situ incubated in ocean water Damariscotta River, Maine, United States -... | ecosystem: Environmental > Aquatic > Marine >...
GTGTTTATGGCTTTTTGATCTTCAACTTCTTACTCTTTAGCGCCTATGTCAATGCACGTCTTACAAACTACCTTTTTAACAATCTGGATCTCTCGAATATCTCTTTTTCTTCTAATATCAGTTTTTTTCATCTTTTATGGATCTACCTCAGTAACCTTCTTCTGATCATACTTACGGTGGGGCTTTTTATCCCCTGGGCGAAGGTGCGGGCTGTTTCGTATAAACTTTCTTGTATTACCCTCTTCAGCAATGATCTAAGTCATTTTATCACTGAAGAAGAGGAGAAGATAAGTGTCTTGGGAGAAGAGTTCTCTGACTTTTTAGATATCGATATCGGCTTTTAATGAAGGCAAGATTATTTGATAAGAAAAGTTCAGGGTTTGACGAAGTAGAGCTCACCTTCGAGAAGGACTCTCTGCGTGTTAGTACTGAAAACTCCCAACACACTTATGCACTTGATGAAATAAAGTTTTCTGAACGTTTAGGCAATATGCCGCGTTCACTTTATCTGCCTGATGGAAGGGTCTGTGAAAGCGACGCCAATGAGGCTATTGATCAAGCATTAAAAAACCATCAATCACACAAAGGTTCACGACTTATCCATACCCTTGAGTCAAAGTCTATCTTTATCGTGCCTGCCCTCCTTATTACCGTAGGAGTAGTTTTCCTGTTTCTAAAATTCATCTTGCCCTATTCAGCTGAAAAGATCGCTTATTCTATTCCGCAGAAAATTGCTACAAGTATAGGAGCTGGCACCCTTGAAACCTTGGATAAACTTATCTTAGCCCCTTCAAAACTCTCCAAAGAAAAGCGCCAAGAGATTACAAATGACTTCAAATACATGGCAGAACACCTTCATGGATTGCCCCCTTTAACACTTGAATTTCGTTCTGCTCAAAAAATTGGGCCCAATGCCTTTGCCCTGCCTGATGGAACGATCGTTATGACAGATGAACTGGTTATGATTTCTGAAAACAACCAAGAGCTTTTATCTATTCTTGCACACGAAATAGGTCATATCAAGCATCGCCATGCGATTCGGATGGTCTTGCAAAATTCCGCTCTTCTTGTCCTCGTGACAACCCTTACAGGCGATGCCACTTCCGCCTCAACACTGGTGTCAACACTGCCAACGGTACTGATTGAAAGCTCATTCTCACGTCAACTGGAAAGTGAAGCCGATGATTATGCCTTAGAAGTGATGAAGAAAAGTGATATTGAAAAGCACTATTTTGCTGATATCATGGGAAGACTAGCACAAAGAACCCAAGAAGATGAGACAAGTGAATACTTCTCATCTCACCCCCTTACCTCTTCGCGTATTGCTAAATTTCAAGAATAAATTTAGCACCCTCAGCTGTGTTTACAACGCTCAGTGAGCCTCCCATCTTTTGAACGATCTGGTCACTCATATACAGACCGATACCCGTCCCCTTGCCTTCAGCCTTGGTCGTAACATTAGGCTTGAAGATATCCTTGATCACCGAAACAGGAATACCCCCTGCATTATCACTCAACTCGATACGTTTCGATCCGGCTTCTTCTGTAAGCCGTATATGAATATGACGCTCTTGTGTATTTTGTTCATTGAAGGCATCTTTGGCATTATTAATGATGTTCAAGATGACATGCTTAAACTCATTTTCTATACCTTCTATATGCATGGCAGATTCTTCTTGTACCTCTACTTCAATCATATTTTGAATAAATTCGTCTTTAACTAAGACCAAAACAGATTCAATAGCTTTTTTCACGTCAAAGACGACAGCGTCCTTGTTCGGACGGAAAAATTTCCTGAACTCATCCAGTGTGGAAGTAAGGTGCTCGATTTGTGAGAAGACCTGCGCCTTATAATCGCGCATGTACGCCTCATCAATAGCTCCGGCTTCAAAATCCATCTCACTCAATTCTGCAAGCATAGAGATAGCATTAAGGGGCTGTTTCCATTGATGGGCAATGGCATCTATCATCTCGCCCATAGCTGCCATCTTTGCTTGCTGAGCGAGCATTTTTTCCTGTTGTTCCGTCTCATGAACAAGCCCCATCTGCTGCTTATCACTTTGCAACATGATCTTCTCGTGCCGTGCCTCTTTTTTCTCATAAGCAAGTAAGATACGCGTAAGCAGATCTGCGGAGCATTCTAGTTCACCTGCTATGACCGCTTGTATCTCTTCTAGTAATAATCTGTCTGCTTTTTTCATAAAAACATTATACTTTAAATATGGATAGGTTAGGATGTCATATGAAATTTATATTTGGCCCCGTGGCATCACGCCGTTTTGGTACTTCTTTAGGGATTGATCTCTCTCCCAACACTAAGCAGTGTAATTTTGACTGTCTGTATTGTGAGCTGGCTCCTGCAGCTACAGTGGATGCCTATACGCAAGCCTACAGTCCTGACGATATCATTATGGAGCTTGAGTCAGCCCTCAAAGAACATCCCAACACGGATGTCATCACGCTAACCGCCAATGGCGAACCCAGTCTTTACCCGTATCTGGATGAACTTATTCAAAAGATAGATACGATAAAAAAAGACAAACAGACCCTCATTCTTACTAATTCAGCTACACTGAGCGAGCCCAAGACCTACCAGAGTCTTCTAAAACTCGATCAGGTCAAACTCTCCTTGGATGCTGTGACACCTGATATTTTTGAAAAGATAGACCGACCCCACAAAGATATTGATCTTTCCAAGCTGGTGGAAAGTGTCATCTCCTTTTCACATGAGTTCAAAGGCAGACTCTTTATTGAAGTCCTCTTCGTTAAGACACTCAACGATACAACAGAAGAGATAAGCGCCATCAACAAAGTCCTAGAGCAAGTAAGATGCGAACGAATAGACCTGGGAACCATAGACAGACCACCGGCCTACCCTATTGAAGGGATCTCTTATGAGAGGCTCTTTGAAATCTCCCATCTATTCAGTCCCGATCTGCCTATCCACATCGCTTCACGAAAAGATGTAAAATCAAAACCTTCAAGTTACACAAGTGAAGAGATCATAAACACACTTGACAAACGTCCTTTAACCCCCGATGATGTTGCACTTCTTTTTGATACAGCGTCAATAAGTCGCTTGGATAAGCTGATAAAAGAGAAGAAAATAAGCGTGAAAAACATCTCAAATCTTGACTTTTATATCCCTACAGAGAACCTAAATAGAAAGCGAAATAAGACGCTTTAAAAAAAGTAAAAAATTTCTTTAAAAAGTAATTGATATTTAAGCTTAATTTGCCTATAATTTCGGCCTCTTAACAGATATGTTAGAAGACTTTCTAAACATTCCGGATTAGCTCAGCGGTAGAGTAGGTGACTGTTAATCACTTGGTCACTGGTTCGAATCCAGTATCCGGAGCCACTTCAATTTAAACCCCTAAAATACGAATCATCCAACATTATTTTATAGCTACTGTGCCCAAAGTGTGCCCATTTGTGACTATACTATTCCCTGTAAAAACACAGCTCTTTTCTTATCTTTTTGCTTTCTGTATTTAGCATACATCTGCAATGTCATAGAAGTATCACTGTGTCCTAACATATGAGAAACCCATAAAATATCTTCACCATGCTCGATCATAACCGTAGCAAAGCTATGTCTCATATGATAAATAGTCCTATAGTCAATGTCAGCCTCTTTGAGTAGATTCTTCCATTTTCTGTCTCTTATTCGTTTAATATCATAATAATGAGTATCTTCTAAATTTAGAAACACATAAGAGCTTTTATCACCAGTCAGCTTGTATTGCTTCTTTAGATATGGCATGAGTTGATCAAGCATATCTATTGTTCGGATACTGCTTTGAGTCTTTGGTGTGGAGATAGTTCCCATCTTGATAGTTCGTTTAATAGAGATCTCTTTTCGTTTGAAATCTATATCTTCCCATCTAAGACCTATCATCTCACCACTTCTCATACCCGTAAAGAATCCCAGTGCTACAAACGCTTGTAGATCATCTGTTGCTAATCGAATGAGCTTCATAATCTCTTCTAATGTAAAGGCTGTTACATCTACTTTCTCGATTTTAGGAATCTTTACCCTTGATACAGGGTTCTTATCAATGATCTCATCACGCATAGCATCTTCAAAGAATCCATTGAGAACCGCTCTTATGTTTCTTACCCGTCTAGGCATAAGTGTTTCTAAGAGTTTGTTCTGCCACAGTGCAATATCAGAAGGCTTAATACTATTTAGCTTACGCTTTCCAAAGTAAGGATTGATATGTAGTCTTAGAGAAGTCTCATAATCATACTTAGTCGTATCCTTACGGTTATGTGCATGTAAAGCAAAGCTTACAAGTGCATATTCACTTATCGTTGGATGTGTTGTTCTGTCGCTATTAAAGAACGTTCCTTGATTCAGCTTGTACTGAATTTCGGGAAGCAGTTTGTTTGTCGCTAATTTACGATTTGCCTTGTTATCATCAAGTCCTAAAGAGCGTCTATATCTCTTTGACTGATGATAGAATGTGATCCACAACTTGTCGTTGTTCGAGATCAGTTTCATAGGTGTCCTTTCCGACCACCCAAGAGTCAATCGCAACTCTATCAAAGAGTATTTTACCAGTTCTATTATGAAAGTGTTCTCCCTCTAAGAGATATTCATCTTTGATCTTATAGATACGATCCTTTGAGTAACCAAGATAAAGAGCCAATTCACGGACATTCATCCATCGTTTACTGCCCTCTTCTTCTAGCTGTTTTTTAATCTGTTTTAGATCCGCTGCCAATTGTGGAAGCAGATGTAAATATTCAATTCCTATATCCATAACCCACCACCTAAAAAGGCATCTTTTTCATTTTACGTTTTCCGTACTCATCATAGAGGGCACTCATTTGATGACTAAGCACATCATATTCAGGATCTTTCATATTAACAGTCTGCATCTCTATGGAGAGTTGTTCTTCTAAAGAAACAAGACCCTCATCACTATAGTTTCTAAGCTCATCGACAAACCTTTCATATAGTGTTTCTTTTTTCTTTTCTTGCTTCTCTTCATGGTTCTTGTGTAAGAACTTCATATGCTGTCTTAGATCATAATCTGCTTTGGCATGTTGAAGTATCTCCATGAAGTAAAGAGAGGTTGGAGCATTGTCATGTATGAGTAGACGGGTAATGATCCTTTTAATAGAACTTCGTGCATCTTCAAGGGTATAACGTTGTGTGATCTTCTCTACTTTTTCCATAGGGGTGTCAATCTGTAAAAACTCTTTGGTCTGGTATGAGTCTTTTATATGTTCCCATATCGGTAGTGTATCGGCCCGTCTTCTATTGGGTGAGTTTAATTCCTTCTCTGTGATGCTTTCTACATCAATCAAACGGATTAGGTCACATGATTGTCTAAAGAGCATTTCTGAGCGTTCTAAGACATCTTCAATGGTATCTATCCCATATTGTTTTAGAAACTCTCTGTGTAGTTCAAACTCTACGTTAAAGATAGGCTTTTCAAGATCAAGTCCATTGACTCCAAAGTAGTTATGCATTAACTCTCGTTTGATGGTTGATGCTGTTTGTAGTTCCTTGTGTTTATTATAGATACGTAGTAAGAAAGGTTTTTTACCGACATAATAGGTTTCCAGTTCATAACCGCTTGATCTCTCTCCTATGTTGGCAGAGTGGTTCTTCTTTTTAGAGAGGATCATCTCTTTACGGAGGTATTTAAAATCATGTTGAACAAACATGTTTAAATCTATACGGGTAATGGGATAATGCTTGTTAGTGATCTCTTTTAGAAATACCGTGTTGATGTATTCTACAAGAGATTTAATACCTAGTGTGTAGATACCGACTGCATTGAGCTGTATTCTAATATTGTGGATATTGAGAGCTTTCTCAGGGTCTTTAAATCCTGCTCTAAAGAAGTCATGGTTAAACCAGTGAAAGCCATCTCTACCCATACCGCTGTATGTCACATCAATACCATTGATCTGTATGATGATGTCATTATCTGCGTAGGCATAGTTAAGGCTATTGAAATAAGCTTTTTTATCTTCGATCTTTTCAACGATAGCATCATAGAACTGATCATAAGAAGTACTGCTTTGAGCAAAGTAGTAAAGGGCATCTATACCGCTTACTACAGGTGTATTTTTGACATTAGAATATTGCATAGTGTTTTTCCTTTTTTTATTTTTATGCTTGTGTTTGGATTGTTTATTTGATTAACGTCAGGGGGTGTTACTACAACCCCCTGACAGATCTGAGGGCTTTTAGCCTTTACTCTCCCACGACACGCGGGAGCCGTAAACGCTAACGCACTCAGATACCGAAGAACTTGCAGTCGCCGAAGTAGGACACTTCGACGTCTACCGCTTTGCCTTCCATACCTAGGTACTTGGAAAACTTCTCTTCTGGGATCGAGAGATCAAGAAGTTCTTTTTTCGTATCACCGCTTTTTAGTGGCTTGTCGATTAAAAGTTGCAGTTTATTGCGACCCTTAGTGGTCACACCTGTTTCTTTGTTAGTGAAGTCATTTGACTTGTATGTGTTTATTAACACGGCTCTTAGTTTTAACATGGGTTAATCCTTTTTGAATCAACCAAGCTTGGTTATGTTTGTTTATTTGTTAATTAACTGAGAGAAGTATAAGATGAAAGAAGATGAATAAATATGGAGTTACTACTAGATTTCCTCAAGGAACTCCATAGGTTTTAGAAGTAAAAACTGCTTAACAGGATTTAGGCTTAAGTACTGTTCAGCTGTTATTGGGATATTATCTAGGTCTGTGAATTCTTCATCCAACTCTTTAAAATAAGCATCAAACCTAGCAGTAACCTTTTCATCAATTTGTAAAGCCTCTTTAGCATGTTTAAATATTGGCATAGAATCAAGCCTACCTGATACATAAACATTACGTAGTAAATCCGCTGAACTTGCAGAGAATGTAAAATCAAATAGCTCAGAAAGGATATCTTCTGTAATTTGTTTGGCAAACTTAGCTTTGATGTCCATTGAAATTCTAAAATAAGCATTGAGGTATATAGCTAAACTTTTATATATTACATCTTCTGACTCAATATATGTACTCGAGAAATGATAAATAATCTTGTCAAATATTGATTTAAAGAATTCGTCACCTTCAGGAACTTTAATTTGACTCACTGGGTTTAGTGAATAGAAGTTGATAAATATATCTGTAGATTCTCTATCGAAATAAAAGTTTTTCAATATAGATGCTTTAACTCGATCATCTCCTTTAAAAGCATTTGAACTATCTAAAACATTAGCTCTATATTTATGATATTCATTTAGCATATCGGCTTTGCTTCCACGCATTCCTGCAAAGGTATTTTTATATTCTGGCGAGTTGTAAAAATCTATTATTGTTAGGTATCGAAAAAGAATAAACAGAACATTGTACGTGTGATAATAGATTTTGATGTCATCGTGTATTACTACTTTTTCATGCTTGATTATTTTATGGAGGGTTGATTTTATTGTTTTGAAAACTTGTTTATACTCTTCGCCATGTGTGTTACAGAAAGAGTCTATTGTATATTTGGTTAAGAGCTTGTCTTTTGGAGCTTTTATGCCTTGAGTAATGTTTGGTTTTAACCGATACAAATGAATATAGTTTTTTAGATTATTTATATTTATTTTATATCCTTAAATTATTAAATCTTTAAAAAAAATAACACATAATAGTATTTTCACTGAAGTATTATATGGTGAGTTTAGACTTTAGATTCACAACCTATTCCAATGTCTATAACCTAGTTATGGCGAATTTAATTTAGCTTTAAACTCTTCTATCTTTTCTTGTGAATAATACTTTCTTAATTTATCAACAATACCTTGAGTGTACTCTCCTTGCGATATTGCTTTGGTTGCTAAAGTTTCAATTTCTTTTTTTTCTTCTTCAGTAAAACCATCTAACTCTGTAGAATGAGATGAATAGTTTTCATTCTTTCTCTCTCTTTTTTGTAACTGATTCAAGTCCATATACTCATGAACTTCATCAAACCATTTACTAAATGTCTTTTCGTCATATCCTTCTCTAAAAAAACAAAAGTGAAGTTGCATATTATATTTTCTCAGTTGTAGCACTATGAAACTTGTTTCATTATTTTTTATTAAAAACATTTGAATTTGAAATGAATAATCATCTTCATCATCTAACGAAAACACAAAATCAATATAATCTGACAAATGAGAAAGAGAATAAGATTTGTAGGGCTTTATTATATCTTCTGGTATCACATGAGTGTGTTCAAGTGGATAAAAACCAGAAAATGGTTTAGTCAACAACATTTTTTCTAAAATCACACCCTCTGAATAACAATTATCATATATTTTCTTATTTATAATTTTAAAATCATTCATATCATTAAAATGGTTTTTTAAGGCCAACAAGACATTATTTTCATTTGACTCTGTCATAAAAACATTAGCTACAAATTCCCTTTGCTCTCCACTAATATCATTTAAGGCATCTATATAGCCATTAATATAACTAATCCATTTATTCTCTATTTCTTCCATTTTTATTTTCCTCCACATAGACCAAAAGATAATGCAAACTTCAATGCATCTATTTTCTGTTGAATTATTTTTATCCGTATTTGATGCGTATTTGCTGAAGCTGTATGTCTTCTAAGGTCACCAATTCTCCATTTTTTTTGTGCTTCTAATTTTCTTATAGTTTCTCTTAACTCTTTACACGGATCATTTTGATTACATTGTAAAAGTTCTTTCTCTTCTTGTTTACTAAGGGGAGCAGGTGTCGTTTGGCTTCCACCAGAGTGTGGACTAGCATTCATAAGAGCATTGTTCATTCCACTTGTTACTTGATTATGAACAAGAGCTGCACCACCTCCAGCAGCTCCTAAGCCAACAACTAACTCTACCAACGGTGGAATAGCAATAGGAATAAGCGGAAACAAGACCAGTCCCGTAGGATCTATATAATTAATTGGATCATTATTCACATAACTAAGTAAAGAAGTATCCCCACCATCAAACCCAATAGGATCCTTGGCCGTCCATTTCCCAGTAATCGGGTCAAAGTCACGATAGCCGAAACGTACTAGGTTCGTGTCTCTATCTTGTAAACCACCTGCGAAGCCAAATGGAATATTTATCGCTATATCAGAATCAGAAAGTATGTTTCCGAATGTGTCGTATTCGATTGTTTTGATTATTGTACCATCTTCGCCACTTACCGCTCTTAAACTTCCCACTTGGTCATAACTTAGATAGTAGTTTATCCCCTCGTAGTTCATCTTATTTGGTGTTCGTGCATCTGCATAGCTGAAACGGATTTTTAGATTATTACTTCCATCATAAACTGCTAAGAGGGTTGTCAGATCCCTCCATAAATATTTCTCAACAACTACACCGTTTTTAAGCTTTGATACTCTCTGATTATTCGCATTATGTTTGTAGGTGATGATATCTGCATTTGGCAAGACAATTGTTTTCAATTCACCCATAACACCATACTCGTAGCTTGTTGTGTTATTCCCATCCGTCTTACTTGTGAGATAACCGTCAATGTCATAGGTATATGTAAACGCCCCTACTCTATCGATCTGATCTTCTATGGTGTAGCTTGTTGTCATAGCAATAGTGTTATTTCTAATACTCGTGCCTTTTACTCTATTACCGTTTTGATCATACTCATAGCTTTCTGTTGTTGTGTTGTTCTCTTTCACCTCAGTTAAACGGTTTAGCGTGTCGTAGGTATAGTCGTATGTGATTGCCGTACCGTTCAGCGTTTCAACCTTGGTCCTGATCTGACCGTTTGGATAGCGGTCTGTGATCTCGTAGGTGAAGGCATTGTTTGCGTTGACTGTATTTGTCTCTTTATCTATCTCACCGTAAGCGTTGAAGGTTCTGTCTTGGGTGAGGATAGTGTCTGTGACCTTCGTCGGTAGGCCGTTTAATGTGTTTCTGGTGATGTTGAAGTTTCCGCTTTGTGTAAGCAGACCGTCATTGTCATAGTCCAGTGTGTCTGTTACGCCTGCATAACTTATTGAGTCTGCTAGTAGGTCATTATTGTAAGCATAATTTACAGTTTGGTTTAGCTCACCTGTGTAAGACATACTTGTAAGTAGGTCTCCATCGTAGCTGTAATTTACTGTCTCTGTAGTATCTTTGGATACTTGGCTTACTTTATCCCCACAATCATACGTATAAGCGTAATTATGTTCAGGAGTTTGAGTAGTGGTACGTTGTCCATGAAGATAACTATGCGTAATGATCTTTCCTGATGGACGGGTCATTTGCGTTAAGCGTTTTTCTTCATCATAGACATAGTTTGTTGTATATCCTAATGGGCTTGTCATACTTACTTCTAAATCTATATTATTAAAAGTACTATCAAAGTTTGCAGGGGTCGGTGTAGTCAACTGTGTTTGATTAGAGTTAGCATCATAAGTGAAGCTTGTTACTTGGTTCTGAGCATTCGCGATACTCAGTAAACGGTTACGTGCATCATAGGCATAGCTTGTGATATTACCTGAGGCGTCTGTCTGTGTCACTAAGTTTCCTGAAGCATCATAGGTATTACTATTAATACGTGTACCCTGTGTGCTTTGAAGTGATTGACCTGCTTCATTATAAGTGTATGTAGTCGGTGTAAGATCTGCGTAAGTGATTTGAGTGATATGACGCATCAGAGGATCAAACTTAAGTGTTTGAATTCTTCCTTCTGGTGATATGGTACTTATCTCTTTTGTAGCGTAGTTTATAAGGTTTGTACTAACTTTTGCATTGATTGTACTACTTATTGTTTTTGTGGCAAGCTTAGTAGACTCATCATAGCTGTAAGCTGTATCTATATTTGTTGTTTTAGATAGACCACTTGGCATAGTCTGTGTACTTGAGATCAGGCTACGTTGTTGTGTTAATGGATCTTTGGCAGTAAAGAGGCTTGTTCTTGTTACGCCACATTTCTCAACACTGCTGCTTAGTTCATCGACACTGTTCTTATAGACAACCACATCACCCGTTGGTAAGGTCTTTTCAGTTTTTAAGCTGTTGTTTGCATCAAGGTGGAAGTTTTTATATTTTGTTTCATTCTGTAGGGCAGAGGTGATTATATTATCTATACCGTTTTCTTGAGAAGTTTGAGCAAAGTTGATCGTAGTGTTTTGAGGGTTGATAGAACTTACGATCTGACCTTTATCATTATAGTTGTACTGGTAGAGGTTTCCATTAGGGTCTGTTTTTGAAATGAGGTAATGCTTAGTATCATAATAGAAATTATAGGCACTGTTATCTGCGTAGCGTACTTCATCTAGATCATTGCTAATACTCAGTTGTGTTATCTGTCCATTTGGTGCTGTGATACTTTGAAGTTCACCTGTTGTAGCGTAGCTTAGGCTTGTGTTCTGGTTATAGGCATCTGTAACAGATACAAGTTGATTGTTTGCATCATAACCAAAGCTGTATATCGGTGTTTTAGTATAGACTGAACGGGTTTGGATATGTTTATTAGCTGTATCAAAGAGATATTCATAACCACCCGTACTTACCGTTGTCATATTTATGTCATAGACTATCTTGTTTTTCACATCATAGGAGTTTCCATTACCTAGATAGAGTACATTATCTTTTATTCTGGCATGAGAAGAGAGTGTCCATCCTCTCGCTAATGATGTAGTAGTATCTAGGTATGCACTTTGGTAATGTAGTTCAAAGTCAACACCATCTATGTTTATATCTTCGTGGAAGACTCCGTCCTTAGGTTTTACGTATGAGCCAATATGTTCAGGTGGCATAGGAATACACACGTCTTTAACACAACGGTATTCTTCTTCACATGAGATCCGTTTGCTTTGGACCGTTCCGCCTACGTTTGCACAGTCTGCAGTCCGATCATTACCTTGCGTCCATCTGAAAAGCTCTTTAAAACTTGTTTGAGGAAAGTCTGTATCGTTTAAAGTACACGGTGTGACACAGGTACCGTTTGCATCGAGGACTTGGCCTGTTGGACATGGTGCTTCGCATTGGCAGGTGTCTTGATTTATCACCTGTCCTGTTGGGCAGGTTGAATCATCGTTTTTACAGGTATAGTTACATGTAATTTCCATACCTTCGTAAATATATTGACGGTA